>Ga0066842_10000163_pt1 | contig 17778 bp, 20 predicted proteins | sample ETNtaG_19_FD_67289 | JGI IMG/M metagenome (GOLD analysis project Ga0066842, IMG submission 67289) | Marine microbial and viral communities from oxygen minimum zone, Eastern Pacific Ocean - ETNP201302PF86A | ecosystem: Environmental > Aquatic > Marine > Oceanic | place: Pacific Ocean: Eastern...
ATGTAGAACTTTCTTGAAGAGAGCCTGTGCGCGAGTTTTCCGGGGGCGCTTGAGATGAAGCCCTTGAGCGCTTGCGGAAAGCGCAGGTAGATGGTCAGGGCCGCCGCGATCCCGGCGATCGAGACGATTCCGCCGATGATCAGGCCGGAGAGCTTGCCTTCATCCGGGATCTCGATGCCGGGCTGGAGGAAATGCGGTATGGCGAGGAATCCCCCCGTCAGCGAGAGCGCGGCCAGCACGATGAGAGGAATGCGCATGGACAGGGGGGACTCCTTGACCTTATCCAGCTCGAGGCCGTGGGCTGCCGACTCTTCAGAAGCCTGGGGCTCGGAGGCTCCGCGGTAGCTTCCGAAGAAGACCAGGGCTATCTGGCGGAAGGTATAGAAGGCCGTGAAGAGCGCGGTCAGGAGGCCGATGCCCCAGAGCACGCCCCGGGGGCCGATGTTGCCGAGGCCCGAATGGGCTACGTGGAGAATCTCATCCTTTGAGAAGAAGCCGGCGGTCAGGGGGAAGCCCGAGAGCGCCAGCCCTCCGATGAGATAGAGCGCGAAGGTCCAGGGAAGGCGGCGGCGAAGACCTCCCATCCGGCGCATGTCCTGCTCGTGGTGCAGCGAGTGGATCACGGCTCCGGCACCAAGGAAGAGCAGCGCCTTGAAGAAGGCGTGGGTTACCACGTGGAAGATCGCCACGCTGTAGGCTCCCATGCCGGCGGCGAGGAACATATAGCCGAGCTGGCTGACGGTAGAATAGGCCAGCACCTTCTTGATGTCGTTCTGGGAGAAGGCGATGAGCGCCGCGAGGAGGGCGGTCAGGGCGCCGATGGTGGCGACGATGGTCAGCACCCCGGGCGCGGCGTCAAAGAGGGGTCCGAGCCGGGCGAGCAGGTAGACGCCGGAGGTGACCATGGTGGCGGCGTGGATCAGGGCCGAGACAGGGGTCGGACCGGCCATGGCGTCCGGCAGCCAGACGTAGAGCGGGATCTGGGCGCTCTTGCCGCAGGCGCCGACAAAGAGCAGCAGGCAGATCCAGAAGGCCGCCGAGCTGTCTTTTGTCGCGGCATCTGCCACGATGTCGCTGAATTTGAATGAATCGAAGACCGCCCAGATGGCGAAAATCCCCAACAGGAAGCCGAGGTCGCCGATGCGGTTGACGACGAAGGCCTTGATGCCGGCGGAACAATTCGCGAGCCCCTTGTACCAGAAGCCGATCAGGAGGTAAGAGCACAGGCCGACGCCCTCCCAGCCGAGGAACATCAGAACGATGTTGTCAGCTGCCACCAGTACCAGCATCGATGCCATGAAGAGATTCAGGTAGGCGAAGAAGCGGTAATAGCCCGCATCTCCCTTCATATAGCCGGTCGAGTAAATATGGATCAGGAGGCCAACGCCTGTGACCACGAGGCACATGACTCCTGAGAGGGAGTCGATGACGAGACCGAAGGATACGGACAGGTCGCCGGCCTGGATCCAGGCTCCGAAGTCCTGCTGGAGAAAAGTATCCGGCTTCGCATCGTACACCTGCAGGAAGGAGGACACGGATATCGCGAAGGCTCCTGCGACCGAGGCGCAGCCGATGATGGCCACCGCCCGGTCACCCAGCCGGCGGCCGAGGAGGCCATTGACCAGGAAACCCAGGAAGGGAAGCAGGGGTATGAGAAAAATCAACTTATCCATCGATCAGCTCGCTTTGCTCTCTCATCATCCTTTTAACAACCTCATGTCGCTGACCCGGGCGCTTCTCCAGCGCCGGTAGACAGCCAGCAGGATCGCCAGCCCGACGGCCGCTTCGGCGGCGGCGATAGCCAGGACGATGATCACGAAGATTTGCGAGGAGCTGGCTCCTGTCCCGGACAGCGCCGATCCCTCGGGGGTAATGAAATATCTTCCAAAGGAGATGATAGCCAGGTTGACGCCGTTGAGCATGAGCTCCAGAGACATCAGGATCACGATGATGTTCTGGCGGCTGAGCACTCCGTAGACTCCGATCGAGAAGACCGCCGCGCAGAGGTAGAGACATAGATCGAGACTGAGGGTCATGCTCTCTCCTCCGGCTGTTCGACCGCGGGCTCGGTAGTCCGCCTCTCGTTCGCACTTCGGGTCTTGGTGAGATAGATGGCCCCGATGATGGCGATGAAGATGAGGATCGAGGTGAACTCAAACGGCAGGATATGCTCACTGAAGAGAGACTGCCCGATCTCCCGGGTCTCTCCCGCCCGGGCCGCCGAATCGTTGACAGGTCCGGTGAGGTCTGTATCGCCGGCCGCCTGAATCCTCTCCGATGAGTGGATCGCCCAGGCGAGGAGGGCAAACAGCAGGACGGAGCCCGCTCCGGCAAGGAGCTTGCGTGCCGGCTCGACCTTCTCATCGAGCTCTTCCTCGGTGAGATTCAGCAACATCAGCACAAAGACGAAGAGCACCATGATCGCTCCCCCGTAGACGAGGACCTGGATCACCGCGAGAAATGGAGAGCGCAGCACCAGGAAGTTGAGCGAGGTCAGCAGGAAGAAAACGACCAGCAGGATGGCGCTGTAGACAGGATTCTTCCTCGTCACGACCAGCAGGCCGCTGGCGATCATGAGGATCCCTGAGATCAGGAAGACAAGCGCATCCATGGTTTTTCAGCGGCCGCTTTCAGTTCGAGAGCAGCTTCTCCTTATCGTAGATCATCTCGGCGCGGGAAGTTGAAACGGTATAGAGCTTCTCTGTGAGTTCGATGGCATCGCAGGGGCAGGCCTCTTCGCACATGCCGCAGTAGATACAGCGCAGCATGTCGATCTGGAAGATCCTCGGTCTCTTGTCCCTGTCCTCCCAGGGAGCCTCCTCGGCGACGATGTCGATGCAGTTAGATGGGCAGACAGTCTGGCACATGAGGCAGGCGACGCATTTTTCCCGCCCGAGCTCATCGATCTTCAGGCGGTGCTCGCCGCGGAAGCCGGGCCGCACCTCCGGGCGTTTTTCCGGATACTGGACGGTAAAGGTCTTGTGTCCCTTCAGCTTCAGGATATGCAGCAGGGTGTTGTAGAGTCCCTTTGCCACCGCCGGCAGGTACAGGAGGAAGCCCCAGCTCCGTCTCGGCCGTTCTGTCTCGTTCTTGTTTTCTTCGGTCATCTCAGATCTCATCCTGTTCCCGTCAGCAGGGAAACAACGATTCCAGTCAACACGATGTTCAGCAGGGCCAGGGGAACGAAGGCCTTCCAGCCCAGCTTCATGAGCTGGTCGTAGCGAAAGCGCGGGAGCGTCCAGCGCACCCAGATGTAAAGGAAGAGCACGGCGAGGAGCTTGACGGTGAAGCACAGCACCGAGATGGCTGTGCCGCCGGCTCCCTCGGGAAGCTCGAAGAAGACTGGATCCCATCCTCCCAGGAAGAGGGTCACCAGGAGCGCGGACATGACGACCATCGCTATGTATTCTCCCAGGAAGAACATGCCGAACTTCATCCCGGTGTATTCTGTGTGGAAGCCTCCGACGAGCTCGGATTCGCATTCGGCCATATCGAAGGGCAGCCGGTTGTTTTCGGCGAAGGCTGCAACCAGGAAGATGATGAAGGCCAGGGGCTGGTAGAAAATGATCCACCCGTTTTCCGCCTGCCACTCAACGATGCTGCCGAGGTGGACATTTCCGGAGATCATGAGGACCGACACGATGGCCAGCCCCATGGCGATCTCGTAGCTGATGATCTGGGCGCTCGAGCGGATTCCGCCCAGCAGCGAGTACTTGCTGTTGGAGGCCCACCCGCCGAAGCTGATCCCGTAGACCCCAAGCGATGTGATCGCGAGGACATAGAGAACCCCGACGTTCAGGTCCGCTACCTGCAGGTCTCTTCCTACGGGGATGGCGACAAAGGAGATCGCGGCGGGGGCGAAGGCCAGCAGGGGAGCGAGGCTGAAGAGGGTCCTGTCGGCTCGGTCGGGAATGATCTCTTCCTTGAACAGGAGCTTGATCACGTCCGCCAGCGGCTGGAGAAGGCCCATCGGGCCAACCCTGTTGGGGCCAACCCGGTTCTGGATCGCGGCGCAGATCCTCCGCTCGGCCATCACGAGCATGGGAGCGAGCGTCATGATACCTCCGAAGATGGCCGCCGCCCGCACCGCGCCCATGAGGAAGTCCTGGAGGTTGTCGTTCATTCTTCACCTCCATCGAGACTGAGTCCCGTCTTTCCCACCTCGGCATGTCGGGCTCCCTTGAGGGCCGGTATGATCGCGGCCATTTCATCAAACAGGCCGCGCTGCGAGATCCGGCCTTCTCGCGCGCCGAGCTCGACGAGAATGTCCTGGAGCAGGTCGTCGAGACGAAGGGCTCCCCTGGGCAACTGGGTGGCAGCCTGTACGAGCTGTATTCGCCCGTCCTCGTTGATGATGGATCCATCCCGCTCCGAGAACGCGGTGGCGGGAATGAGGGAGACTTCTTCGCCGATGCGGGAGTCGTTCTCGAGCAGGAAGACGAGGCCGAAGTCGGCCGAGTTGAGCGCCTCGATCCATTCAGCCGGCAGCGGCTGGCCTGGCAGGTCGCTCACCAGCACGAGGCCGCGCAGGCCCGGCCCCTTTGATTTTTCCAGGAGATCTTCGGCGCGAGAGGAGAAGGCGCTCGGGCCGAGGATCGCCTCGACTCCGCGCCTGTTCGGATTTCGGTCAGCCGAGATCTTGAAGCCGCCCTTGAAGGTCTCCTCCTTGCCATCTGCACGGGCGCAGGCCGCGATGTTCTCCACCGGGACATCGAGCTCTTTCAGCACCGAGCCCAGCAGGTAGAGAGTCTCGTTGCTCATGAACGCGCTGGCCAGCACACCCAGGGAGTCGGCCCCATGCTCATCCACCAGGCTCTTCAGCTTCCGGGCCAGAAGGGCCGGGGCGTCGGCCGGTCCGGATGAATCGTCCAGCCGGTACTCGAGCGCGCGCTCGGGGCCAAGGACATAGTCGTAGGTATAGCGCCCGTGATCGCAGATCCAGTAGTCGTTTACCGAATCGTTGTGGCGGGCGACGATCCTCTTGACCTCGTTGTGCAGCGTCTGGATCTCGACGTTGCAGCCGCGCGAGCATTCGTGGCAGACGCTGTCGGTTTTCTTTTCGTACCAGACCCGCGCCTGGTAGAGGAAATCCTCCGAGATCAAGGCGCCGACAGGGCAGATGTCGACCACGTTGCCGCTCAGCGGGTTCTGCAGGGGGTAGCCCGGGAAGGCATCGACAACCGAGCGGTCGCCCCGGTTCACCATGGTCAGCTCGCCGCTGCCGGCGATATCGCTGCAGAAACGCACGCAGCGGGTGCAGGAGATGCAGCGGTTTCCCCACAGCCTGACGCCGTTGCCGAGCTCCTTGGTCGGCTTGAGTTGCTTGACGTCGACCATGCGGGAGGCGTCGTTGCCGTGGGCGTAGGAGTTGTCCTGGAGCATGCATTCTCCCGATTTGTCGCAGATCGGGCAGTCGAGCGGGTGGTTCGCCAGCATGAACTCGAGCACATCGGACCGGGCCGCCTTCGCAGGCTCGGAGTGGGTTTCGATCTCCATGCCTTCTGTCACGGGAGTCGTGCAGGCGGGCATGGGCTTGGGCGCCTTGACCACCTCGACCAGGCACATCCGGCAGTTGCCCTCGGGCACCAGCCCCGGGTGATAACAGAAAAAGGGTACATCGAGCCCCCGGTCATGGCAGACCTTGATCAGCATCTCTCCGGCGGGAGCCTCTACCTCCTCGCCGTTGATCGTCAGGTTGACTGTCTGCTTCTCGGTCATGTTCTGTGTATTCCGGTCTTTCCGTTTCCTTCAGTGTCCGCCCTGGAGCTCATCGAGCCGCTCCTGGTTGTGGGCGCTCAGGGCTCCCGGCTGCACCAGGGGGCCTCCGAGGTGTACGGTTCGTTCGTGGCCGTCGCCGGCCGCGATCTTCTCGTCAAACTCAGATCTGAACTTGCTGACGATACTTTCACAGGGGAAGGCCGCCGCGTCCGCCAGGACGCAGATCGTTCGCCCGCACATTTTTTTCGACAGGTCGAGCATCATGTCCGGGTCTTCCGGACGGCCGTCACCGTGCAGGATGCGCCCGCAGATCTTCTGCAGCCAGCCTGTGCCTTCGCGGCAGGGCGTGCACTGGCCGCAGGATTCGTGGGCGTAGAAGCGCAGGAGGTTGTAGAGCGCCTCCACCATGTCGGTTTTATTGTCTATCACGATGACACCGCCGGAGCCGAGCATGGTGTCCTTTGCGGCGAGGGACTCGTAGTCCATGCCCACGTCGCATTCTTCGGCGGCGAGGATCTTGGCCGAACTCCCGCCCGGGATGATGGCCTTCAGCTTGTTTCCTTTCCAGATTCCGCCGGCGTGGTTGTTGACCAGGTCCAGGAGGTTGATGCCCATGGGCACCTCGTAGGTCCCCGGACGTTCCACGTGGCCGCTGACGCACAGCAGCTTGGGCCCGGGCCCCTCAGGCGGTCCGATGCTCTTGAACCAGTCGACTCCCCGGTCGAAGATGTGGGTGACGCAGGAGAGGGTTTCGACGTTGTTGACCACCGTCGGGCAGCGGAAGAGCCCCTCCACAGCCGGGAACGGGGGCTTGATCTTCGGCAGGCCGCGCTTGCCCTCGAGGGAGCTCAGGAGTCCGGTCTCTTCTCCGCAGATGTAGGCTCCGGCGCCGCGGTGCATGGTCATGTCGAGCCGGAAGCCGGTGCCGAGAACGTTTTCACCGAGAATTCCAGCCTCGTAGGCCTCATCAATGGCTTTCTGCATGGCGAGGAAGGCATCGTAGTATTCGCCCCGGATATAGATGTAGCAGATGTGGCTGTCGAGCGCGTAGGCGGAGATGAGGGAACCCTCGATGAGCTGGTGAGGGTCGCGCTCCATGATCACCCTGTCCTTGAAGGTGCCGGGTTCGCTTTCATCCGCATTGACCACCAGGTACTTCGGCTTGTCGGTGTCCTTGGGGACGAAGGACCACTTCAGGCCGCAGGGAAAGCCGGCACCGCCGCGTCCCCGGAGGTTCGAATCCTTGACCGTCTCGATGACCTCGTCGGGCTTCAGCTCCTTCAGGACCCGCTCAGCCGCCTCGTAGCCGCCATGGCTTCGGTAGAAATCGAGCGAGGCGGAGCCCTCCTGGTCGACGTATTTTGTCAGAACCTTCTCGAATTTTTCCGCTTTGATTTCAGCCACGCAGCGTCTCCAGCAATTTATCGAGTTCCTCGATGTCGAGGTTCTCGTGGTACTTCTCGTTGACCTGCACCACCGGGGCCGTATCGCAGGAACCCAGGCATTCGACCTTCTTCAGCGTGAAGAGGCCGTCCTCTGTGGTCTCACCCGCCTCGATCCCAAGCTTCTCCTCGAGACGGTGCTGGATATCCCGGCACCCCCTGAGCGCGCAGGGCAGGGTGCTGCAGACCTGCAGCAGGTATTTGCCGTCGCCCTCCCTGCGGTAGTGGGTATAGAAGGTGAGGACTCCCCAGACATAGCCTGGAGAAAGCTCGAGCGTCTCAGCCACCAGCATCACCGAGTCATTGTCGATGTTGCCAAACTCCTCCTCGGCCAGCCGCAGCACCGGCAGGAGGGCGGCCTGCTTGTTCGGGTAGCGCCCCAGGAGCCAGTCGATGAACTCGAGGCCCTTCTCCGAGAATTTCTTTTTCACGGCGGGAGCATCGCTCATCGGTCAAGTTCTCCCGCTATGACGTTCAGGGTGGCGAGCACGGCGACGGCGTCGCTGATCATCAGGCCCTCGATCAGCTTCGGGAGCACGGCAAAGTGGAAGATCGAGGGAGGCCGCACCCGGGTCTTGTAGGAGTTCATCTCTCCATCTGACACCATATAGAAGCCCAGCTCTCCGTTGGGGCTCTCTGTGCAGGAGTAGACCTCGCGGCCCCGTTCAGGCAGGATGCCGTGTCCGAACATGATCTGCTTGAAGTGATGGATCAGGCTTTCGATGTTCTGGTGGACCTCGTCTTTCTCAGGCAGGGATATTTTCTTGTCCTCGCTCAACACAGGCCCCTCCGGCAGGTCCTCGATGGCCTGGGAGATGATGTCGAGGCTCTGGTCGCATTCTTCAAGTCTCTGGACAAAGCGCGAGTAGCTGTCGCCGCCGTCCTGCGTAGGTACCTCGAAGTCGTAGCGTTCATAGCCGCTGTACGGCCTGGCCTTCCGAACATCGTAGGCGATTCCGCTGGCCCGCAGGATGGGGCCGGTGAGCCCCCAATTCACCGCATCCGCCGAGGAGATGATTCCCACTCCGCGCATACGATCCTCAAAGATCCGGTTGCCGATCGTCATCGACCTCATCTCTTTGAGGAACCGTCTGAACTCGGTGACGAGGTCCTTGACCATTGAGTCGAAGTCGGTGGGTACGTCGCGGAAGACCCCGCCGATGCGGGTGTAGCTGGTGGTCAGCCGGGTGCCGGTGACGGCCTCCATGAGATCGTAGACTTTTTCACGCCGCTCGAAAGCCCAGAACATCAGGCTGAAGGCGCCGACGTCCATGCCCGCCAGGCCGTTGCAGACGATGTGGTCGGCGAGGCGAGAGAACTCGCTGAGGATGACCCGGATGACCTGAGCCCTGCGCGGCACCTCAACTCCAAGAAGCTCCTCGCAGGCGATGGCGTAGCCGACGTTGTTGTTCATGGCCGACATGTAGTTCATGCGGTCGGTGACAGTGACCCACTGCTGGTAGCTCATGTGCTCCGAAAGCTTCTCGAACCCGGTGTGCAGGAAACCGATCTCGGTATCGGCCGCGACAATTTTTTCGCCCCGCACCTTCAGGACGACCCGCAGGGTTCCGTGGGTGGCCGGATGCTGGGGGCCGAGGTTCAGGGTCATGGTCTTTCCGCCGAAGTCATCTTCAGCTTCATCCGTGATGAAGAATCGGGGCTCGGGATGTTCGCCGCGGTAGTCGGGGTCGGCGGCCAGTCCCTTTCGCAGGAGCTCGGGGCCGAGCGCCTCCGGGGGGCTTTGTTCGGCGGCTTCAGCGGGCAGGCCGGGAGCCTTGCGTTCTTCGCTCACTCGCCACCTCCTTCTTTTCCGGCGCCGCCAGAGATGGGCCCGGAATCAAGGTATTGGGGGAAGGCATCCCGCTCGCCGCGGCCTCGCAGGGGGTAGTCTTTTCTGAGGGGAAAGCCGGGGAAGTCTTCCGGCATCAGCAGGCGCCGCATGTCAGGGTTGCCTTTGAAGCGGATCCCGTACATGTCGTGGGTCTCCCGCTCCGCCCACAAGGCCGATCCCCAGAGCTCGACGGCGCTGGGAACCCAGGCGTCGTCCTCCGGGACGGGAGTTTTCAGCGTGAACCGGTGGTTGTGAATTGTCGAATAGAGCTGGTAGACGGCGGCGAATCGTTCCTGGATCGAGGGCTCGTCAAAATGGAGGTAATCGACAGCCGTTACGTCTACCAGGAAGTCGAATTCCAGGCCGGCCTCTGATTGCAGGAAGCTGAGCGTGTCTTCGAGCGATTCACGGCTGACGATGGCAACCTGGGCCGCGCTTTTGCCGGGAGGCAGGTGGACCGAAAGCTCGTCGCCGAATTGCTTCGACAGGCGTTCGGTGATCTGTTCTGGCGTCAGGGATGTTCCCATCTCAGGCATTCATTCCGGGTCAGGAGCCACTGGGCTCGGCTGCCCCTTGTTCTGCGGAGACGGACTCTTCGGTCTCCTCTTCGGTTTCAATTCCCGGGTTTTCTCTCTTCTCGCCCGCTTCTTCATCGGAGTCTTCCTCGTCGATGATTTCCTGGATCTTCATCAGGGCATCGAGCAGCGACTCCGGCCGGGGGGGGCAGCCGGGTATGTAGCAATGGACCGGGAGGAATTGATCGACGCCCTGCACCAGGGTGTAGGTGTCGAACACGCCTCCGCTGGAAGCGCAGGCGCCCATTGAGATAACCCACTTGGGCTCCGGCATCTGCTCGTAGATTTTCAGCAGGACCGGCATCATCTTGATCGAGATTCTTCCAGAGACGATCATCAGGTCGGCCTGCCTGGGAGAGAAGCGGATGACCTCCGCTCCAAACCGCGCCATGTCGAAGCGTCCGGAGAGGGTGGCCATCATCTCGATCGCGCAGCAAGCCGTTCCGAAAGGCATTGGCCAGAGAGCGTTCTTGCGGGCCCACTTGGCCACCGAGTTGACCGAGGTCGTGATGATGTTGTCACCGAGGAGCTTTTCTAATCCCAATCCAGACCTCCCCGCCTCCAGGCGTAAACATATCCGGTAAAGAGGATTCCGATGAAGACGAGCATCTCGGCGACCACGACCCAGCCCAGGCTTCCAAGCAGTTCCTGGTAGGTGATAGCCCAGGGGATGAGAAAGACGGTCTCTATGTCGAAAAGAACGAAGAGGATCGCGACGAGATAGAAGCGTATCGAGAAGCGCTGGCGGGTTTCTCCCAGGAGCGGGACGCCGCATTCGTAGGGGAGACCCTTGCCGGCTATCTTTTTCTTCGGTCCAAGGATTGCGGGGAGGCTGAGCATCGTCACCCCGGTAAGGAGCACGATGACGACATAGACCGCTATGGGAAGAAACTCGCCCAGGTAGCTTGTATGCTCGGCGATGATATTCATCTACTTATTCAGCCAACCGCCTGAAACAGCCCGGGTCGTGGAGGTTTTTCAGTCCACTGGCCGGTGAGGGAAACTGCATGCCTGTTTATCCAAGGAAACGATCTTTAACAAGGTCGAAAGCCTGGAGTCTATAAAAGGCCTCTGCCGGTAAACTAAGTCGTCGCAGACAATGCTTCAAGAGCTTTTTGTGATATTTTTCACAAAGTATCTAAGTGTAATAATAATAACCACTTAAACTGCGACCAGGTTGGGAGGCTCTGCTGGGTTGACATTCTTCTCGTTTCCGATAAACTGGTCATTCTTATAGGGTTTATATATAAGTTATAAATATAATTACCCTAAGCGTTAAGGTCATTGAGGGAGCCATCCTATGAAAGCAGCCATATGAAAATAGTCCGTAGTTTTACCGCCACGGAGCAGGAACTCGAAATGCTCGCGGCCGTTGCGCAGTACCATGGGTTTTCCAAGAGCTCGACCATTACCAATCTGCTGAAGAAAGAGTTCTGGAGAATTTTCCCGGGAGGCACCGATGCGGTTCAGCCTCAGCCTGGTGCCAGGATCTCAGGCCAGGACCTGGCGGGGGATGGTGAAAGATGACAAACGAACAGGCAACCGCTCCCCTGACTTCATTCGAAACACCCGACCCCTGGAATGTGGAGGGGGCGGATCTTGCTGGAATCCGGGCTCTCCAGGAGGAGATTCGCCTGCTGGCCCGTGAGCGTAACGCGGTGATCCTGGCTCACAACTACCAGCTTCCCGCTGTCCAGGAGGTGGCGGATGAGCTGGGGGACTCCCTCGCCCTGGCGATGAAGGCCGTGAAGACCGACGCCGAGCGAATCATTTTCTGCGGAGTTCACTTCATGGCGGAGTCCGCGAAAATACTCAACCCGGACAAGAAGGTGCTGTTGCCGAATCTCGCTGCCGGCTGCTCGCTGGCGGACTCCATCAGCCCCGAGTCACTCGAGGACTGGAAGACGCGATATCCCGGCCGGGAGGTGGTGACCTATATCAATTCGAGCGCCGAGGTGAAGGCCTTGTCGGACATCTGTTGCACTTCGGGTAACGCGGTCTCTGTCGTTCGCAGCCTCGATAACGATAAGATCCTGTTTACTCCAGACCGCAACCTGGGAGGCTGGGTCGCGAAGCAGCTGCCGGAGAAGGACGTCGTGATCTACGACGGGGTCTGTCCGACCCACGATGTGTTGCGTGAGGCGAGCCTCGATAAGAGCCGCAGCGCGCATCCCGAGGCCGTCATCATCGCCCACCCGGAATGCCGCGAGGATGTTCTTCAACTGGCTGATGAGATCTGTTCGACCGCTGGTATGTTCGATGCCGTCGCACGGCATCCCGAGGCCGGCACCTTTATCGTTGCGACAGAGTGGGCCCTGGTCTACCGTCTCCGTCTGGCCTATCCGGACAAGGAGTTCGTTATGGCGGATGGCTGTATCGGCTGTCGGCTCCACTGTCCTTATATGAAGATGATCGATCTTTCCCAGATCAAGAGATCGCTGGAGGAGGATGTCTTCGAGGTCCTGGTGGACGAGGAGGTGGCCGGCGGAGCCCGCCGCAGCCTTGAGCGCATGCTTGCGGTTCCCCGGGACAATTGAGGTTCCACTCCGTCCCCGTTCGCCCCATCCTTAACCGTTGACTGGAAGCAATGCCCCAGACCCTGTTTACCCTGATCCTCTTTGATGTCGCCGCACTCGTTTATGCCCTGGCCCTCGGCCTGGGGCTGAGCGACGCGGTCTCTGTTCGCGAACATCTCCTGGCCGGAATGCTCGCCTCTGTTCTCATTATTTTCACCCATGTACTGGTCATCTTTTACCTGATCGGAACGGGGATGGATATTCGGGAGGCGGTTGAAGAGGACGATGCTCTCGCGAAAAAATACGTACCTCTCACCCGTAGACTGAAAAAGAAGGTTTTCCCCCTGGCCTGCTTCGCGATCCTGCTGATCATCGTCGCTTCCCTGCTCGGGGCGGAAGTTCACAGCAGGCTGATTCCCGCTCCCGGCGCCGAGACGGCTTTGCCGCTGCGACAGGTCGGCGGATGGTGGGTCCACCTGGTCTTCTCATCTCTCGCCCTGTGCGTCAACGCGGCCGCTTTTGTCGCGGAGTTCAGGGCTGTTAGAAAGAACCGCAAGGCGATTGAGGAGATCAACGAGTGGGCGCTGAACGGCCGCGGAGGATGAGGAAGAACTCTGCTCCACCCAAACCCACCTGCAGACGGGGTTTACTTGAAAAAAAAACTTTTGCAAAACGTCCTCAACGACTTAAAGTCTTGGCGTTTTATGCAGGAAAGTTTGACGGCTGAGTTTCTTTCTTTCCGCCGGTTCAGTGCGAACTCGGCGGTTCCTCAAACGGGGGATAGGAGGGAAGGGCTTTCGGCCTGTCTGGCTTTTCTAAGTTAGCCTCAGCGACTGAGCTAAAGACCTCCCTGAAATGGGTTACCAGCTACTCAACGTCCTTGCATTCACCCTCTTCGGGGTCTTCTTCGTCTTCCTGACGGTGTCGATCCTCAGCCGCCTGTTGCGGCCGCGGGTTCGTGATGAGAGTGAACCCGGCAAGCTGGAGACCTATGAGTGCGGTGAGCCCACGATTGGCTCGTCCTGGGTACGGTTCGACATACGCTTCTATACCCTTGCGCTGATCTTTCTCATTTTCGATGTCGAGGTGGCTTTTCTCTACCCCTGGGCCCGGGTATTTAAGACCCTGATGCGAGAAGGTTTCGGAGGGTTCATTTTCCTCGAGGTGTTGGTCTTCCTGTGCATCCTGCTGGTTGGATTCATCTATTGCTGGGCCAAGGGCGATCTCGACTGGCTGAAGGTGAAGCCTTTTATGAAGGCCGCAGTTGTTAAAGAGGTTCCAGAACCGGATGCGGTGGAAGCTCCCGATGGTAAGCAGGAGGTGGCCGTCTGATGAGTGAAATTGAAAACAGGAATCCGGATCCACTGACCAAGAACGTTGTTTTCATGTCGGCGATCGACGATGTCATCAACGCTACGCGCGCCAACTCTGTCTGGCCGCTGACCTTCGGTCTCGCCTGCTGCGCCATCGAGATGATGGCCACCGGCGCCGCCAAGTACGATCTTGACCGCTTCGGCTCGGGTCCTTTCCGGGGCACCCCGAGGCAGTCCGATCTCATGATCGTGGCGGGTACGGTGACCCACAAGATGGCTCCCAGGGTGAAGCGCCTCTACGACCAGATGCCTGAACCGAAGTACGTGATCGCGATGGGTGGTTGCGTAATTCGCGGCGGCCCCTACGTGAAGCATGGCTACCACGTGGTCAAGGGCGTAGATCTCCTGATTCCCGTGGATGTTTATATCCCCGGGTGCCCGCCGAGGCCGGAGGCTCTCCTGGAGGGTCTCTTCAAGGTGCAGAAGCTGATGAAGAGAGAGAAAATACTCGATCGGACCAGGCGAACGACCAAGCCGGAAGTTTACCAGCCCGTTTAACTCGGAGTGATTTGAAGAAATGGCCAGGCTCGAAATTGGGCAAATCATAGCGGTGATCAAGGAGAAGCTGCCTGAGGCGGTTGTCGAGGAGGTTCTCGATGGAGTGGATCCGTTCGTTGTCGTCAAGGCGGAGCAGTGGGGGGAAACCGCCCGGCTCTGCAGAGATGATTCCCGCCTCGGTTTCGACCTGCTCTCCTGTATATCCGGCGTGGATTATCCCGAGCGCGAGGAGGGGCCCGAGATAGAGGTCATCTACCATCTCGATTCGACGGTCAATTACCATGGACTCACCATCAAGGTGAAGCTGCCCCGCGGCGATCCGCGAGTCGCGTCGGTCGAGGAGATCTGGCGGACGGCGGACTGGCATGAGAGGGAGACCTACGATCTCGTCGGAGTGATCTTCGAGGGTCATCACAATCTCGTCAGGATTCTCTGCGCTGACGACTGGGTTGGCCATCCCTTGAGAAAAGATTACGAGTCCCCGGATTCCTTCCACGGTATCAAGAACGTTATCTATTGAGCCGGGCAACACGATAAAGACCGCAAGAATCAGATTCAGAACACAATGAACGAAGCAAAGATCAGGACAGAAGAGATGCTCCTCAACATGGGGCCCCAGCATCCGAGCACCCACGGGGTGTTCCGGGTGGTGTTGCGCACCGATGGCGAGCTGGTGCTCGAGTCCGAATCTCACATCGGCTACCTGCATCGCTGCTTCGAGAAATGCGCCGAGGGCAACAACTACCTCCAGGTGGTTCCCTATACCGACCGGATGGATTACCTGTGCGCCATGATGAACAACTGGGGCTACGCTGCCGCGGTTGAGAAGCTGGCGGGTATTGAGGTTCCTGAGCGGGCCGAGTATATCCGGGTCATCGTCTCCGAGCTCAACAGGGTGGCCAGCCACCTGCTCGCCTTCGGTACCTACGGGCTCGACATTGGCGCGATCACTCCGTTTCTCTACGCCTTCCGCGACCGAGAGCGGATCCTCAAGATTTTTGAGAAGCTCTGCGGCCAGCGGCTGAATTACAGCTACATCCGGGTTGGCGGCGTGACCTTCGACATGACCGACGAGATTCTCGCTGACATCGAGGCCTTCTGCGATTACTTCGACCCGAAGATCATCGACGAATACGACAACCTCCTGTCTTACAACGGGATCTTCATCTCGAGGACGGCGAATGTCGGCGTGATCCCGGCGGAGCTGGCCGTCAGCTACGGCGTGACCGGTCCATCGCTTCGCGGCTCCGGGGTCCAGCGTGACCTTCGCCGCGACGCTCCCTACGGAATCTACGACCGTCTCGAATTCGATGTGCCGGTCGGTTCCGGCGAGATGGGACAGCTGGGTGATTGCTGGGACCGCTACATGGTACGCATGCGTGAGATGCGCCAGAGCATCCGGCTGGTCCGCCAGGCGGTGAAGGACATCCCCGAGGGCCCCTTCTGTGACAAGAAGGCCTACCGGGCCGTCAAGCCGAAGGCGGGAGAGGTCTACAAGCGGGTCGAGGGCGCGCGCGGCGAGGTCGGCTTCTACGTTGTCAGCGACGGAACGAATATTCCCTACAGGGTGAAGGCCAGGGCGCCTTCTTTCTGCAACATCAGCATCCTGGACAAACTTACGAGTCTCAGCAACGTGATGCTGGCCGACCTGGTGGCCATTATCGGCAGCCTCGATATCGTGCTCGGGGAGGTGGATCGATGAACCTCTTCGTCTTCACCAATTTTTTCGCGCAGGCCGGAAAGGACCTGAAGGACCTGGGCGAATACGCGGGCGAGTACTCAAGCAAGTGGGACTCCGGGGCGTACGAGGGAGGCCTCTTCTTCGCCGGGTTGATCAAGTGGTTGTTTTCCACCAACGAGGTGAGCTCAGCGCTTCCCTTTGCCGGTACGGTGAATGGCCTGATGACTTCACTGGCCGCCGACGGTTCGATTTTTCCTGAGCTTGGGGGGCTCCTGATCACGATCGGGGTGGTCTTCGGCTTCGTCAATGTTTTCGCCATCGGAGCGGTCTGGAGCGAGCGTAAGGTCTCCGCTCACATGCAGTGCCGCCTCGGCCCCATGGAGGTCGGTCCCCACGGGCTCCTGCAGACGGTGGCCGATGGATTGAAGCTTCTTACCAAGGAAGACATTATCCCCCGGCTTGCCGACAAGCCGCTCTTTGCCCTGGCGCCTGCCATCGTCTTCGCCGGGGTGCTCATGCGGTTCGTGCCGTTGCCCTTCGGCGACAAGCTCATCGCCTCGGATCTCGATCTCGGTCTCTTCTTTGTCGCCGCGGTGGGGGCGGTGGAGGTTCTCGGGGTCATCATGGCGGGCTGGGCTTCCAATAATAAATGGTCGCTCTTCGCCACGATCCGAACCGCCACCCAGATGGTGAGCTACGAAATCCCCATAGGTATCGCCTTTGTGACCGTCATTCTCTGCTGCGGATCGTTCTCTCTCATGGAGATCGTCAACCTGCAGGGCGGCGACCTCGCCGCTTCCGACGGCTACGACTACCAGGGCTGGATCTGGCATTGGAATCTCTTCCGCAACCCCTTCATGCCGATCCTGGCGATCGTCTACTTCATCGCCAGCCTGGCTGAATGTAAGCGGGCTCCCTTCGATCTGCCGGAGGCGGAATCGGAGCTCGTCAGCGGTTTCCATACCGAGTACACCGGGATGCGCTTCGCGCTCTTCTTCCTCGCTGAGTACGCGGCCATGTACCTGGTCGCGGCTGTAGCCGTGGTGATCTTCCTGGGCGGCTGGTGGTCGGGAATCTATCCTCTCGACGCTGTCGGCATGGGCGACGAAGATGGGTTCCTCGTCAAGACAGCCGGCGTGCTCATCAAGGTCGGCGTCTTCCTCAGCAAGGCCTTCGCCCTGGTATTTGTCCAGATGTGGATTCGCTGGACACTTCCTCGTATTCGTCTTGATCAGATGATGTATGTCTGCTGGAAGGTGCTGCTGCCCATCTCGCTGGTCTGCTTCGTCGGCTCGTGCCTCTGGGAACTGGCCTCAGGCGGGGCTTCGGTCTTCGGCTTCGGAATAGTGGTTGAATAAGAACATGGCTCCCTGCGCTTACTTCATGAATATCTTCAAGGTGGCCCGGTCGATCTGGATCGGCATGGGCATCACCCTGAAATATTTCCTGAATCACAAGAAGACGCTTTGCACGATCCAGTATCCGAAGGAGAAGGACCTCATTCCAGCTCGCCACCGGGGGATTCACTACCTCGAGACCGAGAAGTGCGTCATGTGCTGGAAATGTTCGGACATCTGCCCGGTAGACTGCATCTACATCGAGGGCGTACGCGGGGCTGATGGCCCTCTCCAGGGCGGCTACCGGGGGCAGAAGGCTACGCTTTCAAAATTCACGGTCGACTATACCGTCTGTATCTTCTGCGGTCTCTGCGAGGAGCCCTGCCCGCCCAAGTGCATCTGGCTGGGCCCCGAGTTCGATTATCATTCGACCGATCGAACCATGATGGAGAAGAACCTGCTGACCGACGAGGTCTACACCGAGGGTGACGAGGTCTTCGTCGAGTGGGCGCGCGGCGAGAACAATCGCCTGCAGGAGGAGAAGAAGAAACAGAAAGAAGCTGAGAAGGCCGCCAAGGAAGCTGAAAAAGCCGCGGCGGCCGCCGCGGAAACCGAAGAAGAAGGTTCGGATGCGGAAGGAGAATCGGCAGAATGATTCATTCCCATACTCGGACTGAAAAGAAACACGTAAGGTTCCAATCGAGTTCATGATCTTTCACGACCTGCTGGCTTTAAGTTCGGCGCTCCTCCTCCTCTACCTGGGGACGAGGCTGGTGCGCGCTGCCCGTGAAGGGGGTTCCGAAGCGG
>Ga0066842_10000164_pt1 | contig 17659 bp, 15 predicted proteins | sample ETNtaG_19_FD_67289 | JGI IMG/M metagenome (GOLD analysis project Ga0066842, IMG submission 67289) | Marine microbial and viral communities from oxygen minimum zone, Eastern Pacific Ocean - ETNP201302PF86A | ecosystem: Environmental > Aquatic > Marine > Oceanic | place: Pacific Ocean: Eastern...
CCCCTGCACCTACCACCGCCTGGTAATTTCGGAAGCCATTGCATCTGAAGCTGTCCGTGGCAATCGCATCCTCGCATCCTCGCATCCTCGCATCCTGGAAAGCCGGTCCCGCCATCTATTCGCATGGCGGGTCCGGCTTTTGGACCCATCATTCTCACACCAAGCAGAAAAAAGGATCGATATGCCCAAGTTCGAATTCACCCTGACCCGCGACACCACCGAGAGCGTCCGGGTCACCGTCGAGGCTGACACCATCGAAGAGGCTCACGAAGAGGCGCTTGCCAATCCGCCCGCCGCCGGCTGGGAGCAAGACGACAACACGCCCCAGGACCCCTACTTGCCCGATCCCGAAGACTGGGAAGAGGTCTGAGCCATAAGCGCAAGGCCCGCTCGATCTCTCGGGCGGGCCTTTCTGCTGAATGCCTCTCGCCAGTCAGACTTTTCGAGAGGAAAACGAGACAGAAAAAAAGCAGCTATCTTGCGGACACAGCCTTATCCAAATAGGCCATCAGTCTTCGCATACGGTCGAAGTGCTCCATTCTCGCGTGATTGCTATCACCTGCCTGATTGAAGAAGATCCGCATCGCGCCTTCACAAAGGCTGCCTTCGCACCCCGAAATGAAACGATCGAAGAGGGCCGCCTGCCCTGTCATTTCGAACAGTTCGGCCTCCTTCATCGGAGAAATCACCTGCTCCACGATCTCCAGAGCCCAGATTCCGGGCTGATCGGTGCTCCAAAGCGGCGTTGGACCGCCACGCTCCTCAGGGCAAATTCCATAGACCATCTCGCGCACCTCGCGGGTCGTTCTGCCACGCTTCCTGATTTCCTCGTCGATGCGATCCGCAAGTGCGGCGAACTTCGCGTTTGCAATTGAAAGAGGCAAGCCGCTCCAACGCGCCCGCGAAGACACGCGCATGAGGTGATGCAAATCACCGCGACCGTCGAGCATGGCGTATGCAAGGAGCTGGAGCAGTCGAGCCGGATCGATCGCCTCGAGGTGTGAATCGAACTCCTCACCGGAAGCTTGCCCCTTGGGCGGCATCAGCCGCTCGATCGCATCGAGTTCCGCTTCGAGCGCTGTGATGATTTCGGGAGCCTGGACCATATCTTCCTGCGTCGTTCCGGCAACGCATCGGGATGATGCGGCCTTGCAGGGCAGAAAGTTGGTTCTCGGTCAAAGTCGCAGAAACGACAGGTGGAAGAGTGTGGCTGCTGTGTCTTGTTGGAGGTCAGGCGTGCTCGGCGGTAAGACCCCCGGGCCCTGCTCCCTGTCGTTCTATGGCGACCTCCGCCGCCTCGCCGGCCGCCACGGCTTCGGAGCAAAGCTCAGAGAGCTTCGACATCGAGATACCGACAATGAACTCGCCGTGGTCTTTCGATCCATGGCCCAGTTCATGTGTCTGTGCCAGAAGATGGTCTTCCGCGGCGCGTGCGCCGTCCACCGTGTCAAAATCCCAGACCTGGTAGATCGACCAGAGCGTCTCGCCCTGCGCGCCACGGCGATAGCGATTGAGTTCGACAAGTCGATCGGCCGACTTTCCTGATCCGGCTTTGAAGGTCATGCCGTGGCTGTCGTGGATCACGGCAACATAGAACTGGCTACCGGGCGTAATTTCTGCGCCCGCACGCGGACCGGCCTTCTGTCGCCATGGACGCCTCAATGATGTCGAGAAAGGTTGACGGTCGGCAGTCGCGCCCTCCACCTGCTCAACAACGCGCAAGCGCAGGAACCGCTGGATCTCCTCGGGGCGCATCTCGTGGATCGTGGCAGCACCCTGAATGCCCTTTGCCGCGTGATCCGGGATCAGGGCATCATTTGCCTCCTGGTCGACCGCCCGCCAAGAGCGCGAAATGGTGATCCCATAGGGCCACCGGAAGCGTCCGTCCTGGCGATAGTCCTCGGGCCGTGTCCGGCCCTCCTTGCGCAGATCTTCAACCATGACCGGCTCGGGCGGATCGGAAACCTCCACGGCGCCAGAAACCCGGCCCCGCATCATCGCATCGGCTTCCGTCGCATCGCTGGTCAGGTAGACCACGATGTCCCCCGGCTTGATTTCAGCCAGCACAGCATTGCGGGTGCGTTCGCTGTTGAATGCAATGGCATCATGGGCTGGCACATCCGGCACACCCCAGACCTTCGTCCAGAAAAACCGCCTGCCTGATTGCATCTCGATCTCCTCGCGCCTTGCCGTGCGAGGAGATCATGGCAGATGATTTTTCCGAGGCAAGCGCCCTCGGTCTATTCGTCTGCCTCTTCTACGCGTGCGGAAGCCCAGCGGTTTGCCCATGCCAGTCCAGCCAGCGACAGACCCAGAACCAGGAAGGAAGCGGCGCGCACCAGCCCTTCGAGATCCGGCGCGTCGACAATGAAGACCTTCCCGATCGCCACGAGCAGGAAGCCGTTGGCCACCAGACGCAGGTCGCGTGATCCGCGGGCGAGCGCTGCGAGCATAAGCCCGGAGCCGATCAGGATCAGCATTGCCGTATAGCTCCAGAGTTCTCCATCAGGCATCGGCACCATCGTCAGGGCATTGCCACGCCAGAACTGTGCCACAGAAAGACAGACATAAAGGAGGGTCAATGAGCCGCCCGTGGCAGCTGCGATCCGACGCCACAGTCCGTCGACTTTCCGCATGATCGTAGCGCCTCCCAGCAGGATCAATCCCGGCAGCAGGTAGGCAAGTGCCACGGAGCTGAGGCCTACGACACCCCAGATGACCTCACCATCGTCGAGGAACGGGTTCGCGGCAGCCACGGCGAGGGCCAGGCTGCTGGCAGCAACCAGACCAGCGACAGCGGCGGAAACGAAGCGCACAGAGCGCGCCATCCGTGCGCCGCGGCTCTCATCCCCTCCTTGGGTGGTAGCACTCCAGAGCGAGGCTCCTGCGGACAGCAGCCACACCGTGGCCATCAGCCCCAGGGTCCAATGGCTCATCACGTCCTGCACTCCGGCGAGATCGCGAGCCAGATGAGAGATCAGCATGCAGGCCCCTGTGCCCATGAGCACCACGAGGACGCCTTCCAGGGATGCGCGCACCATTGCCATACCCGGGCGTTCGATCAGCAGCCGCGCCGCGGCCACGAGGATGGCTGGCAGACCATAGGCAAGGACGAGCCCCCAGTAGGAGGCATCATTGGCCCATGCGACACCCGGGTCAGCTACAGCCCTATAGATCATCACCAGTGCCCCGGCTTGGGCAAACCACCCCAGGGCCGGCAGACGGTAGCGATCATCGAATGCCACACAGCCCAACAGGAGCACTGCAAGGCTGATCGTCAGCGCGGCCTCGGTCAGGAGGACGAAGAGAGCCATCCCGATCATCGAGAAGGCAAGGGCGGCACTCAGGGAGATCCGAAGACGATCTTCCGGGTCGATCCGAGCGGAGCGGGTAGCAACGAAAGTCGCGCCGGCCGCGAAGGCCATGGCCACGCCTGCCCAGGTCATTGCCCCCAGCTCTGCTGCGGGCGCGCGGAGCGCTTCCTGTGCAGCCAGGAGACCGGGTCCGATGATTGCAGCCCCGCAGATCCAAGCCTGCGCTGCACGGCCTGTTTCCTCGAGGCTGCGCCGCGCGGCCGCGGCCGCGGTGATGGCAGCTGCTGCGATCATTGCATGGAGCGGTGTCGCGGCGCCCAGACCCACCTCAGATGTGCCGAGCGGGGCAGCGCCAAGGGCCCCGAACCAGATCCCGCCTTCGAGAAGGCTCAACAAGAAGATCCCCGCGCCCGAAGTGAGGACCAGATCTGTCGCTCCGGCCCCTGCCCGGCTCCAGCTCGCGCTGGCTACAAAGAGCACGGTAAGCCCTGCCATAGATGCCATCATCTCGGCCGGCCCGAACATCCCTGCGAGAACCAGGCCAGCCACCACAGCTATCCACCCGGCCACGGCCGCCGTCTGGCGCGGATCATCGCCCTTCGGTGTGCGGGCAAGAAGAGGCGCGGTCAGCAGTGGGTTCTTCAGGCGCGGCGTGAGCGCACCGCCCATGAAGATGCCGGCAGCGAAAGCGATTAGGACAGAATGTCCGATGAAGATGAAGGCGCCTTCGGGCTGTGCCAGAACTACAAGGGTCGCTGCTGCATAGGGGGCCAGCAAGGCCAGCATATCGACCCAGGGCCATTTGCGAAGCGCATTGATCGACAGGCCAGCCAGACCGACGAGACCAAAGTAGCCATTGAGAAGGCCCGGAGTTCCCGGTTCGCCGCCGACCACGAAGGGCGCGGCCGTAGCGCCAATGATGCCGACAGCGGCAAGCACAGGGCCGTAGAACCAGCCCAGCGCCACTGAGAGACCCGCAACGCCCGCAAGGAGCCCAAGGGCTGCCGGGGCTTCGATCATACCGTAGAGATACCGTGCGGTCAGAACCGCACCGAAGAGGGTGACGATCCCTGCGCCCGAGAAGACCGACGGCAGGTAGATCGTCGAGGTTTCTCCCTCATCGCCCGTGCGGCGCCGCACCACCTCCCCGCCGGCAATGAAGAGCATTCCCATGAGGGCCGCCAGTGCGATCCGCATGGCTGGCGGCAGCATGCCACTGTCGGCGGCGTATTGCGCCGCAAAGATCCCCGCCAGAGCCAATGACAAAGCCGAGATGGCATAGACCCAGTTTTGGCGCATCCAGCCCATTACGACGTCGCCGAATTCCGGCCCCGCGGGTTCGGAAGAGGTCTTTTCCTCGCGCGCTGGGCGCTCTGTAGTCGAGGTCGTTTTGGATGCCTCAGGCGCAGCTCGCGCGGGCCAAGGGCTCCTTGCCTGTCTGTCTTTCGCAGTCGGGGCGCTGGCGTCCCGATCCGAAAGAGCGGCTGATCCTTCCGCCCGAGTTTCCAGCCCTTCGCCAAGTCGCGCAACCTGCTCCAGTCGGTCGAGACGTTCGCGCAGCTTGCGGTTCGACAGGTAGAGGAAAAAGCAGAAGAAGGGCGTGAAGAGGCTGAGTGCCTCGAAGAGCTCGATCATGGAAAATTCCCGTCAGAAGGCGTTCTTCTTAAAATAGGCAAGGAAGCACGCTCTGCGTGACCTTTATTTGATGAGGCAACGAGCGCCGCACGATCATCGATATGTCAGGATGCGACCTGTTGAGTTCGCAATGACCCTTCGGGAATAGAAAAGACGGGCAGGATGTCCCTGCCCGTCTCACCGGATCTGGTCCGAACATTCTGTTCCGTGGCTGACGCCCGATTGCGATCAGGCGGCCGCGCTGGTTCCACGGATCGCCTGCATGAACTCGGCCATCGAGGGGTCGCTCACTCCGCCGTCATCCCCGCGGCGGGCGTGCGCGGCGCGTGCGATGATCTTTGCCACGGCCTGCATGTCGGCGGTCTCGTCGATATCGCAATGGCTGTTCACATTGCCAAGCGTGCCAACCTCGGAGCAATCCTTGAAATGACCCATCGGGTCGCTGATCTGATCCACCCCCACATGGAGACCGATCCGCACCTTCCGCTTCAGGCCGTAGATCAAGGCCACCGCGACTTCACCAAATTTCAGGGTGACATATCGCTGACGGAACTCGAACTCGATACCCGGCTCCGCGTCGGAGATCGCTGCGATAAGAGCGTCGAAGCACTTGCCGTTTTCTTCCGAAGTGAGGTTCGGGTGGTCTTCGATGGTATAGACCTTGCGACGATCGCTTTCGACGGCGAAGAGCGGCACGAGGTCCTCGGGCGGACGGGGGCGCTCCCAGATGCGCGCGCATGTCTTCGCCAGATACCGGCCGCGTGCCAGGATTTCCTGCTCGCCCCAGGTGTCGCACTGGCGAACGGTGCGGTTCAGCTGAAGCGGCGACGAGATGAAGCCACCTTCGATTTTCAGTTTCGTTTCGAACGGGTGATCCGAGAGCTTCGGGTTGTAGCCCGTCAGCGTCAGGTTTCCGATCGTGTTGCAGAGCCGCTCATGGATGTCTTCGGCATTGTCGCCGATATCCGCCACCCAGGCCGCGGTGAGATTCTGGGGCATGATATGCTCGATGGTGTAGCTCGATGTTTTGATCTCTTCCTTGCGCCCGTCATTCTCGAGCTTGCTGAGGAGATACTTGCAGTTGGTCGAGTTGTAGGTGTTGAAGAGCAGAAGCTTCTCCTGAAACTCGATATCCGACGGGAAGCGCTTGGTGCCCTTCTCGGCATCGAGGATGGCGATGAAGCTCTCGACATAGCGATCTTCGATGATCCGCTTACGGATGGCTGCGAAGTTCACGGCAGTCCCGGGCCGGAAGCTACAGATCGTCCGGCGCCAGAAGTAGGACAGCATGATGCGCGTGATCTCGGCGGCATCTTCTACCGACACGATACCTGCGTCGATGTCCTCGTAGAGGTGGAACAGAAAGGGGAAGGTCACCTCGATCTGCATGTCGCGGATCTCGGCCACATGCGTCGCCAGCCCAGGGCGATCTTCGCCGCCCAGGCGGAAGCGGGCATATTGGCGCGCGGCGCGGTAGAGGTCCGACAGAATCTCCTCAATGCCGGCCTCGGAGCCGAAGCGATCTTCGCCATAGGTCAGGAAACCGTCGTAGCTCTCCTGCTTGGGCATGGCCTCGCCGAGACGCGATGCGAGGTAGTGGCGCAGGAAATGGTCGAAGGTCTTGGAAAAGGCGTCCTTGCCGAAGAGTTCCTCGATCGGGCGCCAGTATTTCACGTAGACCCGATCCGCGACCGCGGCCGGGATGCCCATCAGCAGGCGGTTGCGAACACGGTCGGTCGTGCTCAGCGGCTCCGCGCCGAAGTTCAAATTCTCGAAAATCTGCTGTGGATCGTCGGTCTTGGCGTCGAGCGCTGTGTCGATGATCTGGATTTTACGGAAACCGCGCAGGACCGCCTCCATGCGAGACCGGTCGGCCTCGAAGTAATCCCGGATCAGCTTGTAATTGTCCGCAATGAGCGTGGAGTGGTTCTCTGGCATATCGGCGTTGTCGACAATGGCGATGAGCGTGTCGCGATCCCCTTCCGACAGCAGAAGGCGATAGTAGCGATCCTCCTGCTCCAGTTCGTTGACGAGGTAGTATCCCCGAATTTGCTTCCGAGACAGGGTCTCCAGAGACTCGCCATCCTCGAGCAGGTCGGCGATCGCCGCGAGGATCAGGGAAACGGTCGTCAGTCGCTGCTGCCCATCCACGATATGGAAGGGCTGGCGATTGGTGATCGAGCCCATGCCACTTTCCACATAGTTGATGGCGCCGAGATAATGCAGGCGATCCGAGGAGCGACGGCCGGCGGCTGTCAGATCATGCAGAAGCTTCTCCACCTTGGACTTTGGCCAGGTGTAGTTGCGTTGATAGATCGGCACGCTGAACTGCGGCGCGCTTGTGATGAGGTCGAGAATGTTGGTCTTGTTTACTTGCATGATGGTGCCTGCGCTTGCTGTCAGGCATGATCTTGTGTCGCTCGTATGAGCGCAGAAACGAAGACGGCAAAAATCTTCAGATTTTCTTGGGTTCAGATTTCTGCGCACCAGTGCCGACGTGCAGACTGTCGGCAAACCTCACGGGCCGCATCACGAGAACAGGAAGTGCCAGGCAAGGAATCCAGAGGTAGCTATGTAGTTCGGAATCCCGACGAGCACCGGAAACCACGCAACTGACGTGTTGTTGCGAGCGGTGGTCTTCACGCAATCGGTGACGTCGAACCCCTTTGCCTCGAAGGCCTCATCCACCTTGGTCAGGGTCGCCTTCCCGAAGTTCAGGTTCACATCCACTTCCGTCTTGTCGGCCGTGACCAAACGCAGGACGTGGTAGGGAACCTCCTGGTTCTTGACCATTCTGATCTTCTCGATCAACTCGGTCTTACGCAAGTCTTCCCACGCGATGATGGCTTTCTCTCCACGCCTTTCCACGACGATCTCTTCGTCATTGATACTGAAATGGAAGGCAAAGCTCTTTCGAAGGAACAGCACGATCGCAATGAGGGTGCCTGCCACATGGCAGCCCAGCAGCAGCCAAGCCGCGACCATGATGTCGAGATCAAACTCCCACGCAGCCCTGTAGCATGCAAAGCCCAGTGCGACCGGCATCAGCCAGATCGCGAACATGACCGTCCAACCGCTTTGCTTGATGACCACCGGCTCTTCGATCGTGGTGGCGTGCTTTCTCATGTGGGATGCGGAAGCATTTACCACCTGCTCGCCTTCGCGCAGCGTGGAGGAGAAAGCGCGGTCGCGCCCTTCAAATTTCATGGCCATGTTGTGCGGGGTTCCCGGTATTGCGGCTTGTCCGTAGGACTTACGCCTGGGCCCGGAGTGGCCCAAGCATCAGCCTTCCGAACGGTAGCTCCAAGATGTCGCCCTACCCCAGTGGTGAGCCTTGCAGGCGTCAGGGCCAAGGAGGTCTTGAGGCCATGAAAGATGACCTCAAGCTCCTTCTCCGCAGGCCCGCCCGGCGCCGGCCAAAGGGCCGGCCCTTGGATGGCATGGTTCAGACAGCGCCCGGGCCAATCCCGACATCATAGGTCTTGGGCTCTTTCCACCAGCTACGCCTGTGTCCCAACGCCTCGTTCACCAGCGACAAGACCGAGCCCATCGTTTGTTCGGGCAGGTTCGCAAGATATCGGATCAGCTCGCCAGATTGCTGTGTCCAGGGATCTCGCTCCTTTCGCGAGAGATCCCGCAGATATCGGACAAGTTCCGGATCGATCACCGCTCCGCACTCAAACGACGGTGACAGGAACAGGAGCGGCACGATTGCACTTTGCGCCTTCGAGGACCAGAACTTGTCGCCCGCCTTCGGCGTAGGCAGGCGTGCATCGCGAACGGCTACCGCAAAGAGCCAGCGTGCTGGCTGGGCATCAATGCGCCGTGCGGCCTCAAGCGGGTCCTCGAGGTGGATCTTGAAAGTGTCGCCATCCAGCTGAGAATAGGCCTTTCGGAGAATTTGCGCGGCCGGCGGCACCTTGGGACGCGCCGTCGCGCGGGTGTGGGTGGGTTGTTCGACCTCATCGGCCGCCGCACAGGCGAGTAGCGGCAGCACATGGCCTGATGCAGCCTTCTGAGCCAGTGCCTTTGCGAGGCTTGCGCCTTCGATCTGAGGGACTTGGCAAGCCTCGAGGGCTGCGTCGGAACGATGGCCAGCCTCACGGGCGAAGTGCTCGAGGCGGCTCGAGGGCGCCATGTGTGGCAAGATCTCTGCCAGGATGGATTTCAGGATGGGGCGCGGCGCGAAGCAGGCGCGCGGAAGGCGGTTCGTCATGGGGATCTCCCGATCAAAAGCTTACCGCCGATTCCAAGCTTCCATTCAGAAGACAGGACGAAGAACAAGATGATGATGCGGTTCGACCCGGCGGCAGGTCAGGCGGCGGCCATGAGGGATATGGCTCTGCCGGGCCCTCCGCCAAAAATATGGGCTGCATCTACTCCTGCTCAGGAGGCACGGATGTAGACGATCGAAAAGCGTGCCACCGGTCCAGGTCTCACGCGTGGTCATGACGATGCGGCTCTGACGCCCGATACATTTCACGACCCTACACAAGAGGATACGGTCTCGAAATTCAAAGCGAAAGCTCACGCAGCAGAAAGGAACGCCGTCGCCTTGGTTAGCGACGGCGTTCCTCGTTGTCCGAAAATATTAGTTCTTTTGACCCCGGAACGAATATCCGCCGATTTCGTGCCGGTAGCCGCGCACACGTGCGGTATAATCACCGGCCGGAAGGTTCAATATCTCAAGCGTCGCCAGATCAAATCCTCTGGCCTCGGCAATTTTGGCATCGGATGCGTCCCGGATCGACACCTCCAAATAGTAGAGAGGTGATGCACCACTTTGATTAAGTGTAAATGTGTATTTACCGCCAGAAGTGGTTGTGAACGAGAACCGGTCGACATCGTCGACGGTGAAGATCTCCGTCGTCACGGAACTTCCCATCAAATAAGGTTGCGCTTCCGAAATGGTGCCCGGAACATCATCTACAGGACGAGACGAAAAGAGATAATCACCCACGGCGCCGTCCCTATACCCCCGCACGCGGGCATAGTAGCGTCCCACTTCAAGGTCGTGCAGCACAACCCTGCTATCGTCCATAGCGGTTTCGTTAATAAGACGGACTCCTGAATCGTTCCAGATCTCGAGTTCGATATAGGTCATCGCCGAGGGGCCGGTGCCGCTGGCCTGGAAAACGTAATCGTCAAACTGGGTAATATCGAAGACAAAGCTGTCACCCCTATCGCCGGGAAGTATGTCGCTCTGGTTGGTGCTGCCGATCGTATGTGATTGAGACGATGGACCATGCGCGTTCGTAATGTCATCAACCAGGTTTACTTCAAGCTCATAGCCGCCGAAATCATTTGAGCGGTAACTGCTGACGTCGACAAAATAGTCACCGGCCGGGACTTCATTTACGATCAGGTCTACAGAGTCGACGGCGGTCTCGTAATCCATCCGACTTCCATCGAGCTGCCGAAAGTCAATTCTCAGGTAACGGGTAGCCTGCCCATCAATGGGGAATCCCTTCGCGTTGATGTGCACATGTGCGGTGTGGGGGATTGTTACGCGAAACCAATCGTGATCGGCATCGTCCTCGAGATCGCTCTGCACGACCTCTCCGAGTGCGATATGCATCGACGTGGTGTCATCTCCCGCAATGTCGCCAATTGGGACTGCGGGAGGCTCCGTTTCCCCTGAGGGCTCTTCAGAATCGCTGGACGGCGCTGTGTCCAGACCGATGGTTTCCGCGACCTCTTGATAGGTTTCTGTGATGCGCTCCCCGAGTAGCCCGACAGAAGCGACTGCCAGAAGGGAAATGAGGCCAATGGTGATGCCGTATTCGGCAAGGCTGGCGCCTCTGCGCTGCCTAAGAAGTAAAGGTGATTTCGTAGATTTTGACATTCGGATCTCGCCCAACTGGATATTGAATTTCGCAAGGGCTGGACCTGAACTTGCGGTATGCCGCCTCACCCCCAAGAGGTAGACAGCGCAAGCCTGTCCTCAAAAATCACCTTCGACGGCGAAAATCGGGACACATCCCCCTCTTGCGGGTGTGGGCGGCAGACTGTCTCGAACATCTCAGGCTGACGGGACTAAGTTCACCACAGCGCAATCCCGAAGGCCTTACATGTTTCACCTCTTCCACCCCCGCCGACCCGGGCCCGTCTTCGTCTGTTCGCTCGACGAGGCGGGCGATATTTCCCGCCGGCTTCGGGCTGGTCTCCTCGTCTCGATCTCCGACCCGGAACGACGGACCATCACGCAAGTGCGCCTGGGCAAGATGCGCGCAAGCATCTGCCCACTCGATTTCCATGACATCGAGCGCCCCGCGCCCGATATGACAGCCCCGGAGTCTCACCACATCAACACAGCGATCTCGGCCCTTCGTCGCGTGCCTGCGCACAGACCGGTCCTGGTCCACTGCCACGCGGGGATCTCTCGTTCGTCCGCCACCGCCCTTGTTCTCGCGACGGCGCGCCAGCTGCACGCAGGTAAAGCTCCGGCCGAGGCGGTAAGCGATGCCTTTTCCCAGGTCTCGGCAGCAACTCCACACGCGCGGCCGAACATGCGCATCATCGAGATCGGCGCGACCGCACTGGAACTTTCGAATACCAACTTCGTGCAATCCGCATGGGATCTTCATCGCTCATCCTGACTTTGCACCGCGGTCCGTGCGCATTCCCAGGTCCTCGTCGATTACAGCCCATCGTCCGAACCGATGGAGCTCCTGCTTCTTTCTGCGAGTTTCTTCGCTTCGATGCCCCGGGGCTCGGACCCGCAAGAGGGCCGGCCGCCAGCGCGCTCGAAGAGGTCTGGGAGCAAATGGATGCAGGCTGGGTCAACCGAACAGGAAATCGCTGACGGTCGGTTCTGAGCGGCCCAGCTCGGCGCCTATTTTCCTCCTGATCGACCTTAATATCTGGAGACCCACCCATGTCTGCCCTTGGACGCCGCCTGCCCTACGGCTTTTTCCTCGCCCTCTTCGCCACTGCAAATGCCTGGCTGATGAATGTTCTCAATAGTGGATATGATACGGTGCGCGCCGAGAGTGGCGCGGATGCAGCGATCTCCTTTGCAATGGTCGGACTTCTCGTTGCCGGGGCTGGCTTGCTCTTCATGCTCGTCCTTCTCGCTCTGCGCCTACGCAATGCTGATCGCTCTGGCTGGTGGGCGCTTCTCGGCCTCATCCCCTTCCTGAACTTCGCGGTCCTCTTTATCGCCGCCTTCCTCCCCGAGGAATACTGAAGGCTTCTCTCGAGCTCGTGATGGGCGGGGTGACTTCTTGCCCCATCACCACCTGGCCGGAACAACATCGCAAGAGTTCGATGCTGTTTGCCGTTGCCCTGTCCTTCTTTGAAAGGCACGACTTCTGACGTCTGGACAACTGGTCATCTCGCAGACTATCGTTGCGACAGGTGTCGTAGCACTGGAATTTCCAGGTTGGCGCGACAGGGCGATTGCCCAGCCTGCGCCGGCAGATCCGGGTCCAGTGGATTTTGGCGGTTTTTTGATTTTACCTGACGACCACCGCTCCAACCAGCGGCGCGCCCAGGACAGATCGCCAGAAGGACCCGCGGCTCAACCGTCCTTTCGCGGTGCGCCAATGATGGAGTCATCATGCCTAAGGATCGTCAACCGGTCATCCTGACCACCACCTCCGACCACTTGAGCCGCGCCGCTGAGGCTGTCCTCAAGCGCTTTCCCAAAGGCGCACGCCCTGACAAGAATGCCATTCTCAACGACCTCGCCTCTGCCCTTAAACCGGGCAAGAACTGGGGCGGTCTGCTGGCAGATGCGCGATCTCAAACCCGCACAACACGCATCCCTGATCGCGAGCACCCTCGCTCGCTTCAGATACCTGCCCGCCCACCGAAGGGAACTGCGATATCTACGCATGTTGGTGCCGTTGAGCGCCGCCTTGCCGGAGCTCAAGGCGTGATCGACACCGCCGTCTTTGCATCCGCGATCGGTCATGCGGCAACCGAGGACCTCATCGAGGACGCGTTCCTCGCCGGCATCATTGTCGACATTTCCGAGGAGCAAGGTGGCTATGCCGTTCTGCCAATCACGACCCTGCTCTTTGTCCGTGATGGTCTACCCTACACCATCCATCACAATCGCATCGAGGCATCCCTCGAACTCTCCGCACTGATCCTTGAGGTTCTTCAAGAAGTCTGGCTCACCGACTGGTCCGATTTGCTTCACGCTGAGGGAATTTCGATGGCCAAAGTCATCATTGGTCCGCAACGAGGCGCTGCCGTGGTCCCCTTCGAAACCTCTGCGATGGTGAAGAACAGGCAGGACGTGGGCGAACTGGACGCTGAAGCCGTCCGTTTCATCGTCCCTGAAGAGAACTACGATTCCGGAGATACCGACCTTCTGATCAGTCTGGCCGAATTGACCCTGCCTGCACTTGTGGGAGCTGAGACGGAACTCGTGCAGATCCGCCTCGCCGGCCGGAACCCAGGCCCCGGAACCTGGATGCCGGTTGAAGAGAACATCCCGGCGCCGCCATGGTCGCAGGATTACATCATCCGAACCAGCAACGGCGACTGGGTTTCGGCCGAAGATGATCCGATCGGTTCTGGCATGACCCTGTCGCACCTCTTGGGTGAGGCCTTGGCCTTCGTTCTCGACTATCACGGCATCCCATTCCAGGAGTCTCTCTACATAGAAGCTTCGGCCCGTGAGATGTCGCCTCAACACCGGACGCGACAGTTCGGCGACAACTGGCGTATTCTCTCCTGGCGTGACGGAAGGCTTGGTGAGTGGCGTCTCGGCGACCCTGCACGGCATGCCCGGCTCCGCCGCCAGCTTGAGTCCTGGCTGGTAAGTGAGCGCTCTGAAATCAAAGCAGCCGAGGATCTTCCCAAAAAGGCGATCCGCGTTTTGTCCACTCGGTCGAGTCATCGCAACACGAACCACTGGAAACGCGCGGTCGAGCAGTTCCGCCAGATCGCTTAAACATGCAAGCACCGCGGCCCGCTCTCGACACGGCGGGCCGCCCTACTCAACCTGACGCCGTCCCAGATCGCCCCAAATCCCTTCCCTGCGAGAGAGCCTAAATGCCCGATCCAAGCGTCGTTCAGCGCTTCATCCCACCTCCGGGTTGTCGGCTTCTTGCGATGGGAGGGTCGTCTGACGATCAGGCCGGGGTGCAGGTGCGCGACCTCTACAAGGATTTCAAGCGTGCGCGGGCTGAAGCCCTCGACTTCACCTTGCCTATGACGGAGATCGCATCCTTTCCCGGCACCTTGAACTGGGACGTGCGACAGCCTCGGGAAGATCTGCCGCGGATAATGCGCGCAAGCCGCCAATCCGGCCCCTTCCTGCTCATCGTCATGGGCGGAGGCGGAAGCTGCCTCATTGCAGAGATACTTTGCCCGGACGCGCCTCTGACCTCCAGGTCTCTCGTTCGGCTCCATCCATATCCATTGCATCTTCCGCTCAAGCAAAGCCTCAGGATCGATGAAATCTCTTTCGGCATCTCAGCGGGGAACCACGCCGGAGAAAGCCATATTTCGATCGAAGCTGATCCGGGTATTGATCCAGGCGGCACCGCCGGCCCATCCACTTCCCACAACCATTCCGAGCCAACGCCGTCGGAGCGCGCGGCGATCCTCGAAATGCTCGATCAGGAAATACTTGCCTGGGGCGATATCTTTGCTGCGGTTCATGAGACCCGCCTGGCCGGCCATGCCCAATGGCCAACAGATCTCTGCCGCCATGTGCTTCCCGATAAGGAGTTTGCCGCCGAGCTTGCCAGGATTGTCAAAGCCGTGGCTATTCGGGCTTACGAGAAATTCGTGCCCGAAAGCCTCAATGAGCTCGTTGTGGGGCTAAGCGCGCCCAACAGGCCCTCCCCTCTTGCCAGCGACGATCACCTTCCCTGGTCAGCCTTCGTCAATCTGAGGGGTGAAATAGTTCCGGGCCCAATGCAGGCCTGGATCGAGACAACTCTGAGCGCCGTCCTCGAGGCCAGGCGACCTGAAGGTTGGTTCGAAGTCATCGGCCCTGACCAGACATCGCGCCTCGGCGTGCAGAGCCAGCTGCGCAAGACCTTCGCCACCATCCGAGGGCCATTCAGCAATCATCAGAGAATGGAGGTCATGAGCGTCCTGGGGTCGCTCTATCAGGCCTGACCTGCACCCCATCGGGAAATCTGGAAGACACGCGCGCGCCGCGCTCAATCTCCTTCGCGATAGAAGGAGACACCCATGACCATTTCCCGCAGATCGGCCGATACGTCCATTGGCGAGCTTTACCACCTGATGGGCGTTTCGCCCTTGAAGGCTCTCGACCAATCAGCTCGCGCCGGCCTGATAGCCAGTCATGTTCTCAACACTCTTGAAAGACAGACAGGCCTCAAAGCACGGCTGGAGGACATCCTCGATGTCATCGAGCGTCATGGGGGCAGCAAGGTTCGCTGCGGGCGCCTGCTGGGAGCGAAGCAGCAATACATGCTGTTCCGCGACAGCTCTTTTCTCGTCCTCATACCCTCCAAGGATAAGCACCGCTTCATCGTCATGCCGGTAGCCCTGTCTCTCGATCTTGGGTTCCATCAAAGGAACCAGTTCGGCGGCGAGCTGAAGGTGAGGGTTGCGCAGGGCAAAAGGGGTGCTGAATCACTGTGCATTGCATGGGAGACCGAAGATCATCTGCATGACTTCCCTCTACCTGCGCGCATTGCAGACCTCACCCCAGAGCTCAGAGAGATCCTGGGGGATGTCGAAAAGATATCTGCCGCTATACGGCATGCCCTACTCGCCCTACCCACAACTGAGCGCCCTACCCAGGAGATGGTTGACGAAGGTCTCGTCGAGCGGGTTGGCAACGACGGTCTCTGGAAGGGCTCAAAGGGGCTTATCTACTGGCCCGTCTATCTCTCTTCTCCCTATGAGATTACGTCTGACCTGGACCGTGCAAAGACGTTTTTGCAAGACCTCGGCAGCCTGGCTCTCTGGGCATATCCATCGCTACCTGACACGCTGGAGGTGTCGGTCTACTCCCTGGTCGAGACGGACAGGGTTCCTTTTCTGCTCTTTCGCTTCCCATCCAGTGATTGCCGGGCGCACAGCTACGGGATGGCAGATCTCCACATGCAGTCCATTCTAAGGGACGAGTTCCAGATGGTCTGCTCTGCTTACGACCTGGAACTGCCTGTTGGTCACCAGACGCAGTTCTCATGGAAATCCGTAAGGCAGGCTGGATTCCCCGTCGCGAAAGTCATCATCAAGCGGCCTGACGGTCGGCGCGCCCTCTGGCTCGAACAGGAATATGGCACAGCCTTCAGGCAGGTGGAGACCTATCGCAGCCCAGGCCTGATGATCGAACAGCAGGATTGTCTGGATATCGGACCCAACCCCATGAGGTTTCAGATGGCAAAGGCACCCGGCAAGTCTTTCACCCTGCATGAGGCCGTTCAGGATATATTTGAAGCCATGCACATTGGACCTCTCGAGATTGTCATGGCCGGGGGAGAGCGTGCGGAGATCCTCAGGGCGATGACCTTCGGTCTCTACGAGGAGACCCCGGCACAAGGATACCAGACCAACCCTCTCGGCTCACACGATCACTTTCGCTACTCTCTGCTCGCGGGACCCGCTCATGACGTTCATATGCGGCGCCCCCTTGGCTACACGACGCTTAGCGGCTCTCTCGTCGAGACACCTGCTCGCCACCCTGACGACAGCATTTGCGGCCTTGCGGTGGCGCCCTGCGCAATGCGCATCAACATCGAGCACATCGCGACCGACGAACGGATCATGAGTTCTTCTCCGCGCGGCGCACTCATCGCAGCAGCGACACATGCCGTTCTCAACTTCCTTTCAGACCTGTGGGAGCAGGCCCGTGAAAGGAATGTCCATTTCGAACTCGGCATCTCTGTCGATCACCTCGGGGGTATGACCACTTCCAGTGATGCCGGCTTGCTTACCTGGGCCCTGGCCCAGCTTCGGGCGCGCATCGCCGCATCGGACATCTTTGCTCGCCATGTCAGTATCGCGAATATTTCCCGAGCCTGGGCAGGCGGCGCGGTCATCTGAAGGCCGCCGCCCTCTCATCCTTGCCTGTCTTTCTGTCTGTCTTTCCAGCCCCGCCCAGCAGGGCTGCACATGTTTGCCGCTCGTTGCCTGCGATGCTCCGACGCTGGGGCACGCTCGCTCGTTGGGAGTCGCCAATGTTTGACAAATTTGCTCTCTTGTATTACATCAGGTCCATAGCCTGCGAGGACGCGATATGGCCCACCACCCAACTGACGCTCCTGAGACACCCATGAAGCGCCGCCTGGCGCTTGTGCTTGAAAGCATGCGCGGACTTCACCTGCTGGAGCGCAAATCTGAAACCGTGACTGCCCGGATCAACCCCGAGCTTTTGCGAATGGCCAAGAAGCGTGCCGGTGTCGACGCCAACAGTGCTCTCGTCGAGCTGGCGATCGCCAACCTCGCGGCCGAGGATGGATTTCCCGAGGCCTTCGCGCGCGCACGCGGGCGCATCCCGGCCGATCTCGATCTCGAAATCTGATCGAGCGCATCCTTGGATATCCGCAATATTCTTCGTGCGACGCGCACTGCGCGGCGAACCCGCGCACTTCCCACCAGGCCTGACCATGAGCTGACCTTTCTCGAGGATCTCCCCGAGGCGGGTGGCGCACTCATGCTCGATGCCTGTGTCTACATCGATCAGCTGCAAGACAGGATTCCCGCGGCCGTTGAGGCGCGCATCACCTCCCGCAGCACTTTTCACTCGAGCATCGCTCTTGCGGAGA
>Ga0066842_10000168_pt1 | contig 17590 bp, 17 predicted proteins | sample ETNtaG_19_FD_67289 | JGI IMG/M metagenome (GOLD analysis project Ga0066842, IMG submission 67289) | Marine microbial and viral communities from oxygen minimum zone, Eastern Pacific Ocean - ETNP201302PF86A | ecosystem: Environmental > Aquatic > Marine > Oceanic | place: Pacific Ocean: Eastern...
CCATTTGCCTGCGGGGCTTTGTACTGGTGCGCCCTCAGGGATTCGAACCCCGGACCCGCTGATTAAGAGTCAGCTGCTCTGCCAACTGAGCTAAGAGCGCGTAGTGTTTACTTTTCTCGCGTTGATGGCCGGGAGGCCGTGAACGCAGGACGAGTCATTAGACCTTGAAGTGGATTCCTGTCAAGAGCCTGAAGTAGCGAAAAAGTTAGACCCCTCCGGTAATATTCCACCGGAGAGGTCTTTTTTCTGGCACGCCCGCCAGGACTCGAACCTGGAACCATTGGCTTCGAAGGCCACTACTCTATCCAATTGAGCTACGGGCGCATTATTTGCGGATGATTCGCAGTGCGGGATTATAGAGGTTTGTCGCGCCGACTGGAAGCGGACAACCGCCAGTACCGACTTTAGCTTTTTTCGGTTATTTCAGCGGATTATCAGGATGCAAAAACGCTTCGGCTTGGGGGGCTTTCTGCCGAAAGATACTTGTAGCCCCAAGGGTAGCAGACGCAGAAGAAATCATGAGTACACAGATATTATTCAAGAGCACCGGCAAGACTGAGATCCATCAGATGCTGGACAATCTGACCGGCATTCTCGACCTGGAATTACAGTACTCGCGGAAATTCACCGAGGTGCTTCGTTGCCGGGTTGAGGCGGAGGATCGTGACGATTTCAATGAGCGCGAGCAATGCCTGGTGGCAGAGAAGGAACTTCTTGGCAACCTGGCGATGATCGATCGTGAACGGGTCGCCGCCGTGGGTGAACTCAGCCTGGCGTTTGGCTGCCGCAGGGAGAAGCCGATGAGGATCGCCGAGTTGATCCTCTACGTGGATCCGGAATACCGCGATGTGCTGCTCGATGTCCGTGAACTTCTCAGGGATTGCGCCGATGAGATCGAGTCGCTCAATAACGCCAACAACCGGTTTCAGCGCCTCAGCGCCGCTGGAATGGATCTCTACCTCGGGGTTGATTGCGGCGCCTCGGTAGACCTTGAGGAGGTTCTCGCCTTTGAGGAAACGGAACCCACCGGTCTTCAGCAGCCGGTCGAACCCTCTCTCGCTGACCTGCAGGAGGAAGAGCTTCCTGAAGGTTTCAATGCCCTGCTCGACGAAATCTTCGGCGAGGACTGAGGGGCCAGGGTCCTCTTACTAAATTAAAACACGTTTGATCAGGGGCTTGTATCCCGGCAGAATGCCTGTACAATCCTCTTTTCGCGTATCCTCATTAACGTAACTCTACCAGTGGCCTCACGATAGATGCACTATAAGCTATTCGTTTTCGATCTGGACGAGACCCTTTGGACGGTTTCCGAGGGGCTCTGTTCATTGCTCAAGCCTCCCTTTAACTTCACCGCTCCCAATCGCCTGGAGACGAATGAGGGTTTCTGGATCGAGCTCAAGCCCGGAGTCCATAACCTGTTCAATTTTCTCAAGGAACAGGAAGTGTATATCTCCCTGGCCAGCCGTAACGACCACAAGCCGACGATGGAGATTCTCTCGGCTTTCGGGTTATCCGATGGCCTGACCTATCCGCAGATTGGCTGGCGCTCGAAGGATGAGATGCTCACCCGGATCACTCGAAGCATCTACAGGCGTGACAAGGTCAAGATCAAGCCGGACGAGGTTTTCTTCCTCGATGACTGGCCGGATAATATCAAGCCGGCAAGGGACTGGGGCGCGACCGCGCTGCTCTATGGACAGGATGTACTCAGCCACGACGAGCTGGTCAGCATGCTGGCGTGAAGCGGACCTGTTCTTGTTGAAATTCTCGCCGCAATTACGGCTGAAAGTTTCTTACGCTTTCAACCAGGGCTTCGACAGGTTATATTTCCATCATGCTTGAGCTGGGTAGATTTCTCCAGCTCATGGGGCTCGTCGTAGTTCCCATGGCTTTTCTTCGGCCCGTGCCGATGATGATGTTCGGTGTCCTGATGGTGGGCGCCGGGTTTTTCCTCGTTGGCCGGTACCTGGCTGAGAACAGTGACTGAATAACGAACGCTCACGGGGAGGTGAAGAGAGTTTGTCCCGCAAGGATTATCCTGCTACTCCAGGGGATGAAGGCCTGCAGGAAGAGGCGGCCGGCGAGAGCGTCGAGCGCGATCAGCCAGCTTCCGCCGCTGCGGATGATGCGTCCGCCTCCTACACGCCCGGGCGGAGCATCGAGGAGCAGGCTGAAGAGAGAAGCCTGCGCCCGACGAGCTTCCAGGATTTTATTGGGCAGTCGCAGGTGATCGACAATCTTCGCATCGCTGTCCAGGCCGCGCGCGACAGGGGGGAGGTCCTCGACCACATTCTCCTCTCCGGCATGCCCGGGCTTGGCAAGACATCGATCGCGATGCTTCTTGGCGGTGAGATGGGGGCCGGAAATACCCACGTATTGTCAGGGCCGACTCTCGAGAGGGGCAAGGATGTGGTCGGCACCCTGACCCAGCTTGCCAGGGGCGACTTCCTGTTTATCGATGAAATCCATCGCATGTCCGCTCATGCCGAGGAGTTCCTTTACTCCGCCATGGAGGACTTCCGCGTCGATCTGATCATCGAGAGCGGGGCGGACTCGAGGAGCATCAAGGTTGACCTGAAGCCGTTCACGCTCGTGGCGGCGACGACGCGGGAGGGGCTTCTTACGGCGCCTCTGCGCAGTCGTTTCCAGATTGTCGAGAAACTCGAACCCTATCCAGCCGCGGACCTTGCCCGGATCCTTGAACGCTCCGGAGGGCTGCTGGGCTGCGATATCGAGCAGGATGCCTGTGGCGAGCTCGCATCGAGAAGCCGGGGCACGCCGCGTTTCGCCAATCGCTTCCTGCGAAGGATTCGCGATGTGGCGCAGAGCCGGGGAGACTGGAAAAGCGGCGACCCCGTGAAGGTCGATGCCGCGGCGGTAGCCGAAGGCCTCGAACGCCTGGGTGTTGACGAGAACGGCCTCGATCGCGTGGACCGTAAGATTCTCAACGTATTGTTCAGCAACGGCGGCGAAGCCGTGGGATTGAAAACCCTCGCGGCCACGGTGGGAGAAGAGCAACGCACCATCGAGGAGGTCTACGAGCCCCACCTGATCAGGGAGGGCCTGATCCATCGCACGGCGCGCGGCCGCTGCGCCACCAGGAAGGCGGCTGAGCTTTATGGCGACCCCTCGGGCCAGCCGAGCTTCGTCTGATTTCCTTCTTTAATTTTCTTACCAGGTTTTCTACGCGACCCATGCTCTCCCCGCGTCGACTTTGTGGAACCATCCTCCTTTGCTGCCTGCTCCTCGCCTGCGGCTGCCGGGAGAAGCCGGCGCCCCCGGCCCCGCTTGATCCGGCTGGCGTCGAGATTCGCGTCGGCGTTCTCTCTGCCGAGCGTATCCTGGTGAGGATGCCGGGCCGGGTCGAGATCCGGCCGCTCGCAGGCGGCGAGCTTCTCTATCGCGGCGAGCTGCAGGGTACTGTCGCCGCGGTCTGTTCCGGGGCCGGGATTGAGCTCGGGGGGATGGTTTTCTCCGGCGCCGTGAGGGTGGCTCCTCTCGGTGATCGAGCAGGGGAGGCGGGGGTCGACTTCGCGCCGGGTACAGGGCCGAGACCGCAGAGGCTCCCGACTCTCTACCATCGGGCCGGGGCAAATTTTACCGTGACGGCCATCCTCGATGGGGCCGAGGCCAGCTCGTACCGAGGCGCGCTCGAGCTGCGCGCGGATGATGGCATGGTCCAGGCCGTGAACGCTCTCGATCTGCAGTTTTACCTGCTGGGGGTGGTCGGAGCTGAGATGCCCGCCTATTTCGAGGCGGAGGCTCTCGCCGCGCAGGCGATCGTCAGCAGAACCTTCGCTCTCTACAATCTTGAGCGCGCGCGCTCGAATGGCCAGTCGCGGGTTTTCAGGGCGACCACGGGCTTCCAGGTCTACAAGGGCTTTTCGGCGGAGGCCAGGAGTACCCGCCAGGCGGTGGTGGAGACCCGGGGGCAGGCTCTCTCCTGGAGGGGCGCTCTTTTCTCCAGCTATTTTCATTCAACCTGCGGCGGACGTACAGCCAATGCGAACGAGGCGCTGGGAGTGACCGCGATCGCGCCGTTGGCCGGGGTTGCCTGCGGCGGCTGCGCCGCCGGCAGCTTCTACCGCTGGGACTCCAGGCTGGCCTCGAGCGGGCTGGAGGACGTGGCGCGGCGATACCTGCGGAAGAACAGCCCGGAGGTGAGCCTGGGGGCTATCGAGGAGCTCGAGGTGATTGAGCGGGCCGCTGACGGCCGGGCTCTCTATCTTCGCCTGCGGCATTCTCTCGGTTCTTTTGAGTGGAGGGCTGACAGCTTTCGCCTGGCTGTTGAGGCCCGATTTCCCGGTACGGTTCGCAGTACGGCCTTCACTTCCAGCAAGGCTGAATCAGGGGAGTGGGTGTTCAGTGGATCAGGGTTTGGCCATGGAGTCGGGCTTTGCCAGGTTGGAGCGCGGGGGATGGCCAGGGAGGGAGCCGGCCGTCGGGAGATTCTTCAGCGCTACTACCCGGGCAGCGAATGGATGAAGGCCTACTGATGGTTCGCCGCTTGCTCCCGGAGCCCGTTTAGAGCAAACTCGCCTTCCCTTTTTTATGCGGGTATCCCATGAGTCATTCTCCTCTTGAATTTTCTGTCATCGATCTTGATGAGTCCTGCGCCGCGAGGCGGGGGCTGCTGAAGCTCCCCCATGGAGAGGTGGAGACCCCGGCTTTCCTTCCGGTGGGCACCCAGGGCTCGGTCAAGGCAGTCACGCCAGAGCAGGTCGCGGAGACCGGCGCCCAGATGATTCTCGCCAACACCTATCACCTGGCCCTGCGCCCTGGTTCCGAGGTCGTGCGAGAAGCGGGTGGGCTGCATGAGTTCACAGGCTGGAAGGGACCGATCCTGACCGACAGCGGCGGCTACCAGGTTTTCAGCCTCGGCGAGTTGAACAAGATCGATGATGATGGGGTGACCTTTCGCTCTCATATTGATGGAGATCAGGTTCGGCTGACACCGTCGCGCTGCATGGAAATCCAGAACGATCTCGGTGCCGATATCATCATGGCCTTCGACGAATGCCCTCCCTATCCAGCCTCCCGCGAGCAGGTGGAGAGGGCAGTAGAGAGGACGACCCGTTGGGCAGGTCTCTGCCGGGCGGCCCATAGGCGCGATGCGGAGCAGGCGCTATTTGGTATCGTCCAGGGAGGCTGCTTCGATGACCTCAGGCAAGAGTCCGCACGCCAGCTGCTCGACCTCGATTTTCCCGGCTACGCCATCGGGGGCGTGAGTGTCGGTGAGCCGCCGGAGGACATGAGGCGGGTTGTCGAGGTGACGGCTCCGTTGCTGCCGTCCGGGCGGCCCAGGTACCTGATGGGAGTCGGTATGCCGGAGGACCTGGTTGATCTGTCGCTGCAGGGAATCGACCTGTTCGATTGCGTCGTCGCTACCCGGCACGCTCGAAACGCCAATCTCTTTACGTCGAAGGGGGTGGTGAAGATACGAAACAGCACCTGGAGCCGCGACTTCAGCCCGCTCGACCCGGACTGCTCCTGCTATACCTGCCGCGAGTTCTCACGATCGTATCTACGCCATCTCTATCACCGGGCAGAGATCCTTGGCCCGGTTCTCGGGACGATTCACAACCTTACCTGGTTCCAGCGCCTGATGTCCGATTTGCGGGAGGCTATCAGCGCCGGCAGGGGGCTGGAGTTCCGAAAAAGTTGCCATGAACGGGGTGTTTTCTCCGATCGGTCGGCTCCAGCCGGCTAAGAGAAGGGAAAACGTTTGCATGCGTCGCAGCTATGGTTATGCTCGGTCTTTTCGGCATTCCCCGTGAGGACCTGATTTTATGCATATCCCCTGGCTTACGGACTTCGTGATATTCGCCCAGGAAAACGGAGCGCCTGCCGCCGGCCAAGGTGCCGAGGAGGCTCCCCAGGGCGGTTTAGGCATGTTCGTTCCCCTGATCGGAATTTTCCTGATCTTCTGGTTCCTGATTATCCGTCCGCAGAGCAAACAGCAGAAGGAACGGAACCTCAAGGTCAAGGCTGCCAGGAAAGGTGACAACGTAGTGACCATCGGCGGCGTCTACGGAAAGATCGTCAAGGAAACCGAACTGGATGTCGTTCTCGAGGTCGATAAACACAGCAAAACGCGTATCCAGTTCCAAAGGACAGCGATCCAGGATGTCATCAACAGCGCCACAGCATCCCAGGAGGCCGTCGAGTCGCGGGAGGAATCCGGCAAGGCTGAATCCGGGTTCGAAGACGATGCTCCGCCGATGATAGAGCCTGAATAGAGTAGAGAAATGGAACGAATCTGTTTTCCCAGGTTGTCGCTGAGCTTCCCCCTCCTGCTGTTGGGGGTGCTGACCCTTCCCCTGCTCCTGGATGATCGGGGCGAGGCGGGACTGGATCGTTCCCAGGCCGTCTCAGAGTCCCATCCTGATGGCCAGGGGCCGGCCGAGACGGGTATTCCGGCGCGGCAGGAAGACAGGGACGAGAATTCGGTTCCAACGCAATTATCCGGTCTCGATACCGGCCGAGCCTTCTCTCCGCAGTGCAGCGAGCGAATTGAAATTGAATTCACCCGTGTCGCTGAAATCCCCGGGTCCTCGGCGCCAGCCGGGGGATCGGCTCTGCGCAGGCCCGCCGATTTGAGGCTGGCTCCGCTCGCCTCGCAAAGCTGGGAGCATCAGCCGGTCCGCGGTCCTCCCGCGGCCTGAGACTGCTCGCCCAGCCGGTCGACGGATCCGGCCCGGGGGCTCTTCAAGCGATCCGGAAATTCCGTCGACAATCGAAAATAGATTTATCCCTTGCTGAGGAAAGACAATGATTAAGCGAACGCTTACAGGCTGGGTCATGGTGGCCGTTTTTATCGCTCTGTGCCTCTGGATCATCAATCCAGCGGGAGGCTTCAAGAGCATCAACCTCGGAATCGATCTCCAGGGCGGAACTGAGCTTCAGTACAAGCTGGACCTGAGCAGTGTCAGGGCGGCCTCGGCCGATGTGGCGGATGAGGTCAAGGACATCATCTCCCGGCGTCTTGATATCTACGGTCTCAAGGAGATCCGCATAGCTATCGAGGGAGAGGATCGGCTCGTAGTTACAATTCCCGGAGGAGACGCTGACTCCACCGAGTTCATCGAGGAGCAGATCAGGAAGGCTGGGAGCCTGCAACTGCAGCTGGTGGTGACCGCGCCGGAAAACAATACCGCTGCGAAGAAAGCCGAATACAGCAAGGAAGAAGACGAGTACAAGGTCGCGTACGCGAACTACGTGACGGTCTGGCGCGAGTGGAGGGCGCGCAAGGATGCAGATTCGGCTCTCACCGATCCCGAGCCGACGGCCCCCTCGGAGCCTTCGTACCTGGTGCGGCCAAGCATGAGAAAAGAGGTCGTCAACGGAAAATCGACCTATGTCGAAGAGAGCGAACTGGTTCTTTCGAATAAGGCGGGAGACAAGGTTGAGGGAACCCATATTGATTCAGCTGGAGGCTCTCGTGATCCGGACACCATGAGGCCCATGGTGACATTTGGCATGGATGCGCAGGGCTCGATCCAACTCGGCGAGCTCACGGGCTCCAATATCAACAGTCCGCTCGCTATCGTGCTCGACGACCAGATTCTCCAGTCTCCGAACATCCAGAGCAGGATCTCTTCGAATGGACAGATCACGGGTGATTTCACGGACCAGGAGGTGACCAGTATTGTCACCATCCTGAGGGGGGGAAGCCTGCCCACCAAGCCTGTTCTGATCTCGAGAAATACAGTCGGTGCCCTGCTTGGAAAGAAGGCGGTTGCATCCAGTTTCCAGGCCATCCTCATTGGACTCATCCTGGTCTTCGTTTCGATCGCTATTTTCTACCTGCTTGCCGGCATGGTGGCTAATTTCGCCCTGGCCTTCAATATCCTCGCCGTTCTCGCCTATGTGGCCTGTTTTCGCCAGACCCTGACCCTGCCGGGCGTAGCTGGAATCCTTTTGACCATCGGTATGGCGATCGATGCCAACATCCTGATTTTCGAGAGGGTTCGAGAGGAAAGGGAGCGGGGGAAGACGCTGTTGCAGTCACTGACCACGGGCTACCAGCGAGCTTTCTCGGTGATCTTTGACTCGAACCTCACGACCGTTATTACGGGAGTCGTTCTCTTTAATTTCGGAACAGGCCCGGTGAAGGGCTTCGCGATAACCCTGATCGCCGGAATCATCATCAGTTTTGTATCGGCGCTCTTCGTCACGAGATTGATCCTCAGCTGGTTCCTCAACGTCAGACCGGGGATGAAGCTTCGGATGAACCGTGTCTTTGCAACGCCTACGGTCAAATTCAGCAATATCCAGAAACCCTTCCTGCTGGTCTCCTGCCTGGTCATCATCGGCTCCTGGATGGTGGTTGTCCCCAAGGGGATGGATAATTACGGAATTGATTTCACTGGTGGAGCCCGGGTCGGATTTACGCTGAGCGAGGCCAAGCTGCGCTCCGAGGTAGAGGCTATGGTTACGGAATTTACGAGTGAGACGGCCACGGATGAGAACAAGGCGCTCTTCACGGGGTTTCGTCTGCAGGAGCTCAACTCCGTCAGCGGTGCGCCGGGCCGGGATTTCATCCTCATGACCAGCATCGACAAGGATGATGCCGCGGCCGTTTCGGAAGACGCTGCAGCGGCGAGCGCCGCCGAGAAGGTGCGTGAAAAGCTCGAGGCTAAGCTGAAAGAAAAGGGTCTGCTGCTTCCTTCTCCCTTCTCCGTGAATTGGCAGGATACGGGAGCGACCAGCAGTCTTGTGTTGGATGTGAACCTTGAGAGAGCCGGTGAGTTTACTCCCGCGAATCTCCAGGAGAAGGTCAACTCTGTTCTCGAGTCCGACGACCGGGCAAAGAAGAATGATGGTTCCTTCGATGGCCTGAAGGCGGAGAGCTGTTCGCTGGTGAGTGAAGCGAAGGATCAATCTCCTGTCTCCAGGTACCAGCTGAAGTTCGCGGCTTTCACGCCTTCGCCGACAGCCTCTGCTGCGGGGAAAGGGATACCAAGCCGGGAGCAGGCTGAGGCAGCTGCCAGGAAGGCTTTCAGTGACGAGTCGATTACGGCTCTGGGCACTCTTTCGGAGCCTTTCTCAACGGTGTCAACCGTGGGGGCGACTGTTTCGAGTGACCTCCAGCAGAAGGCTATTATCGCTTTCTTCATCTCGATTCTCGGTATCGTTTTTTATGTTTCACTGAGGTTCGAGTTCTACTTTGGACTGGCGGCCATCGCTGCCCTGGTTCACGACGTCCTCATCAGTATTGGAGTGATCGCGCTGACGGACAGTTTCTTTCCCGACAGCTTTACGGTCAAAATCAACCTTCCGGAGATCGCGGCCCTGCTGACCATCATTGGCTACTCGATCAATGACACGATCGTTGTCTTTGATCGCATTCGTGAAAACCTGAAGATCTACGGCAAGAACAAGCTCACCTTCAAGGAGTGTGTTGATCTCAGTATCAACCAGACCCTGAGCAGGACGCTCCTGACCTCAGTGACCACTCTGATGACGGTTTGTTCGCTTCTTTTCTTAGGTGGAGAGGCTATCAGGGGCTTTGCATTTACCTTCCTGATCGGGCTGATCGCCGGAACTTATTCTTCGGTCTTTGTCGCCAGTCCTATCCTGCTCATGCTTCGTAACAGGGCTTTAGAGCGTAGAGCTAAGGAAGCCACTGCCTGAAAACCCTGATTATTACTGACGAATAAGGGAGGGAGCCGAGTTAACTCGGCTCCCTCCCTTTATTTAGGGATTTCTCTATTGACCTCAAGTTCCGCTAAAGTTTTAATCTGCTTAGACCTCGTCATACGAAGCCTTTCAGGGAAGGGAGTTTCCCTCGGCTTGAGGTTCAAGTGTTGTGAAGAGTGCCTTTTAGCAGAAAAGAAGTCGGAGGAAGAGGATGGCCAATAGTACCAAGGTCGCCATCGTAGGGTTGATGATCCTGCTTGTGGTTGTGGTTGCGAAATATGTAAAGACGGGCACGCCGGTGAATGAGGGGCGAACGGATCCTGTTGTCTCTACAGGCGAGATTGGTGGTGAGAGCGTGGTCTCCGGTAATGCCGGGACCAGGCGAAATTCCAACAGCCTGCCTCCGCGAAAGCCGTTCTTCCGGACTCCGTCATCTAACGGGGGAAGGTTTGTGCCCATTGGACGAACCGCTGAGCCTGTAGGTATCTTGCCGCCTGTCGCGGATGTTCCAATAGTAACAACGGAAAGCAATCCCCAGGGATTGGTGGGGGAAGCGGAAGAGGGAACCCCCGGCGAGGTCGCTGTGGGAACGGACGCGAACACTCCACTTCCTCCAGAGTCGAATACCCTCATAGAAGAGAGAGCAGCGACAGCCGCTTCACCCGTTGTTGACACCCCGGACGAGGATACGATTGCCGGCGGACCCGGGACGACGGTTGATGCTCCGCCAACAAGAACTTTTTCCGCGAATCCTCCTGCGAATAAAACTCGAGTCGCCAAGGTTCCGGGCTATCCAAAGAAGCATACGATCAAGGCGGGTGAGAGCTATTGGGTGCTGGCTGCTCAATACTATGGGAAGGGGTATCTCCATCCTGTAATTTCCAAGGCCAACAAGGGAGTGAGGTTCCAGCCCGGCAAGGTGGTGGTGATTCCTTCGCCTCCTCCGGAAGCGGTCAAACGGCCGAAAAAGCAGGTTGCAGAGAAAACGAAAAAGCGGGCGGTTCCAAATCCACCCAAGGCAACTGCTCCCGCCGCGAAGACTTCACCGAAGGAGTTTTATACGGTAAAGAAGGGCGATACTCTGGCCGGGATCGCAAAGAACCTGCTTGGCAGCACCAAGTACAAGAACAGGTTCTATACGGTGAACAAGGCTCTGGACCTCGAGTTCACTGGAGATCTGCTCTATACGGGTATGAGATTGCGGGTGCCGAAGCTATAAGGGAACCCTGGCCGTTCTCCTGCGCCGAGCTCGCCCCACTCCTTTCTTCTTCCGCAAAGGGGAGAAGGAGTCCTAGCGGTTTTCGGCCGCGCCCTTTCCATCGAGGAACTCTTCGTCGTTCTTCTTGACGCCGAGAACCTTGCGGAAGACGTTCTGCTTGTAGAAATCGTCTTCCTTCATAGCGGTGATAGCGCTCAATAGCTTCTGCTGCTGTTCGTCAAGACGCTCGTTCTTGGCCCTCAGCTCGTTTTCAAGGCGGCTCAGGCTGCTGTACCTGACGGCGCGCGGCGGAAGAACGAGGAGAGCGACTGTAATCGCAATTAACGCGATGACGGCGAACCAGTAAACCTCTCGCCAGAAAACTCTTCCTTTATCCGATCCCATAGACCGCTCCTCCAGCGAGTTTCTCTTCAATTCTCAACAGTTGATTGTATTTTGCTACCCGATCGCTTCGACAGGGAGCGCCTGTCTTGATCAGCCCGGCTTCGGTTGCCACCGCGAGGTCGGCAATGAAGGAGTCTTCAGTCTCACCTGAGCGGTGCGAGATCAGGTTCTTGAAGCCGTTTTCCCTGGCCAGTTCGATCGCATCCAGGGTCTCGGAAACACTGCCAATCTGGTTCAGCTTGATCAGAATTGCGTTCGCGGACTTCTCTTCGATACCTCGCTGCAGGCGCTTGATGTTGGTGACGAAGAGATCATCGCCGACCAGGCTGACTCGCTCTCCGAGGGCCGCTGTCATCTTCTGCCAGCCTTCCCAGTCATTTTCATCCAGGGGATCTTCGATGGAGAAGATGGGGTAGTTGTCGACAAGGTTCGTGTAGAACTCGATCATTTGATCGGCGTCGAGCTTTCGTCCCTCCCCCGTGAGCTCGTATTCCCCGGTCTCCTTGTTGAAGAACTCAGAGGCTGCTACGTCGAGAGAGATCTGGACATCTTCGCCAGCCTTGTAGCCCGCTGCCTCGACTGCCTGCAGGATGATCTTGACGGCGTCTTCATTGGAGCCGAGGTTGGGGGCGAAGCCTCCTTCATCTCCTACCGCGGTGCTGAGGCCGTCGGCGGAAAGGACTGTTTTGAGATGGTGGTATATTTCCGATCCCATCCTCATCGCTTCGGTGAAGCTGGCGGCCCCGGAAGGAAGGATCATGAATTCCTGGACATCGACGTTATTGTCGGCGTGCTCGCCGCCGTTGATGATGTTCATCATTGGACAGGGCAGTCGTGAGGATGATTCGCTGCCGAGGTGTACATAGAGGGGGAGGCCGCGTGAGGCGGCGGCGGCCCGGGCGGCAGCCATCGAGACGCCCAGGATAGCGTTGGCGCCGAGACGTTTTTTTCCATCGGTCCCATCGAGCTCAATCATCGTGTCGTCAATCGAGCGTTGATCGGCTGAGTCTTTTCCCGCCAGGGCCTGGCTGATCTCTCCGTTGATGTTGGCGACTGCCTGGAGGACACCTTTGCCCATGTAGGTGTCTCCGCCATCGCGGAGCTCGAGAGCTTCATGCTCACCGGTCGACGCTCCTGAAGGAACAGCCGCTCGGCCGGTTGAACCGTCAGCCAGACGGACGTCAGCCTCTACGGTTGGGTTGCCTCTCGAATCGAAAACCTGTCGGCCCTGGACGTGATCTATTCTGGTATTGCTTTGAGATTCCATAGTGTCTATGCTACTTGGTCGATGTCCTTTAATAGCAACGGCTTGTAACTTAGGCCATTGGGCCTGTCAACCTTGTTTGGCTGGCCTGGGAGGCTGTTGAAGAGCGAAATGGTGCGATTCAGCCATATCCCAGGCTCTCCACTGATATCGTAAACTATTGAATAATATTAATTTAGGTTTTCAGCCGCCGGTTCTCGTCGCTTTGCAGGCCTGCTGAAACAACTGTTCGAGTTTCTGGCAGCAAATGAGAATTTGGCGGTCTACGGAGTATTTGAAAACCAATCCTCATGGAGCACAAGTCCTTTAATGGCTGGACCTTCAACCGAGTGTGAACAGATGCAGGAAGGGCAACCAGAGAGTCATCCTGGTGAACTGCTGAAGTTCGATGAGGCCTATTTTGCTCCCTGGGGTCGTAGCGATATTTTTAAATGGTCTGGGATCAGTCTCCTTGTATTCCTGGGGGGCGGAGCCCTCTCGGTATGGTTTGGCCCCTGGTGGTATATCCTGTGCGGTCTGGCCTTAGGATTCGGTAGTTTTATGGTGCTGTTTTTCCGCAACCCAGAGCGGACCATTCCAGCAGACGCCGGCGTGCTTGTTTCACCGGCGGATGGGACCATCTGGGATATTGAAGAGATTGAAGAGAATGAATACATCGGTGGAAGGTGCCTGAGGATCGGGATCTTTCTTTCGGTGTTCAATGTCCACGTCAATCGGGCTCCCTGCGCTGGTGAGATCGAGTGGATCAAGTACAAGGAGGGAGGCTTTGCGGTTGCCTATGATGCGGCTGCGACGCTCTCCAATGAAAGCAATTCAATTGGCATGAGGATTCGGGAGGACGGGGCTCCTGATGTTCCGCTTTTGCTCAGGCAGATTTCTGGAGCGATTGCCCGGCGGATTATCTGCCCTCTTGAAGAGAAGGATCTTGTGGCCAGGGGCGGGTTGATCGGTATGATTAAGTACGGCTCACGCACGGAGATCATCGTACCGTTGGAGGCAGGGTTTCAGCCGGCGGTTTCAGTGAAGGACAAGGTCAGCGGGGGTCTTAGCGTTCTTGGAAGGTTTGTGCCTGTAGAAGCCGAGGAAATTACCGAGGGTTAGGCCATGGAATTGCGCCGGGGAAGTTTATTCGCCAACCTGCTGACCATCGGCAATGGTGTCTGCGGTTTCGCTGCCCTGGTCAAGCTCAGCCAACTGCAGCTGGCTGAGGACAACTCCCTGGCGAATCCGGAGCACCTGGTTTTTGCCAGCTACCTGATCCTGCTGGGGATGCTCTTCGATGCATTTGACGGCAAGGTTGCGAGGATGGTGAAAGGCTCCACCGAGTTGGGCGCCCAGCTTGATTCACTCTGTGATCTCATTACCTTTGGGCTCGTTCCAGCCTTCATGATTTTTCAGATGCAGTTGGGGACCAGTCCGCGCTGGATGAACGTTGTGTGGTTTTTCTCCCTGGCCTATTTTCTTGGAGCTCTTCTGAGACTGGCCAGATTCAACGTAGAGAACTCCCCTGAGGAAGAGGCGCATCTTTGCTTCAAGGGGCTGCCTTCGCCCGCCGCGGCCGGTTGCGTCGCCTCGCTGGTTATTTTTCAGAATTATGTGCTGAAGGCTGAACAGGCGGAGCTCAAGTGGATCTCAGAGAATCTTTTTTCCATTGAGAGCATGAGAACATTCGTTACCGCGATCTCCTACATCCTGCCCTTCCTGGGAGTTTTCCTGGGCTTCACCATGGTTTCGAGCCGCCTGAAGTTTGAGCATGTCGGTTCCAGGATTCTTGGGCGGTCTCATTCCTGGGAATTCTTTGTCTCCCTCATCTTCGCCGCCTTGCTATTGGCGATTGTTCCCGAGGTGTTCCTTCCCCTGGCTTTTATCGGGTACCTCGTATGGACACCCGTTATGTTCCTGTTTCGCCTGGTCTTTTCTGGCCGGGGAAGCTCCCAGGCGGATGATGAGGAGCCGCAGGTATTGCAGCGGAGCTGAAGCATTATGGCCGAAGAAACTCTGCTGCCTGGTGCTAAGGTTTCGGTTTTGCTTGGCCTTGGATCCAACCTGGGCGGCCGTCGTGAATTTATTGAAAGGGCGGTTCGCCTGATCGATGAGATCGAGGGAGTAGAGTTGAAGAACCTCTCTTCATTGGTTGAGACCGAGCCTGTGGGGGGGCCGCCGCAGGGCAGGTATCTGAATGGAGCGGCGGAACTGGAGACTGCCCTCGAACCGCGCGACCTCCTGAACCGTCTCCAGGAGGTCGAGACTGAGCTCGGACGCGTAAGAAAGGTTCTCAATGGCCCGCGCAATATAGACCTCGACATCCTTCTCTTTGGAGACCTGGTGATTGAGGCTGGAGACCTGGTTTTGCCCCATCCTCGAATGTGCGATCGAGCCTTCGTCCTCGAGCCTTTAAACGAGATAGCCCCAGGCAGGGTGCATCCGGTCAAGAGGAAGAGTGTCGAGGAACTCCTGGAGGAGCTCAGGTCGGCGGTGGCGAGAGTGTCTGCGACTGGAGAGACGGAGAGACCATCGTGAAGGTCCTCAGGCGTTCAAGCAAGGCGGCGATCTGGAGCGAAGCCTACAGGCGATCAGCCCTTAGTATCGGCTTTGTTCCAACACTCGGAGGTCTTCATGAAGGCCACCTGTCGTTGGTCAGGCAGGCACGCCTTGAATGTGACCGGGTGGCTGTCAGCATCTACCTGAACCCTTCCCAGTTTAATTCCGACGAGGATCTCGAGAGCTATCCCTGCGATCTGGATGCAGATATCGAGAGCTGTCGGGCCGAGGGAGTAGACCTGGTTCTGCTGGGGCAACAGGAGGACTTTTTTCCGGAGAATTTCCAGTCCTGGGTTCTTGTCGAGGACCTGGCCAGGGAACTCTGCGGGGCTGGACGCCCTGGGCATTTCAGGGGAGTCTGTACTGTCGTTACGCAGCTGTTTCATGTGATCAGACCTCATCGCGCCTACTTTGGATTGAAGGATTTCCAGCAAGCGAAGATCGTCAAGAAGCTCACCGAGGAGCTGCTTTTTGACGTCGAGATCTGTCTGATGCCGACCATCCGTTCTCAAGATGGCCTGGCGCTGAGCTCGAGGAATGACAGGCTCACGGAGACGCAGCGGGCGGCGGCTCCTGCTTTACACGAGGTGCTTATCGAGGCAGGGAACCTGATTTCATCCGGTGAAACCTCGGCCAAGGCGGTAAAGGAGTTCCTGCTGAGCAGGCTTGCTGGTGTTGCCGGGTGTGAGCTCGAGTATGTCGAGGTTCTCTCGGCCGCTACCCTCGGCGAGTTTCCTGGCCAGGTCTTGAACACCTCCGGGGAGGGTGTCCTGGTGGCGCTGGCGATCATCTTTGAGGAGGTGAGACTGATCGACAACATCCAGGTCCAGGACGCTGGCGTTTCGGATCAGGTGGAGTCCGGTAGCGAGGGAGGGAGCTGAGAGATTTTTCTCGGAGGCTTGTTGTTTGATGGAATTAAATCATTCAGGAGATGGGCTGGTAGTCAGAACGCCGGCCAAGCTGAATCTCTTTCTTGATGTAGGGAAGCTCAGGGAGGATGGCTACCATCCGATCGACAGTATCTTCCAGGCGGTATCCTTCTACGATGAGCTCGAATTCATTCCGATTCCCGGGGATGGCATAGAATTGGTTGAGGAAGGCATCGCCGCGGGGAAGAAGAATATTGTTTACCAGGCGGCCGAAGGCCTTCGCCGGGAGGTGGGAGGGGCGTTTCCTTCCGGGGTTCGTATAACTCTTCGAAAATCGATTCCCTGCGGCGCAGGCCTCGGCGGCGGCTCGAGCGATGCGGCTGCGACCCTCATCGGTCTGCGAGAATTGTTCGGGCTCCAGCTCCAGGTTGCTCCGCAGCGCCTGCTGGATCTCGGCGCGCAGCTCGGATCCGATGTGCCCTTCTTCTTCAGCGGAGGCACGGCCCGGTGCAGGGGAAGGGGCGAGATTGTAACCCCCCTTGACGATATTTTTGAACCGGCCGGGACGTTCCATTACGTCCTGGTGTGTCCGCCAATCGAAGTCCCCACCCGGGATGTATATGAGGCCTTCGACCAATTACAATCTAATAAATATATGACCTTGACTACGGATGCAGGCGTCGATAGCATCCTTCGGTCTTCGATTGTCGAAGCGCTTGTGAATGATGAGTTGCTGTTCAACCGTCTTGAGACGGTAGCGTGCGGCCTCTTTGCGGAACTCGCAGAGGTACAGGGTCTGCTCGCAGCGGAAGGGTTCCGCGGGTTTTTAATGTCAGGCAGCGGCTCAACTTTTTTCGGTTTGTGTGACAACGCCGATGACGCTGTTTCGATGAGAGACAGTCTCAAGGGTGCGGTGCCCGATGGCACCAGGGTTTTGACGGCTATCAACGTCCCGAATTGGTCTGCGATTCTCGAATCGTAGCGCGGGTTTTGTACTTTTTCTCCCGGATGGCCCGGTTCGTGGCTGTTTTCGGTAGTTTTGTGCATTGCTATAGGCTCTATCGCTCATTTTGCTGGGTCGAGTGAAAGGAATCTTCTGATGGAGATTACTGAGGTTCGCATCAAACTGGTTGATTCGAGCAGTGATAAGCTTCGAGCTTTCTGCAGCATCACGATCGACGATTGCTTCGTGATTCGGGACTTGAAAATCATCGATGGTACGAAGGGAGCCTTCGTCGCCATGCCCAGCCGGAAGATGACCGCGAAGTGCCGTCGCTGCAGTTGCAAGAACTATACGCGCGCGAAGTTCTGCAATGATTGCGGCGGGAAATTACCTGTCGTTCGTTCAGAAGATGATGATGGCAGGGGGAAGTTACATGCGGATATAGCTCATCCTATTAATTCCGAATGCAGGGAACGATTGCAGGCCCAGGTACTCGAAGAGTATCAGGCTGAGCTTGATCGTGAGGAGGAGCCGGCCTACGAGTCTGATGAGACTGGTAAGCAGGAAACTCCGCCCCGTCACAGCGGCAGGGATGAGGAGGAGTACGAAGAGGGCGATGAGGAGGAGTACGAAGAGGGCGATGAGGATGAGTACGAAGAGGAGGATGAGGAAGAGTATGAAGAGGACGAAAACTATGAAGACGAAGAGGAAGAGGTAGAAGAGGAAGA
>Ga0066842_10000169_pt1 | contig 17587 bp, 15 predicted proteins | sample ETNtaG_19_FD_67289 | JGI IMG/M metagenome (GOLD analysis project Ga0066842, IMG submission 67289) | Marine microbial and viral communities from oxygen minimum zone, Eastern Pacific Ocean - ETNP201302PF86A | ecosystem: Environmental > Aquatic > Marine > Oceanic | place: Pacific Ocean: Eastern...
ATCGCCAAATTATCCGCTACAATGCCATCCTGCTCTGAGGATCATTGAGGGAAGGCGGCTATGAAATACCAAACTGGGCTCAAGATTGGGATGAAGGCGCTCCACTTCACCCTCAGAAACCGTAAGATGGTCGTTGGCACGGCCATGACGATTGGCGCGCTCGCAGGCCGCGCGATTTACGATATCGCGCAGAACATTCGTCGCTGACAGGCCGGATCGACGGCGACTGCCTCAGGTGTCCGTGGTCTTCAAGGACCTGATCTCGATCAGCCTGTCCTTTCGATCCAGGAGAATGAGCGCGGCCGGTGTTACGAGGAGCGTCAGCACGGTGGCGAAGCTGAGGCCGCCGACGATCGCCGCCGAAAGATCGACCCACCAGAGGGTGCTGGGCGCCCCAAAGGTGATCTGACGGCCGGGAATGTCGATACTCATTGCGAGTGCCATCGGGACCAGCCCCAGGACAGTCGTCGCCGTCGTAAGCAACACAGGCCGCAGTCGCTCCAATCCGGTCGCCAAGGCGCTGGCGATTGGAAGGCGGCCGGCGCGGCGATGCTCGTTGTAGGCGTCGATCAGGACGATGTTGTTGTTCACGACGATGCCAGCCAAGGCGATGATCCCGATCCCACCCATGACGACGCCAAAAGGGCGACCGCTGATCATGAGACCAAGGAACACACCGGCCACCGAAAAAACGATGGCGGAGAGAACCAGGAGCGCCTGACCGATCGAGTTGAACTGCGCCACAAGGATCATCATCATCAAGACGATGGCGGAAAGAAATGCCAGCATCAGGAACTGCATCGCCTCGGCCTGATCTTCCGCCTCGCCCTTCATACGAACCTCGACGCCATCGAAGTTCGCATCGGCCAGGAAGGATGTGATCTCCCCGATCTTCTGTGCCGGCAGAACGCCGGGTGAGACATCGGCCTTGAGTTCATCGACGGTGCTGCTGTCGATGCGCAGAACCGATCCGGAACGCTCCACCGGGGTCATCTCGACGAAGGTGCTGATAGGAACCATGCCCTGCGCGGTCGGAACCTTGAGGTTCGAGACCCGGTCGAGTGTGCGTTTCTCGTCGGGAAAGCGCACGCGGATATCGACAGTTTCCGTGCTGCCGGCGGGGCGGTAGCTGGATACGGTGACGCCGGTGGTGAGCAGGCGAACGGCCTGACCGACCGTTGTCAGGTCGGCGCCATAGCGCGCCGCTTCGTTGCGATCCACACGGATCTCGTAGTCGATGCCGGGCAGGGGGCGGGTATCGCTGATATCGGTGAACCCGCCAAGGCGCTGCATTTCGGAGATGATCTGATCGAGTGCATCGCTGCGGGCGCGCGCGTCTTCGCCGGTGATTTCCATGGCGATCGGTTTGCCTCCCGCAGGACCGTTCTCCTGTGCGGCGATGGAGATCCGCAGGCCTGGCAGGGCCTCGAGCTTGGCACGCAGCTCTTCGATCAACTCGGCCGCGGGACGGCGGGTCTGCCAATCATCGAATTCGAGCTGGATCGTGCCAATCTGATCGGAAGACCCGCCAGAAAGGCTCGATCGGGCATAGATCGAGACGATGCCCTCATGCCCACGAACCTCCGCTTCGACTTCGCGCAGCAGACGGTCGCGGCCTTCGATCGAGAGATTGTCGCGCGACAGCACCTGGATCTGTGCGTAGTCAGGCTCGGAGGCAGGAAAGAACTGGACGCCGTTTCCATATTTCCCGTAGCCGGAGACGATGGCGACCAGCACGAAGCCCAGAACCACGAAGGTCGTCTTGGGATAGTTCAGCACGCCGCCCAGCGCCCGCAAGTAGGCGCGTGTCACCATGTCCGGCGCCTCTTCTTGTGCGCGTGCGTCGGAATGGGCTTGCGGCTTCGACCGCGGACTGATGACAGCACCAAGCACCGGAACGAAGATCAGGGCCATGAAGAGTGAAGCCGTCAACGTCATCAGCACAGTGATGGGCAGGAACTTCATGAACTGCCCGACCATGCCCTGCCAGAACAGAAGAGGCAGAAAGACAGACAGGGTGGTCGCGGTGGAGGCGATGATGGGCCATGCCATGCGTGTCGCCGCCTCCTGGAAGGCGAGCTTGGGGTCGGAACCTTCCTTCAGGCGTCGATCGGCGTATTCGATTACAACGATTGCGCCATCGACCAGCATGCCGGTGACCAGGATCAACCCGAAGAGGACGATCATGTTCATCGTGTATCCCGAGAACCAGAGCGCGGCGACGCCGGCGAGGAAGGACCCGGGGATGGAGATCCCGATGAGAAGCGAGCTTCGCGGCCCCAGGAAGGAGAGGATCACGATCGCGACGATGACGATGGCGGAGATGACATTGTTCTGAAGGTCTCCGAGAAGATCCTTCACCTGCTCGGACTCGTCCTTGTTGATGGTTACCTCGAGCCCTTCGGGCCATTGCTTTTCAGCGACATCGAGGAGCGCTCTGACGCCCGCGGTTGTCTCGAGGATGTTTGCCCCGGACTTCTTCTTGATCTCGAGCGAGATGGCGGGTGAGCCGTTGATACGTGCGAACCCTTCGGCGTCCTTGTAGGTGCGTCGCACTTCGGCGACATCGCGGAAGGAGACAACGGCCCCGTCGACCACCTTGAGGGGTAGATCAAGGACATCTTCCGCGCTTGTGATGAGACCTGGGAGCTTCATGACCATGCGGCCATCGCCATTCTCGAGGGCTCCGGCCGCCACGAGCTTGTTGCTCTGCGACACGCGGTTGGCGATGTCGGCGAGGCTCAGGTTATAGGTCTCGAAGGCCACCGGATCGATGAGGATCTCCACGACCTCTTCGCGCTTGCCGCCGATGTCGACCTCGAGCACGCCGGGCAGGGCTTCGATCTCTTCTGCGATGCGATCGGCGATGGTGTTCATACTGCGCTCCGGGAGAGGGCCGGAGAGCGTGACCGTCATTACCGGAAAGAGTGCCGTGTTGATCTCCTGGATGACCGGGTCGGTCGCGTCATCGGGCAGCGAGGGAGTGGCTCGGTCTACGGCTTGGCGAACATCATCGAGAGCTTGATCGGCGTCGAAGCCGGGGTCGAACTCCAGAATGAGTGATCCACCGCCCTCAAAGCCATTGGCCTGCATCCGGTCAAGGCCTTCGACGGCCGAGAGTTCCGTTTCAAGTGGTTTGATGAGGGAGGAGACGGCGTCTTGGGGTGAGATCCCTTCAAGCGATGTCGAGATACGGACCATAGGGATCGGGATCTCGGGTGTGCTTTCCTTGGGGATCGACACGTAGGCCATAACCCCGAAGCCCAGGAGCATCAGGAAGGCGATAAGCACGATACGAGACCGCGAGAAGGCGGCGTTGATGATCGCGTTCATCGGGCGCGCTCCGTGAGCACGCCGTCACCGGGCTGGACGAAGCCCTGACCAACGGTGATGATCTCGACTTCCTGCGGGAGGCCTGAGACGAGCACTTCCTCGATCCCGGAGCCGACCACCTCGACGACATGCCCGACAACAATTCCGTTCTCGACGGATTTCACGATGAGCTCGCCCTCGGCGCCGAGCGAAAGGTAGGCTGCCGGCACCGCATGGGTCATCCGTTTCGCGCCTTCCATTTCGATACTGGTGCTGACCCCCGCCCGCAGGGCGCCGTCCGGGTTGTCGACCTCCACCTCGATAGGGAAGCTGCGCGTCTGGCGATCGGCCTGAGAGGAAATGTAGGTAATGCGCCCCTTGACGGCCTCACCCGTGATAAGGGTAGCGGAGACAGACTGCCCGAGATCAAGAGAGGAGATCTCGGACTGTGGGATACTCGCTTTGACAGTAAGGCGCGATAGGTCAAGCACCTCGGCTACGGCGCTGCCGGGAGAGAGGCTGTCTCCGATCTCGACATCCAGCATATTGAGCACGCCCGCAAAGGGGGCAGAGAGCGTCATATCGCTCTCTTGCTCCTGGATGGACGCCCACTGAGCCTCAGCACCTGCAAGGGCCGTCCTGGCGCTCACAAGGCGGTCCTCTGACGCCAGACCACGATCGGCAAGGGTCTGGGCGTTCGTGTAAGTGCGACGCGCCTCCTCGAGCCGCGCACGAGCTTCTTCGCGTTTCGCGGAAAAGCCTGGGATATCAAGCTTCACGATGGGCTGTCCGATCTCCATCTGATCGCCTTTTGCGGCGAGGATGTCAGAGACAATGCCGGAGGAGCGGGGAGTGACGACCCCGCGGCGCGCAGCGGATGTATCACCCTGGGCTGTGATGACGAGCGTCGTTTCCCGCGCGACGGACTGGACGGTGCGAACTGACTGCTGTGGGGAGGCGGTGGGGATGGTGATGCCTGGGGCGTTTACGGAGACGGGTGCTGGCCCCATAGACATCCATGCTGCCAGACCGCCAGAGAGCAGAATGGCGAGAGCCGGCCCTGTGGGAAACGAGCGGCGCACGCGTGGGGGTTTGTCTGAAGGCTCAAGAGAAGACTGATCGCCTATCTGGTGGGGGAACTGCTCGGCGATGCTCATGTGGTTTTCTTTTCTTTCTGTCTGTCTTTCTGAGCAGAGATTTTCTCTGCAAGCACATCCGCCGCGATCAGTGAGGCACTCAGGAATTGTTTGAGGCCTTGCATGCGGTCGCGCTGGAACGATGTTTCGGGGAGTTCTTCCTGCATCTCGTCGAGATCAGCGATGACCTCGAGGGTGATGCGGCGCCGTCTCTCAAGCAGGGCTTGGGAGGCGTCCTGCCGGACCTCGAAGGCGTCTCCGCGCCGCCCGGGGATTTGGACGCGCTGAATGATGCCCTGCTCGATAAGCAGGCAGGTGTTCTCGCTGACACTGCCGCGGCTGATTTCGAGTTGACGTGCGAGCTCGGAGAAGGGCGAAGGCCCTTCCTGCATGATGAGGAAGCCCAGGATCTTGCCGGCATTCGGCGAAATGCCTTCGGCACGGGCAATGCTCTCCATGAGCGAGACGAAGCGGGTCTGTAGGGGCGATATATCCTTCATCGAGCGGATATAGGTTTTCGTTCAGATGAAACTGAACGCAAAACCGTGATCGGATGAAGTCCCCCGTTGGGGGATAGGTTTTTGCCGGCCAGGGCATGCGCGATGGCTTAGATGGGCGGTCGAGGAGCTATTGGGCTCGCGCACAGATTTTCGAAAGAAAGCAGTTCCCACTCCTGACGGGTGAAGAGAAATTTCACCGTGAACTATCAAGGCTCAGGGGATATAGAGAGGCCAAATCGGCATCAGGACACGTAGAGCCTCTATGAAGCATCCCATCGAAGATCTCGTCTGGCCACTTAGCCGGCCCGCGGAAATTTATCTCCACCTGGCAGAGGCCGCTGACGGCAAAGGGTCATTGACCACACAGCAAGCCTATCAGGGCCACGCGCTTTTGAGCATGTGTGAGAGCTTCGATCTCGGAGGGGAGTGCGGACGTATATCGAAGGTTGCCGAAGAGGGCTCTTTTCAGTTTGCGCCAGTCAATATCTGCGGCTTCACGCTCGAACACGCAGGCCATGGTTTCATCTTCCATGCGGATTTTGCAACGCGGATAGACGGCGCGCTGAGATCCGCGCTGATACGGCTTTTTCCGGACTATGCGGGACTTGTAGAGATGACTCGACTGGATAGTCAGGGGGCCGTGATCCGGAGTGGGATGCCCGCAGACGCCGCAGTGGATCACCCGTTCTTTCAGGCGCTCGCAGGCTTGCGGCCTGAAGAGGAGGCTATCCGGGCCCGGCTTGGTCTACGAGAACTTGTGCTTGAGGAGGCTGGACTACCGCCCATGGGCCCACAGACACGGGCTCGGATCTGGGACTGGCTGAAGCGTGAGAGCCGCACGGAACACGAGAGCTTTGAGGCTCTGTGGAGATGGGCGTCTGCATTTCTCGGTCCGGAAGCTAACAAGGAGGGCCGAACCTACCTTCGCCATGCCGTGCTTTTTGAGAGGGATGACTACGCAAGCGGAAACATAGCAGGAGCGACAGCGCGGCGGCTGAGGTTCCTGAAGTATTTCCCTGGCGCCGAGGGATTGTTCAAGCCTGTGCGTCCGGAACATGAGCAACTGCGGGCACTGAGGGATATGGTTCAGGAGGCAGTGCCAGAAGGTCGTGGTGGCTCTCTCGTTAGCGAGGGGGAAATTTCAGATTTGGGCCGAACGAGGGTTGGTGCGGCGGCTTGGGCTGAGTTCACCGCTGATCCGGCGTGCTTCATCGAAGCCAGGCAGTAGACGGTGGGTGTTTCGGGTTCGCCTTCAGGCGGATGCGGCCGAGGCTTTGGCACGCAGATAGCGCAGCAATGGAACGCCGAGGACGACTGCGGTGGTGACTGCCGAAGACAGCCATACAGTGGTTGAGCCCAGCGAAAGCCCGTAGGCGATGTAGCAAAAGCCCGAGATTGAGCAGACCAGCCGGAACAGCAGCTCGCGCGACCGTAGATGGTTGGCGATTGCCCGGGAGGGTGCTGCAATCAGGACGATCCATCCTGCGGGATCGATCATCAAGCCGGTAATCACCACGAGGGCGGCGCAGATCCAGGTCACGGCGATCATGCTGCGCTGCTCGAGCCATGCGCCGGCGCCGTTGCGCACGGCAGAGGCCACTGAAGTGAGAAGCCCGGCCCAGGCGCCGACCAGTCCAAAGTGCAGGACCCAGAAGAGGCTCGAGGCGACGCTGATCGCGAGGATCTTGCGAGGCGCGCGGAAGAAGAACGCGGCCGTTACCAGCATGAAAGCTGCAAAACCCGACAGCTCGGCGATAGTGGCTACGAGCGTGGCCTCGGGGATAAAGATCATCATCTCTTGGAGGTAGGCACGGCGAGGAAATTTCCGCCCCTCCTCGACGCATGGTTCAATCAAGAATATTTGGATGGATTGCCCTACTCGGCAGGCAAGGTGTGATCCTGACCTGGGTATTCCGGACTTCTGAATGTCCGATGCCTCTGACCTATGTCCGGGGCATGTATGAAGATAACTCAACTCGATCTTCGGCGTTGATCCGGAATGCTGCTGTTACCAGTTTTTTTGTCCTGTGCTCGCCTGGTGCGGCGCAAGCTCTTTCACAGTCCTGTTCCCTGCTGCCAGGGCTCGCGGACCGAGCCTTTGGTGCGGCATACACGGCATGCGTCGTTGCCTTTCTTGCAATCGTAATCCTTCGCCTCACCGGGCGCTTGCGCCCGCGCAGTCTGCTTTATCCGCTGTGGGGTGCGATGCTGCTCCTCCCGCTCGATCTCGTCTCGGACTATTTCTGGCTCAATGAGATCCGTGGGGGTCAAGCGCACTGCTATGCACCCTGACGCTATTGCCTTTTTTGAACGCACCGCGCATCGGATATTCTGACGCGCGGTGCGACCTTGATAAGCCATCGCTATGCGGCGACGTGTGCCTTGATGCCGGTCAGGAGATCGTCCCGGGAATATCCTTCATTGAAAACGGACGAGATGTCACCGCCTGTTGAAATGAAGGTGTCCAGTAGCTGTTCGACCGCTCCTTCCCGGTATGGGGCGATGATGATAGCCAAATCATCAGGAATGATGAGATGCTCCAAATCATTGTCGAGGGCCGCTACGCCAGTTTTCAGGAGATCTAAGATGCGGTCAATGGTGGACTGTTGGTGATCCTTTTCAGCTTTAATCCGTGCGGCATTGTCGACCTTTTCGAGAATAACGTTGATATCTTCATTCGGCGCATCGATTGCGCGAAGATCGGCCAGTGCCTGTTCATACTTGGCATCAAGCTCAGCCTCAGTCTGTGCTTTCTGAAGATCGGCGATGCAGGGGATGGCGGCGCCGGTAAACTCGGCGACGTGGATCTTGATCATGGCATACTCCTTGTTTGTGATAAGCAGATGGAGTGGGCCTATTTGGCTGTGAGGATATTTTCCGATGGGGTGCAGATCTGGACGCTCAAGAAGCAGCCCAGCCCGCTGAATGGGTCATTGCTCTATCCCGCCTATGGAGCGACTCAGATTTACGAAAGGGCAAGTGGTCCCATCTCGAGATGAGCTTCTACCTCGGCTGCGCAGTCCGCCGGACTTGCGACAATCTCTTTTCCTGTGAATCGAAGCACAGGTGCGCCGGTCGCGCGAAGGATATCTCGATCTCGGCTTTTGTCCTTCTGCGCCTGTTCGGGTGTTCGTTCATGAAACGGATGACCGTCGCATTCGATCACCAGTTGAAGCTTGCGATCCGCGGTCAAGACACCGAAATCCACGCGATATCGCTTGCTTGTCCCATGGCTGTAAGGTGCAAGGTGTTTTTGCGCGACGATCAGATGTTTGCAATCCACAGCTACCTGAAGGAGTAGGTCGTCAGGAATAAGCTCGAGACCAAAAGGAAGACCCTTATCAGCCAGTGCTGATGCGAGGAGCTTTTCTATAGGACTTTCGCATATTGTCTCGACGAATTCAGCTTGGTCCTTCTGGGCTGAGATCCATCCCTGGAAGGCGACCTGAAATCTCTTCCTGAGGACGTCCCGATACCCATGGCGCGCAAATTCTACTGCCTCCGAAGCGGTCGCTATTTCGAGGCTCTCGGCCAGTTGGTCGAACCTTCGATTGGCGGACTTCTGAGCTATGCGATAATCGCCAGATTTATCGATGATGGCATGGATGCGATCAGCTTCGATAGTGTCTTGCATCCAGTCAGGCTGGGAGTATCGCGCCATTGCATAGATGATCTGGGTAAATTCTCCACGGGTCGAATACATGACCGCATCCATTAGGGCCTGTGGAATATGGTTCTTCGAGGTGTCATCTCCAGCGATACCAGCCATATAGAGCAGACAAGCGACGTCGGTGGCTGCATCTTCGAACTCATCCATGGTATCGTCCCCGTCAAACCACCTCCGCATATTCCTACCGGCTGTCTCGCGGACGAGCCAGCAGAATTCGCGTTGTGCAGTTCATTTCGGGTTATGGCTTTTGGAATTCATCTACCGTTCGGTGCGGCGGCTTGACGCCAGGAAAGGGTGGCTCAAGACCGGCCCGGCAGGGGTGCGTTGTCTGTCGGAAATTTCCGGCATCCGGTTTCCCCTGCATCCTTCAGGTTCGATCGTGGCTACCGCCTGTCTCAGCGCATACAGTCTATGGAGTCAGAAGGCGCTGAGCTGTGACGAAGGGGAGGGATACGTCCTGATTTGCTCCAGCTTGGCCGCCGGCGACTGCGCACCGGCCGCGAAGCATCGTTGTCAGATAAGAGTTTCTTTGGACCGGTTCATGGGTGCTCCTGCATGTTCTTGAGGGATGAGACTAAGGACGTCGAGCGGCGATCCTTGGCGGCCGCTCGGGAAAATCCTTAGCTTAGAGGCCGACGCTTTTCTCAGAAAACATGGCAATGCTCCTTCTCGCTGAAAGTGGTTCCGATGGAAGAGGATATGGTCCCTGCGGCGGGGTTGAGGAAGCAGGCGCGCCGCTGCGTGCGATTTCGAAGGCGGCCTCGAGGGCGGCCGCGGATGTCGCCCTGCTCGCCATATAGAGGGCGCGGTTGCCCATCATGGCCTGATGGGCTGACATCGTCTCACGCGCGCCCAGTAGCGGCGCCAAGCAGATGAGAAGGGATGCCATCTGGTCTGCATCGGGGCAGGGGGCTCGCATGGACGAGACGAGGTCGCAATCGTCCCTGGTGGGGTTGCTGCGCACATGGAGCTGCACGGACATGCCGGCATGTGTGAGGTAGGTCCCGCGCGGCTCATCGCCCACGGGAGGGGTGATCCAGGCCAGGCTGAGGCCGACCTGGGCCAGCATGTGGGGATAGCCACTCGGCATGTCTCCCCAGGCAAGCCTTGGGATGCGCACTCCGCCTGGCCTCATGGCGACATCGGGAAGGTCGGGCATGTCGACACGCTCCGCCATCAAGCGCAGCATGCCCTTCGCGCAGATCAGACCATTCCGGCTTGTCTCGCCCCAGACGTGCAGATGGACATCCTGGCAAGCGATAGGGATTTCGTCGATCTTGGGAGAGATGGAAAAGGGCATGCTGGGTCCTGGTGTGTCATCGGCGAGCCCAGAAACTGGATGCGGGGAAGGCGGCCCGGAAATTTCCTCGTGCGACAACGAGCCATTGGTCACCAGCCTGCCTGAGGTGCCACCGCCTGAGGGATGTGTCCTGGTTTTCGACGACCTGGGCGGACGTCGCTTACCATGAATATTTGGGGCACTCCCGCGCCATTTCATCGTAGTTGAGGGGGTCGTAACTGGCGGGTCAGCGAGACGGGGTATCAAGCCTTCATTGAAGCGTCGCGATGGAGCAAGGGGATCGTGAGGACTGCGCCTCCAACGACGAAGATGTCAGCTACATTGAACAGAAAAGGGTTCTGGAAATGCGGTGTGCTGACGTTGATGAAGTCGATGACACCGCCATGGATGATGCGGTCGATCGCGTTGCCGATCGCACCGCCTGCAACGCACCCAAAGATGATTTTCAATGCGGGTTTCTCGACTTTGCGAGACCATGCAAGAAGGCCGATGGCAGCAATGATGGCGAAGGCGATTGTCGCTGCGTAAATGAAGTTGGGGTAGGAGGAGAACGCACCGAAATTGATGCCGGTGTTCTTGAGCAGACCGAAGCTAAGCCAAGGCGCTGCGACATCAACCAATGTGAAGGGGTGCTCAACCAGGCTGTTCAGAATGAACCACTTGGATGCTTGATCCAGCAGGAATGCTGTCAAAAATGCGGTCAGGGTCAGTTTCATGCGAGGCTCCGTGTTTGAGCAGAAAATGTATGCAAGGAGGAAAAAGAGAAACCCGCGCCCAAGGACACCAACTCCAGCGACTGGCCTGCATCTGATGCTGACCATCGGCGCGGCAGGCTACATCGCCTGGGTTGCTGGGATCTGTCCTGGTTTTCATCGGCCTGGGCGGGCTGCGGGTGATTTCAGCCCGAGGGCGGCGACACTTATGTCCTCTTGAGATCCCGATTTCAGATACCCGCCAGAGAGATCTCCATTGCGCTCCACGTCCTCAATGACCTTCTACCCAATCAAGAAGCAGAAGAAGGATTGGGCCTGGCGTGCGGGCCTCGCACTTCTGGCCAGCATTGTGCTGTTCGCGCTTTTGGTCGTGCCCGGCGATGGGGTGGATGTGCTTGGAAATGAGGTCAAAGGCTGGATGTCTGGAGGCTTGCTCTTTGGCGGCATCGCATTGGTTTCGGGGTTCTACCTTTTTCGCCAGGTTGTGACTGGCTACCGCATCGAGATGTCGAAGGGGACGTTGACTGTCGTCTCGCCCAAGCACTTCGGTCGCAAGATGGAGATCAAAGATATCCAGACGATCGGGGGCAAAGGCCCTGATGATGAGCTGATCAGGCTCCGGTCAAAGGGGTCTTATGTGGAAATCCCCAATTTCCGAACGACCAACGGAAAAAGCCTCTACGAGGTCTTGCGCGCCAATCACGATCCTCGGAAGACGTATTTCTGCACTGGCATCAAAGAGGAGCCAGTGGATGTGAGCCGCGTGGCGGAGCTCATCTCAAATCGTCGAAAGTATGATCGCTATATCTTCATGGGGGTGGCTGCCTATCTCGCGGTGGCCTGCCTGAGATTGCCTCTCGCCGAGGCGTTCGGACCTACTCTGCTCGTTCTGATCTACTTCATCTACCGTGAGTTCTTCCAGGCTGAAGTCGTTGTTGAGGAAGATGCCCTGCTATTTGTCTGTGGGCGCAAGGCTATGCGGTATGAAGCCAAAGACATCATGCATGTCGCACTTGTCGGCGAAAACAAATGGCGGACCTTTGTGTATCTCGCCAATGGAGAGACACTCAAGATTCCCGGTCGACGAGCAGATGTAATCAGACCTCTTCTCGATGTCTCAGCGGCTGCGGGTCAATCAGCGTTGCGCAGTCGACTGACAGGATAGGCGAGCTTCGTTGACCCCTGTCGCCGCGAGGGGTGAGCCGTGATGCAATCTTCGCGAGGGCGCAAATTCCCTAAGACCGGCATCCGCGTCCTTCGGAAGGGCGGTGTTTTTTCCTACATCCAGACCAATCAAAGCCACGAGAATCCTCAGCACCAGTGGTGAGGGCAGAGCAGGAAACGAACAATGTCTAAGAAGCATTTCATCAAGTCCGAAGATGGCGCCAGTCTGATCGAATACGGTATGCTGGTTGGCCTGGTCTCGGTTGTTGCAATCGCAGCTGTGATGGGCACCGGTCGAGAAGTATCCAATATCTTCTCTTCTACCGAGTCTGCGCTGCGAGAGAGCGTGACGGGTGGCGCAGGCGATACCGGCGTCACGGTAGTCGACGAACCAGCCCCCGAAGTCGACCCTTATGTGGATGATGTCGATCTCGAGACATGGCTCATCCTCACCGATGCAGCTGATACGGCAACATTGGATGGCCACCCCGGCGTCTATGGCAAAGATGACAACGATGACATCACAGGAACGCCGTCGGCCGAGATCTTCATCGGCGGGCCGGGCGATGACATGCTCCGCAGCGGTGGCGGGAACGACCTGTTCATTTATTCACTCGGTGACGGGTCGGACACCATCGATGTTTATCGCAGGCATGCCAACGCCACCGAGACATTGGAACTGCGTGATATCGCTTCGACAGATGTCACCATGAGCCAGACTGCCTACAATGGTGATGCCGTTATCACGATGCCTGATGGCGCTGCCGTCTCCATCTACCACCAAATGGCCGCCCGTGAAAATCGCAAGATCGAGAACATTGAGTTCTCCGATGTGACGTTCGATGATCAAATGCTTCGTGATCGTATTGTCTCAGATATGAAGGCCGAAGGCGTCACGCTGCGCGGCACTGGTCTGGGCGAAAACTATTTCCACTATGCGGGTGACCCGAGCTACACGATTTACGATTACTATGATTATGTCTGGGGCAAAACAGACACCCTGACCTTTCCAGATCACGCACCTGACGACGCAGAGTTCATCAACGAAGGATCTGATCTGAAGATCAACCTCGGCGGCTCTTCTGTAACGCTCGGGCGCCAAGACCACAACAACAGCGATTACTTCATCGAGCAGATCAATATGATGGGTGGCGTCTCGATGGACCCGCAGGCGGTGCGGGACAAGGCAAATGAAGACGCCAAAAAGTATGGCATCGTGCGGGGCTTTCACCACAGCGACAATTTCTACCACACCGCTGCGACAGATCGCGACTACACGATCACAGACCACAGCTATATCAGCTCGTCGCATGACAGGCTGATCTTTACAGATCAGGCTTCGACTGATGTGGCGGTCTATCAGATCGCCAACGATGCGATCATTCACACTGCGGGTGACAAAACTGCGGTTACCATCACCAGACAGCTCAGCCACTCCGACTACGAGATTGAGGAATTTGTCTTTCAAGACGTGACTTGGACCGCTGCTGAATTGGCCAGTGCCGTCAGCCCTGATGCGCCGCCTCCGCGCGCGCCAAATGGCGGCACCGATGGAGGTGATGGCGGCGGTGGCGGCGGCACCTTGTGGTGTGCGCCCGATGGTTGGACTTATGACCACACCAATGACACCTATACCGCACCGGGCCTGACCTTCTTTGCCAAGGAAAATCCGCCGGCGGAGAGGTCGGCATATGCCGAACCCGGGACCACATCGACCATTCAGATCCCCAACCCGAGCGCTCTCGATCACTATGGGGACTATTCTCGCAAGCACCAGACTTATAGCTGGCACTACTGGAACTACACGGGAACAATTCCCGCGGGCGCAGTCTCCAGGCCAGACGCGCGTTGCCAATAACAGGGTAGCCTCAACAGCCGGTGCTCACGCGCCGGCTGTTTTTCTTCAGGGGCGGCGTGGACGTGTGCTTGCTTGAGAAGGTGCAGCAGCTCTCAGCGGGAGGGGCTGACCCTCTTAGCGGCGGTGCCTCTGCCAGGCGTCGCGAATGAGATCGAACTCGTTCGACTGTCCCTCACCGAGCTCCGGCAGGGGCGCGCCCGAAAATGTGGCGACGGCACGGCCGAGGGGCGTGATACCATCCTCTTCGGCGAGCCGGTGGACCTGGCTGGTTTTGAAGAGCCCGTATTCATGGGACCAGAGGATGTAAGGCGCGATTGCGGCGACCTCTTCGACAAAAGCATGCGACCCCCTCAGGACAACAAAGGGCTTGCGGTCGAGCGAGACCGGGGTCTTTTCGACAAGGACGATGTCGCCTTCGGGGATCTCGCCTGCGGCGTGCCGCAAATACACCAGCAGGGCGCGTTCTGGCGCGAGGCCATGGTCGCTCAAGAATTCGCGTGGCGCGGCCAGCTCGAGGGGGCGCTCATGTGCGTTGATATGGAGCCGGATAAGGGTGTCGCTGGAGGCGGCGCCGAGGGCGTAGGCTGCACTGAGAGAAGACCGAGTGGTGAGGCTGCCGGCAGTTGCAAGGAGATCCTGCATGGCGGCGGTGTCGGGCATCGCACCAGATCGCAGACTGGTGATGGCATCGCGACATCGCGACAGGCGAAGGCTGAGGGCCTCTGCGTCGCGGCCTGCGTCCGCAATCGCCATCGCGCAGGTCTGCTCGAGCACCTCTGCGAGGCGGGTGAGAAAGCGGGATTCTTGCTTAGGGCTCCATGTCATGGGGCGAGCATATCCGAGGACGAGCGGCGTGTCCCGCAACGCGGTCAGCCATCGCGCGGCTGGGGGGATGTCTTCGTCGCTGGCATCATGTGCCGGCGTCAGATGAGGGTTTCTTTGGACCTGTTCATGGTGCGCTCCTTCAGGGGCTCGTAAGAGGAAATTTTGTCATTCGGCCGAGAGCCAAAACACTGGGTCGTCAGGTGTTCCTTGACGGCTGCCGAACGGACGGCATGTGCCGTGGTCTTCGGCGCGCTGGTTGGATCAAAGTCCGACGCGTTTCTCGAACATCATGATGCGCTTCCTCCTGGTTCAGATGAGATCTGCATAGAAGATAGGCCATCACCCCATCTCGCGAAACGACAAGGGCCGGGATGTGTCCTGGTTCTTCGGAAACGTGGGCGCGATGTTGGGGAGACTGTCGGCGTCAGGCCGATGTTCTGCAAGTCGGTGCGTGCAGGTAGAAGCGCCAGATGCCCCAGGCATTGGAGCCGATCGAAATCATGTTGCCGGCCACGACCGGCCATGCGTTCGCGTCAGCGCCATAGATCACCCAGAGGGCACTTGCGAAGAGCATGGTGAGGCGTAGCGCGAGATCATGTTGGCGCGCCTCTGCGAGCCTTGTCATCGCGAAGGCCATGACGGGGAGATAGGCAAGGAGCCCGGGCTCCTTGAGCCAGATCGCGATTGCAATGGCGACCATTGCAATCGCGTAACGTGCGCTCGCCGGAAGACGATGCCCAAAGCCTGCCTGGAGTGAGATGGTGACCGCTACGGTGAGGGCAATGATGGCACCTGCGGGGATGCCGAGCAACGTCATGTAGAGCGCCGACGCCCAGCCCGCCGCGGCCCCGATCCAGAGGCCGCGGGTAAAATCCCGCACCTGGAAGCGCAGGATGACAAGCGGAATTACGGACCAGCCGAGAACGGCGATGAGAAGATCGGGTGAACTGGGCATGGAAATTCTTCCTCAACTTTGGTGAGGAGGTGGCGCCTTCTGAGAGGCTCTGCCCGGTCTCAGACGGATGGAGGCTCCGGAGATGTGTCCTGGTTTCCGGCAACTCGGGCGGACCCGACCCCAAGGAAAACTTAGGGCTCGTCCGAGTGTTTCCCTTTATTGGGAGGCCCGAAGACGGCGCTTGGATTGACCATGATAGAGGTGCCGCCGGCACCGTCCTCTGATAGATAGAAGGCGTTCTGCCCTTCCTGAGGAGCAGGAACGCGCCCCTCATAGACCGATGTGAAATCCAGAAGTGGTGTTTTGTCGAAGGAGACCCGCTCGACATTTACGAAGGGTGCTGATGCCTCCGATTTTATCGCGCTTGCAAGCTCTTCCAGGGCGACTGAGTGATACTGGCCCAGCTGCGGCAAGACGATCCGTGTGGAGGTATTGGCAAAGGACTGCTTCCAAAACCTCCATGGCAAGTTGTGTAGAACATCTCTTTCTGGGAGTCCGGTGCCTATAACTACCAGCGCTTCCGGGGATGCTGGGAACATCAGAACCGGGCGCATGGTTTCCGGCAAGACCGCGGACATGAATGCCCCATCTGCAAGGGGTAGAAGTGGTGCGCCGCCGTTGCCGATGACCACCAGCTCAGGCTCCTCTCCAAGCTTTAAGGACAGATCATATGCCTTCTTATGAAGAATCGCATAACGATACGCATCGTTAATCGAGCTGTTTTCGATGAAGGGCCGGATTTCTTCCGCATCGCATAGTTTGATAAGCTTATCACGCCATCCATCGAGGTAGCCATTTGCAGCGGCTACGAGCGGCTGTTGGCTGGCGAGTTTGGTTATCTCATAAAACTCGATTGGGTGCCTGTAAAATATGAGAGAGCACACATAGGGAAACGAAGACAACCCTTCTGTCGGTGTCCGGCCTACTACAAGATCTTCGACGACCTTCGCGAATATATCATCAGGCCGCTTCAGAAAGTCGGCCTCAAGGATATCTCGACGATCTCCTTCATGTATCGCTTCGTTCAGCCACTCGATTGAGTGAATGTGGCTCGTTCCGTTCTTTGGCTTCTCAGTGACGACCTTCTCAACTGTTACCCTACGGAGGCAGTGATACCGTCCCCCCACCTCCCATCGCTTGATGAGAGATTGTGGGATGTAATGGTGGGTATGAGAGATGCCCATGTGGATCTGCCCGATGTCAATTGCCCATTCTATACTTCTTGGCGCCGCACTTCCTTAAATAGAGCCCACAGTATGTGGTCTGAAATGGCTCGCAGTGCTGTCATGTCGTTAGTCATGATCGCCGCGTTGTGCTCGTCTCGATCCCGCTTTTCGAAGGCCGCGTTCCGGAAGTCCTGGAAGTAGACATCTGAGACGGCGTCGAAAGAGTTGGTCTTGATGAGTTCCTGCATGCCGGTATCGCAAAGGCCGCGACCCATCTGCTCGACTGCGATCATGTCCGCTTCGTTCATGTCGAAGCCGAAGCGCTCGTTGAATTCCTTCACGATCGTGGACAGGCGCAGCTGTTGTTCCGGGGCGTAGGTGTTGGTCCCGAACTCGGTGATGCCGTCAATCCCATCGGTGCCCGATAGAACGGGGTTCTGGACATTCTCGCGGACTTCCAGTCGGAAGGCCTTTAGGTCGAGCATCGAGGTCGATCCTCCCGGCATGCTGGCGGACGGGTTGCCGTCGATGCACCGGAGCAGGTGCGTCAGGTAGATGTGGAGCTTCTCGAGGTCGCTATCTTCGAGATTTACGATCTGCGCGATGAAGGCGTAGAACCGGTTGAAGCTCTTGATCCGCTGCCGAAACTCTTCCTTGATGGCCGGATCGTTTTCTTGCCGAAAGCGGGACACGGCTTGGCTTACGATCTTGTCGAGATCGCGGGCATCCTGGGCAGCCAGGTTTCCGCGGTAGAAGCGTTCCGCGAATAGATCGACTTCGGCCGGATCGACGATCTGGTAGCTCATGATGTCGGACTGGAGCTCATAGATGAGATGGGGGTCCGTGGGCTCGAGCAATCGCGTTTCACGGTAGAATGGTTCGAAGGCCGCCTGTATGTCCGAAGCGGTATTCTGGAAGTCGAGCACGTAGGTGCTCTTCTTTCCGGGGCAGGTCCGATTCAGGCGCGAGAGCGTCTGGACGGCCTGAA
>Ga0066842_10000173_pt1 | contig 17092 bp, 19 predicted proteins | sample ETNtaG_19_FD_67289 | JGI IMG/M metagenome (GOLD analysis project Ga0066842, IMG submission 67289) | Marine microbial and viral communities from oxygen minimum zone, Eastern Pacific Ocean - ETNP201302PF86A | ecosystem: Environmental > Aquatic > Marine > Oceanic | place: Pacific Ocean: Eastern...
CTCTGAAGCCGTGGTGGGCATGTCCGACTTTGCCCGCGCCCTCACCGTCGTCGACGAGGAAAATTGTCCTGACGCGCATCGCATCGTCCTGCGCGATGTCGCGATGCGGCGCCTCGGTGCGCGCTATGGGGAAGTCACCTTGTCAATCCGCAAGAACGGAGACCTCCATGAAAGCATCAACATCTAAGCGCCCTGCCTGGTGGGGCGGCTGGACAGGCCAGAGGCGCCATGAACACGGATTTCGGCTCAATGTCATGGACTTGTTGCTCGGCGGGGCATCCCTCGCGAGCAGCTTCGCAATCGCGAGTTTTGGCATGCCCTTGTGGTGGGCCCCAAGCTACCTCTTCGCCACCTTCTTCATGTTCTGCAATGTGCTGCGGATCGCCCGGGGCTACGAGCTTGCATGGTGCGCCATTGTCGCCATTACGACGCTCGGCGCATCCGCTCTGGCGCCGGCGCACCTCGCGGTGCTGCTGCCGGCAGTAGGGATCGCCGCACAGGTCGCGCTGGGCTTCGCGGCCATAAAGGCCAAGCGGACCCGCGGCATTTTCTCGAGAAGTTGACTCAGGGCTTTTTTGAGTAGGCACCTTCCGGCAAGTTCACCGAAGCCAGAAGATCGCTCAGCTGCGCAGGCGAAAGCGTGATGCGCTTCACTTCGCCTGTCGCCTCGTCGAACTGCTCGGCAACAACCCCATCTTCGGAGAGCGCGATTTTCACGTCCTCCTCTCGGTGCGCGGAGACATCATCGACAAGCGTGATGATGGTCGCGTCAAACTCATGCTCGATCGTAAACATGAAAAGGAGATGGGGCGAGATCGGCCTTCCCAAAATGCCCGCACGCATCCCCTTGGAAAAAGGTAACTTTCCACGCTACCCTGTGAAGATGCGGTAAGCAGAACATCAGCTTGAACGAAGGACGCCTGGCCATGATCCGATCCGAACTCATTCAGAAACTCGCCGATGAAAACCCGCACCTGAGCCGGCGCGATGTCGAGCGGATCGTTGCAACGATCTTCGACGAGATCACCATTGCCCTTGCCAATGGCGGCCGGGTCGAGCTGCGCGGCTTTGGTGCCTTCTCGGTTCGCAAACGCGATGCACGCCGAGGTCGCAACCCGCGCAATGGCGAGGCAGTCGATGTTGGCGCAAAGGCGGTCCCCTTCTTCAAGGCCGGGAAGAAACTGCGCTGCGACCTCAACGCGGCCCAAAAAACGTAAGACGCAGCGCAGAACCTTGGTGAAATTACCGTGCAGGGATTAGGTCTTTTCCAACCAAGGAAGATTCTCATGCCCTCTGCACTCATTCTCGGCGGATACGGCCTCATTGGCTCCGCCTGCTGCCGCGCGCTCGCCTCTGCCGGCTTCCAGATAACAGGCCTTGGTCGCTCGGAACGCGCCGCCCATTCCTCCGGCCTGAACCAGGACTGGATCATCCGCGATCTTTGCAAGATCACCGTTGATGAATGGCGCGACATTCTCAAGAACTTCGATGTCGTGGTCAACGCAGCGGGCGCGCTTCAGGACGGCCCTGACGACAATCTTGACGAGATACATGCGGCTTTGCCTCGCCACCTTTGCGCAGCTCTGAGCGATCGCACCAGGCTTATTCAGATCTCCGCCGCGGGTGTCGCCCTTGACGCCTCGACCGAGTTCTTTCGCAGCAAAGCGCGGGGCGACGAGCATATCTCACAAAGCGGACATGACTGGGTGATCCTGCGGCCGACCCTTGTCCTGGCGCCCGACGCCTATGGCGGCACAGGTCTGCTTCGCGGCGCTGCGGCCCTGCCGGGCATCCTGCCGCGCATCTTCCGCAAGAGCATGATCCAGACCGTTCATATCGATGATCTCGCATCAAGCGTCGTGGCGGCAGCTGAAGGCGAGATCGCAACAGGCGCGATTCTCGATGTCACCAGCGGGGACGCGCACAGCCTTCCCGATCTTACGCGCGCCATTCGCAGGTGGCAGGGCTTTCCGGCCGCGAGGATCGAGATACCGGTGCCTGGCCCCATCTTGCGCCTGACAGGGCGTCTCGCCGATCTTTCGGGACGCCTGGGGTGGCGCTCCCCGATGCGCAGCACCGCCCTTATGGCCTTGAAGGATGGCGTTCGGGGAGACGCCAAGCCTGCCCGCGCCGCGGGACTGCCTGAGCCGCGGTCTTTGGCCGCTACGCTTGCCTCACTGCCATCGACACGGCAGGAGCGTCTTTACGCCCGGCTCTACTTCGCCTTACCACTTGCCATCGTCGCTCTTTCGATCTTCTGGATATTCTCGGGCCTGGTGGCACTGGCGACCCCTGCACAGGCAGCCGAGGTGCTTATGACCTCCGCCCTGCCGCGCGCTGCTGTATGGGCTGTGGTGCTGGCCGGCGCCGCGGCGGACATCCTGCTGGGTGTCGCCATCCTCTGGAGACGCTGGTGCCGTATCGCGGCGCTTGGCATGATCGCCCTGTCTTCGACTTACCTTCTGGGTGGCGCTCTTTTCACACCTGAGCTCTGGGCAGATCCCCTGGGCCCGATGATCAAGGTCGTCCCAGGTATGCTTCTCGCCCTCATTGTCTGGCTCGGGGTGGAAGACAGATGATCTACGAAATCCTGCTCTTCGCGCATGTCGTCGGGGCCACGGTTCTGCTGGGCACCGGAGCCGGCATTGCCTTTTTCATGGTGATCTCGAACCGCAGCCGAGATCCGGCATTGATCGCCCATGTCTCAGGTATCGTGGTGCTGGCGGATACGGTTTTCACCGCCACCGCCGCCATCATTCAGCCGATCACCGGCGGGCTTCTTGCGCATCATGTGGGCTGGCCTCTCTTCGAGGGATGGATTGCAGTCTCGCTCGCACTCTACGTCTTCGTAGGGCTGTTCTGGCTGCCGGTTGTCTGGATGCAGCTGCGCATGCGCGACCTCGCCCGAGCCGCGCGCGACGGCGGAACAGAGCTTCCTCCGGCATATCACCGCCTTTACAAGTGGTGGTTCGCCTTCGGCTTTCCGGCCTTTGCCGCCGTAATGGCCATCGTCTGGCTGATGATCACCAAACCCGCATTCGGCTGAGAAGGTCGGCCGTCGACATCTGCGCCGCGACCCCCTCGCAAGGCAGGGAGGCCGCGGCGACAGCTGCTGCCGGCCTTGTATTGACCCCAATTCCAGGAGACTCCATGCCAGCAGATCGCGAAATCCACCTCGGCTTCATCGGGCCTGACGCAATCTACAACACCATCGACGCCCTCGGCCTTCAGGTCCTCGACTGGGCGGAAGAAAGGCCCACCACGACCAACGCCTTGCGCTCGAAGCCGTTCGATCTCTTCGAGTTCGACGAGCAAAGCTACGACAAGATCAATGCCGTCTTGCGGGAAGCCTACCAAGCCGTCGCCGCCCGGCTGGGCTGGACCTTCATCGGCACCACCGACAACGACTACATGCTCTACGACACGCCCTACGGGCGCCGACAGACCGGTGGGTTTTCACTCTGTCTCCAATATGACGAGGACGAGATCGGCGACGAGCCCGAGGATGCTACCCTCGGGATCAATCTCAGCTCCCGGTATTGCCCCACCGTGCTCGACATCGAAAGCGCTCACGGCGTGATACGTTCGGTCATCGAGTTCGAGACGCTTCAGCCCCGGATCGAGATCTGCCGAGAGGAGATCGTGAAGCGACTTCCCGCCTTCGCCGAGGCGAAGGTGTTCATCCGGGAAATCTTCTACTGACGACCGGCCCCCGAGCAGGCTCGCACAATAGGGCAAGGCCGCGCTGTGCAAGAAGCACGCCGCGGCCTTGCCCTTTTTCTATGGCGCGCCGAGCGCGCTCTCTTCCGGTTCATCGAGGGCGGAAACCGTGACTTTCGGCGGCGCCTCCAGATGACCTGTCGAGGGTTCCTCAGCTTGCAGGGTCTCAACCAGGGCGACCACGCCAATGGACAGTCCGATAGCGGTCAGCAAGTAGTCTGTTTTTGTCTTGAGCATCCGGACCTCCGAGTTTCCCGTCATTCACGGATTGGAAATCGGTCCTCGGAGAATGCGTCGGAAATTTTCCCTGCGGCCACCTCAGGCCAACTCGAGTTCCTTCTCCGGCTCGGCCTCTGTCCGGGTGTTGTCGAGAAACTCGCGCGGGCGCGCGTTGGCCCGGATGACATCAATCCAGGCTTGTTCGAGATCTTCCAGGCTGCGCCCGGGCTCAGCATAGTAGAGCCCCGTCATTTCCGAGATGCCGATATCCCCAAGCTCTCGCTCCATTGGACCCATTCGCTGCCATTCCTCGCAGCCCAGCATCTCGGGGGCCAGAAACGTCCGGATCGACATGAACCAGATCGGTCCGTCCGGCAGCTCAGCGCCGCCCAGCGGGTTGTGCGCCACATAGGCCACCGCCAGTGCGCCGCCGCGGAAAGGGATCAAGAGGCTATGGTCCCGAAAGTCCTCGCTTTCCTTGGTGCAAAAAAGTCGCCAGTTCACGTGATCGGCAAGGTAGAGCACCTTGCGCACATCCGCCTCCAGGGTTTCAGGCGTGGTCGCCCCGCGCTGAAGCATGCGCTGGATCGCATGTCCTGAAATTGCCGTCGTGCCAGTGACCGTGATATCGCGCTCGTCAGTTTTCCCGGTCATGATGATCCGCCCCATCTCGACCGAGGCCTCGTGAAAGGCGCATTCCTCCGCGCCGGGAGTGTAGATCGCGTTTCGCCCCACCCGCCCGATCGCGGTCGAGGAGACGACAGCAAGTCCGCGTCGCTTGCCGATCAGGATAGGAGCCTCACACCCCTTGGGCAGCAGCGCGCGGATGCGCTTCATCGCCCGCGCCGGCTTGCTCTTGAAGGTGACATCGTCAAGAGCCTCGAAGAGCCGATCACGGCGCAATTCCTTGCGAAACGCTTCCGTGATCGGCCGCCAGGCCTGCATATTTCTGAGATACGTGCGGGCGTAGCCGCGGGCGAGACCCCTGTCCATGTCGAACTCCATTCATCATTTGCCGAGGAAATCGGCACAGGCGATAGGGCGTAGGGTCAATTTCGCGATGGGGTGCAGGTTCCCGAGCCGCGGCCCGGGAACCTGCGGAGCGCTCAGGCGGCGGCCGCCTTCTTTTCCTCTTCCTCGACCTCGGTTTCCTCGTCGAGGCGCTTGAACGCCTGCCACGCCAGCATCGCGAGGATGCCCCAGATCATTCCGAAGAAGCCGCCGGCTTTTGCTGCCATGATCACGGTCGCAACAATCAGGAGCTTCGTCAGGCCAAGGCGATCGCCGATAATCTCGGGGGTGAAGCGATAGGCCTCGAACAGTCCCATGACCTTGGCAATCACAGCCAGGAGGGCAATCCGGACGACGACATCACCGCCGACCGAACCGGTCGTAAACATCTCGATGCCGAACCAACCGAGGCCCGGCTCGAGGTTGAGACCCATCAGAACCACCGCCAGCATGAGACCCACGAAGCCACCGATCTTGGGGATCGCGGTCACGAAGCCCAGCAGGATCGAGACGAAGAGTGCAGCCCCAAAGCCGATGCCGATCGGGGTCAGCAGGAAGATGGCGACGAAGAACAGGGCCGAAAGGCGCAGGCCGACTTCGAGATAGCCCACCATGAACAGGCCGATGGCTTCCTGGAAAAGCTCACCCCAGCGCAGAACCTTTGCACGCAGAGAGGGGTTCTGGATGCCACGCTCGACGCGCTTGCGAAAGAAGGCGACTTCTTTTTTCCAGTTGGCCTTGTTGATGATCATCGCAACAATGATGGCCGAGATGCAGAGCAGAACGTAGTCGGCAAGGATCACGCCAAAGAGCTTGAGCAATGAGCCCACGACGCCCTTGAGGCCTTCCTTCATGTCGTTGATCGTCGTTCCGGCAACATGGGTAAGCGTGTCCTTGAGGCCGGAAAGACCGGCATCCACGTCGATCTCGGCCTGGGTGCCGAGCTGGGCATTCACCCAGATCATCTGCTGGTCAAGAAAGGCGAGCATCGCCGGCATGTGGTTGTCGAGCTGTGCCGAGAATAGCATGCCCTGTCGCTGCGCCACGAAGGCCGCAATCGGGAGGAGCACGATCGTCGAGAAAACGAGAACCTGGCCGATGCGCTTGGCAAGCACCGCTTCGCTCGGCATCGGGACGGAGAAGCATTTCCAGTGGCTTTTGCCTTGCCACTTCGACGGATGGAGTCCGCCGAGTTTGAAGCTCCACCAGTAGAACCCGAGATTGATCGTCTCGCGCTGCGACAGGCGTTCGATCTGCCAACGCAGGCCGAGGGCGAAAAAGATGGTTCCGGCCATATAGGCGAAGCCCTTGTATCCAAGGGTCGGGAACAGGATCAGGTAGATGACGAGACCGGCAATCAGGGCCGTTTCTCCCGTCGTTGGTAGACGAAGTGAGCGCATGGAATTCCTCGAGAACGTGGCTGGCTGTGTTCTTTCAAGATTGGCCCGTTTCTCGTTTCCAGAAGCGGAAACCTTCCACTGTGGCCATTCGGGGACGCAGGAGAACGAACCTAAATCCTGTCCGACCAGCCTTGGAAGGACCCCTCATGCTCAAGACATTTCTCGCCGGCGCGGCCGTGGCCGGAGCCGCCGGCTTCTACCTCATCGCCTACCCTCTCATGACCGCCGACAAGCTGCGCGACGCGGTAGAGGCCCGCGACGGAGCCGCGGTCGCGGCAATGGTCGACTTCGACAGTCTCCGCGACGACCTTGAGGCCGACCTCATGGCCGCGATGAGTGGGAAAGAGGATGACCCCATGGCGCTGGCCTTCGGCGGTGCAATGGTTTCAGGCATGATCAATGGCTTCGTCCGCCCCGAGGTCGTCCGCAGCATGGTTGACGGAGCATCGGCGTCCCGCCCGCGCGGTGGCGCACCCAGCACGCCTGACCTTCCTGCCGTGCGGGATACCTCGGTCCATTTCGGCATCCTCAAGATGACGGTTCGCGTGCAGACCGATCGCGAACCGATCGATATCGTCTTCGCCCCGCGCGGGCTTGAGTGGAAAGTCGTCGGCGTCGATTTCGACATGGACCGTCTCCGCTAACCGCGCAGGTCCAACCTCACGACACCAGGAACTATCCGGCAGTGCCCGACTTCCAGACCCTTCGCCGCATCACGGGGCGAAGGCTCTGGGTGGTCGCGCAAATGGTTCGCAGAACATCGAGAGAGCCGCGAAGCCCACTCCATTCACACCACCATTTCAAGGAGCACATTCATGCGGGCTTTTCTCCTCGCGGCACTCGCCATCGTCAGCCTCTCCACCCAGGCTCATTCCTGGACCAGCGCAAGCCGGATCAAAAGCGGCCAGGAGGGCGCCTTCGAGGTCTATCTCACCGGCTACAGCTGGTTTGACAACACGCCGCGTGGTTCGGCAGCCATCGCGCGTCCCGTTATCCACCGCGAAGCCGGTGGGTCCGGCACCTATGACGATCCCATCACCCTGGCCGTCGGGCACAGCAAGAAGTGGAGTCACACGATGGACTTCCCGGCCGGCACGCGCTTCTATTTCCCGAAGCTGCAAAAATACGCCCTGGTCGAGGATCTCTGTGGTGATGGCAACCGCCCACAGGATGGCCCCTGCCACACCGGCAAGAACGGCCGGCCGTGGGTCGACATCTACGTCGATGGCAGCCGTGCAGGAGAGGCCGCAGCCGATCGCTGCATGTATCGTCTCACCGGCATGCAGACCGCGATCATCCACCCACGCCCCGGGCTTCCGGTCCGCGCCGGCGCTTTGACCGAAAGCGGCTGCCAGATCTTCAACTAAAGCTCACCCAGCACGCCGGCCAATCCAGTCCATGATCACATTGACTATGCGCTCTTGCTCTTCCGGCGAGAGCGCACGCCCTGCCGGTATCCCATGCCATTTGGACAGACAAGACCGGCAGCAAGTGCCTGTGGCGTGCTGAGCCACGAAAGCCGGATGACCGCGCATGGGCGTCTGCTTGCCATCCTTGCGCGGCCGCGCCGGTGCCAGCCGGGTCGCCACGAAATCCGCGGCATGGGAGCGGACCACCTCGACCCCCTTTGCCTCGAGATACGCAGCGTCCTTCGGGTTCAGCCGGAAGCCCGACCTGAAGGGTGAGCGCGACAAGCGCTCGAAGAGTTCATCCATCTGCCACCTCCTGACCACTCCCTTGCGGTATTTTAGACCTCGGCCGGTGTTCCCCGCACTGCAAGTCTGCTCTACCTGTTTGCCAGAGGGCTCTTCAACCGCAGCCCTGAAAGACAGACAGGGTGGCCCCGTGCGACTGGACAAGATCCCCTCCAACGAGACCCGACAGCTACATTACATGGTCGAGCACGACCATGGCACCTCTCAACTCGTCCTGGAGTTCTGGCTTGGCAGACCTGCCGGCTTCTGCCATCGCTTTGAGGCCTGGCCTATTGAGGCCGGGAAGAGCAAGAAGGACATGGTTGAGAGCGACGAGTTCATTGCCCAGCTCGGAGCCGACATTCGCCAGCAAGTTCTGATGCGTCTCCCGGAGTTGCTGTCCACACGACCGCCGAGCAATCACGCCCTGATACAGATGTCATCCACCCTCGATGAAATCGAGGCCTTTGAACGATCCCTGCAACCCGAGGATCACCCCTTTGCCACCACTGGTGCGAAGGGCCCGTGAGATGCGTGATAGCAGGGCTTGGCCTCTCGCACTGACGGTGAAACAGGTCTGCCCTATACGACCTCCCTGCGAAGTCTATTCAGTCTCCAGGCGTCCCTCGTCTCCACTCAGCGCATCCTTGCGTGTCTCGCTTACCGTATTCCCCTGACGCAAGCCTGTGCGCTCGATGATGATATCTTCCACCCTGAGGGCCAGCAGTTCCTTTTCGGCATCGATCATCAGGTGCAGATCGGCCTCGAACCGATCGCGGTTCACCAACTCATCGACCTTGATGATCGCATAGTCCATCGAGAACCAGCCCACGACGGCGCCGATCGCCCCACCGACCGCCGCACCCGGAGGGCCGCCCAGGCTGCCCGCAGCGGCCCCCGCTGCCGCAGCACCGCCCATGCCCAGGGGCTTTGCGGCGCTCTTCGCTGCGACCTTGGCCAGCCCCTTCACCAGTGTCTTGCCCAGTGCCGCCGCGGCGGCCTTGGCCCCAATGGCGCCGACGCCCGCTGCCATGATCTCCGACGGCAGTCCGATGCCTGCCCGGGCAATGGTGTCGTTGATCGCCAGGCGCGTCGCCTCGCTGATGATGGCATCCTCGCCCAGCGCCAGCCGGCTGGCCTCCACATCCTCTTCGATCTCGGCCCGGAAGGTCTCCTCGAAAACGAGCCCCACCTCTCCCAGCGCGCCCTCCAGCCGCGGATTGAACCCTGCGAAGAGACGGTCCTGCATCGAGCTCGAGACCGCGCGGAATGCCGCTTCGGTGAGTTCGACATATTCACCCAGAACCGAGTAGTGGAAGTCGGCATAGGCCGGCACCGCCTCATGCACCGGCGCGAAGACATCATTCAGACGCGCGCGCAGCTCGTCGGTTGCGGCATCCGTTGCCGCTTCGGCTGCGCGCCGGGCCCATCCCTCCACGACACCTTGCGGCGCATCAAAGACCGGCGGCTCAGGCGCTTCGACCACGGCCTTGAGCGGTGCCTCCTCCAGGTCCTTCAGGGCGACCTCGGCGCCGCGATAGGCAAAGGCTACCAGGAGGGCCATCATGACGAGCAATCCCAGGATCGTGCGCCAGAATGCACCCCAGGCCGTCATCCGAGGGCGCGGCTCTTTCGCGGCTTCGGTCTCAACGCTCATATCCCCTCCCCACTGCGCATCATCGCCGCGCGACAATCGAAGGCGAGCTTGGCAATGCTAAGATAGATCACAGCACCCTTGACCAGGAACAGGAAGACCGGGAGGCCTGCGCGAAAGCCGTCCTGCGCCAGAAGCCAGTAGATGAAGGCATCGGCGATCCTCAGGATAGACAGAACCTCGAAGGCGATCGGATGGTGGCGCGGCAACCCCTCGAGGGCCGAGGAAATCGCCTCTGCCAGGACCGGGGTATTGGCATAGGCCGGCACCGGAAACACCCAGAAGGCAAAGCTCATCACCAGGGCAAGCATCGGCAAAGCCGCCACCCCGAGCGCCACTGGCCCCACGACACTCATGCGGTAGCGCGGCCGCAGATGCTTCCACGCCAGGCCTTCGATGACGAGGCTCACCACGATCACCCAAACCGCAGCAGCGGCTGCGAGATAGATTTCCTGGTCCGAGGCGGTGATGGCGAAGTAGGCCGCGACCGGCAGCGCAGCAGATGTGCCGGCAATGGCCGCGCATATTGCGCCCAGCCTACCGGTCAGCAAACTCGACACGGGCGAGCCCGGTTCAATCGCAGCGCTCAGTAGCGCGCGGCGGCGGCCGGCGGAAATTCGGTAGCCACCGATCAGGGAGAGCGCCGCGAGAAGCAAAAGGCAGGCGATGCCGGCCCCTGGAAACTCTCCTGCCCCATAAAAGCTGCGCCACCCCAGCAGGGTGGCGCCAAACATTGCGAAGGCCAGGTATGTAGAGCGCAGATCCATGGAAAGAACTTTTGCCCGAAAACGGTGTTTCAAAACAGAAAGATTTTTCCGAACACAACCAGACCTCCTTCCGGCAGCGTCTGCTCAAGCGCACCCATACCCAATTCCTTCCAGGAAAAGCGCCCGATCTGCGCATGACTGGCGAAGTTTGGCTACTGGCCCAGGTGTGTCCCATCTCCTCTTGGTCTTGAGCCAAAGGAGCCCTTTCATGGACATCAACCTTGCCGTCAAAACTGGCCCCAACCCAGAGGCCTGCGTGCCGGTGGTGGGGCTTCCCTTTGCCGACTACGATCGCGTCGCCAAAGAGATCACGCTGGGCACAGCACTGCGCATCGAGCCGGTCGCCGACAACCCTCATGACCCCCTCGCAATCGAGGTCTGGTATGACGGCGCCGCGGAGCCTGCGCGGATCGGCTTCGTGCCGCGCGACTTCACCCGAGCCCTCCGACTTGCTTTGGATCTGGGTGAAATGACGAAAGAGGTTCAGGTCATTCGTGAAGGCAGCCTCAGCTTTGGCGTGCCCGCCGACATGCTCATCGCTTTCCTGAAAGTAACCGCGCCCGCGGCCCATCGAAATCCGCAAAACGATGAAGATGACGAAAGCGAGCCCGATCCCGAGATGATCATGAAGGGCTACCGGTCCTTCTTCCCGTGCGAGGAACTCGACCCCCAGGCGCCGCAAAGCGGCGAGGAGCTGATCGAGCGCGAGGCAGCGCGGCTGATTGCGGCCAATCCCGACCTCGACCCCGACGAGGCCCACGATGAGGCTCAGACCTCGATGGAGGTCAAACGCAGCGCCGTTCTCGATCCGTCGTGCAAGGCGCCATCCATCGAGCCCAAAATTGGCGGCCTGCCCTATGCTGAAGCTGGCTGGGACTGGCCGCGCTGCCCCAGCTGCGGAGAAGAAGTCGTCTTCGTAGCCCAGGTGCGCGATCCTGAGGTCCCTGAGGACCTCATCCAGATCTTCCATTGCGCGGACGAAGACATGGAATGCTGTGAGCACTGGGCCCAGGAAGAGCCGGAGGAGTATTCGCTCGTGCGCCTGTGGCGCAATCCGCGCGCCGAGGACATGGTCGACATTGCCCCCGAAGATGCCGCGAAGATCCTCCCGGCACACCGGTTCGACGACATCGAGAAGAAAGCCGAACGAGAAGCCGCGATTACCTTCGGTGGTCGGGGCTGCGCACTCCGCAACCAGGGACTTGAAGATGAGGGCTATCGACGCGTCGTCGAGCTTTGGCTACCCGAGGCCGTGGAATCGATCGGGACCGACGTTCTGCTCGTCCTGCGGCACGGTAAGGGGCGCGTCGTGGGTTTTTCCGACGACGGCTGATCGCGGCATCGATCAAGAACTCTCCAGCGCCTGAAAACGAGAAGACCCTGCGGCGCGCAGCATCGCAGGGCCTTGCTTAGAAAGACAGACAGCTACACTGAGCCGCGCTCTCCCTATGCTTTGGTTTCGGGATACTGATCGACCTGCCGCTGATCCTGGAAGAACCCCCAGCTTTTCCCGACTGCCAGGATTTCGTAGGTCTCCTGCGGGTCGATATCGCGTGGACGAAAGACCTCCGGGCCCAAGTCGTGATGACGATCGATCATTACTTGCATCATCACGACGGCGGCCAAGGGTGGCTCCTCCCGCGCTGATCCATCCTCCATCTCGAGCGTCACCTTGCCGGTATAGCCACTCTCGTCGACCGGTGTGAGGTCAGGCCCCTCAAGGCGGTTCTCCAGGGGATTGCTGCCGCGCTTGCCCAGCGTAATCGGATACCATTCCTCTCCGTCGAAAGCATATCCGATCATGATGGCGAGAGCTTCCATGCCGCCACCCTCCCAGAGTGGTTTGTCTTCGGGCTGCGTGCGCATGTAGATCGATGCCGGCATGATGATGCAGGGCCCGCCCTCGAAGCGGACTTGGGCCGCCATGCGGCTTGTCAGGAAGCTGAAGTCTTCCGTCGCGTTCAGCGGGTCGATCCAGCCGCCATGGAACATGACCGGGACCGGATTGTCCTGGCCTTCTACCTCGATCGCGATCAGGACGTCCCCATGGCCGCGGACCGGGTCTTCATCTTCATCCTCACCCTGGTTCACCCCGGCGATTTTCCATCCGAAGACTTCATGCACCCACCCGGCCAGCTCGCCGGGAATAATACCGGCGGTCGAGCACCGAACCAGGCTTCCTATATCTTCGAGCCCGAGGCCTTCGCAGATCCCGTCGTCGAGCCCCTCGAACCCGTTTGTCAGAATGGCCAGGTGGGACAGCATGTAATCTGCTGCCTCCTCGTCGGGGGAGAGCTCGCGCACGGCATCGACAATCCCTTGCGGAGCGAGCGCGACGAGATCGTCGATATTTTCGGGAGGGGTTTGATCACGCGGCGCAGGCTTGGGTGTGGCCAGCGTTTCCATCAACTGGCCATGGAGCGCGCGCACCTCGTCGCTACCGAAGATCGACCAGTTCTCGGAGTCCGTGCCGATCTGGAGCTTCTCCTCTTGCTGCGGCGAAGCCTTCCCTTCCCCCGCCGCCTCGCGAACCAGGTTGTTGAGAGAACGCTGGAAAGACTGCATCACCTTCAAGGCATCAGGCTCCAGGCTACGTTCACGCAGCAGGCCGCGGCTTGGCGCGCCGGGTTTGATGAAGCGGCGCTGGGCGGAGATATCATCGGTTCCGGCCGAGGTCAGCAGGAAGGGCGACCAGATATTGTCCTCCAGATGCCAACCACCTTGCAGGAGAAGGCCTCGAATGCTGCCTTGGGCATCGGTGTCGATGTAGAAGCGCGGCATGACATGCAGGACGATCGCCTTCTTGCGCGACTTCTGGATGTCCGCAAAGAGCTTTTCGAGCGGCGGGTCGGTGCGATCGAACATGAAGGTGACACCCATATGGGCAAAGACCGGGGTCTTCTTCCCCTCCACCGGCACCGAGCCGATCCTGTCGCCTTGTCGGATCGGCTCCTCGGTCTCGAGCTCGAGATCCCAGTTCGCGATCTCCGCCAGATAGCCCTTGATCTGATCGGGATCAGCCGCATTGGCATGCACCCGCATATGGTCGGTGAACTCTGCCATGCTCACGGACTTCGCCAGTCCGAGAGACCGCGCGGCATCGTGCAGCATTTCCGGGATTGGCTGATGCATCATCTCATCAACCATTGCTTCCATTCCGCGATTGCGCATTACCTGCCTACTCCTCTTACCCTGTTTCCTGCACACCGCAGAAATCTCGGGATCTGCATACACGCTTTCTCGTTTTCCCGCTACGCGACGGTCTGCTCTTGCGAGGATTTTTTCCGAGTCTCGATAGAGACCTTACTGTGGGAGTCTTGGCCCCACCTTCCCTGACGTGAAGGGTGCGGGTCTTCCGCAGGGGCGGGAAAGAAAACGGGCTGCGCGCCTCGTTTCCGGAAGGCAGTCTTTCGAAAGGTCTCGATATCGCCCTTGTGTAGATTGTCCGAAGCGTGGCTTACGGATAGCGCCTACCCGGACTGGTGGGTTTCGAGGGGTGTAAACAGTCTACCCATCCGCCCGCATTACTCTCGTCCATCCACCCACATGTGAGTTCGCCGCAATACGGGGATAGGAGTATCTTGTGCATCAGACAGAGCGGAGACGATGGACTCGGCCCATCCGATTGCCGGGACTCCCATCGGCGATGTGCATGCGTGTCTGTCTGTCTTTCCCAGGAGTCACTCACCGGTAGCCGTGGCACCCTGGCAGGTGAAGGTGGTGGTCTTACGGAGCGTAGACGATCTCCAGGTCATCGAACGAGGCATTGTGGTTCTGACCATCGTAGATCACGTCGATCGCGAAGGAGAGGCCGGCATCGATCTGCTCCTGGGTGATCTCGTAGCTCATTGTCCAGACCTCGGTGCTGCCACTGGCTGGCACGGGCATGTTTGAAGCGACCGAAGTGAGGTAGTTTTCGCCACTGCGCATGCCCAATTCATACTGGGAGATGAACGGCTTGTTGTTGAAGTTTCCAACGATCAGACTGGCCTCATATCGCCCCGGGTAAGTGATTTTGCCATCCGGGATCTCGAGCCATGCCAGGCCTGAGGTTTCACGCGAGGCAGTATTGGCATGATGCACGGATGAGTTCGACCCCGAGAAGCCGTAGGGAGAGGGATCGAGGAATACGAGGCGCCGGTTCGATGCGACATTCAGCGGCGTTCCTTCATCGAAGGAGTCTTGCTCCATCGTCGCACCAGGTGCCGGCTCAGCTGCGCCGTCTGCGCCTCCGTTGGCATCTTTCTCGCCTTGGACAACTCCATCTCCATCGGTCATCGCCACCTCTTCGGTGGCAAACATGAAGGTCTCGGAGACCTTTCCTCCCAATTGCGACACCGCGCCAATCGCCACAACTGCGATCAGCCCGACGAGAATCCCATGTTCAACAAGTGCGGCGCCTTTGGCCCTGGGGCCGTTCAATGTCCAGAAATTGAGCTGCATGATCTCCGAGCCTTTGATTTCGCAATGGCAAGAAAATAGGCCCCGCAACCCACGGCCGAAGAAGCTGCGATCGATGTATTCAGACCTCCGTCACCCTGCGGTGCAGAAGGCCTCGATGATATCGGCACAGTTGCTGACCGGGGCCGCGCCGCCATTCTTCATGGCGTCCTGGGTCGCTGCCCCTCCGCGCTGAGCAAACGACATCACCTCAGCATTGCCGCCGCGATCCGGTCCACTGCCGGAACTCGCCGCGGCTGCCACGGCGATCCAGAGTTGCATGACCTCGGAGAGAACACTCATCCGACGGGGGTCGAGGCGGTCGAGTTCTGCAACCTGGCGCAAATGCCTGCCCATGAACCGGACATCCCTTGATCCACGAACCTCTGCGAGAAATTTTCTATCCAAGTCGCTCTCCAAACCCTCGCAAATGCCGCGGCGCCAGCCATGCGGCCCTATTTCCTCTTTTCATGGCAAGGAGATAGGCAGAGTGTCAGAGATCCGTTCGAAAATTCGCAAGCGCGCAGCCGCCGCACTGGGCGTCGCTGCCTTCAGCGCCATCACCAGTGCCGCGGCTTATGATCGCTTTGCAGACAGCGGAATCGAACAGATCGAAAGCACGGCGATCCAGGTCCAGGACCTCGGCTCCGAGCCGCTTGAGCACGGCACGCTCGACTGGAAAACACATGCCGAAGATCCAGGGCTTCTCGCAGCCACGGCTACATTTGACTCGGCCGATGGCCCTGTCCGGTTTCACCTCAATCAATCCGATGAGATTTCCACAAAATACTTCGATCCAGGACACATGCCCCTTATCGATGAGCCCGTGCTCAATACTTTCTCGGAGCAGGATATTCGCACACTCGCGGCCTCGCTTGACGATCTGGCCTCCACACAGACAGGGCAGGAAATGCTGTCGAAGCTGGCAGGCGAGTTTTCCGGAGATGTCCAAATCGCGCGCTTGCCGGTGGACGATACAGCTGCGGGCAAAGGCCGCGTGATGATCAATCCTCGCACCATGGAGGTCGAGCGGGATGAGACCCACGATATTCCTCGGATCGCCATAAACAGCTCGGTTCTTGCCAACCCCTTCTCTCTCAGGACGGGATTGAATGCCGAAGGGCAAAGTGCCTCCGGGTCAGTCTCGGTCCTTCTCATGCATGAGCTGGGCCACGCCACCTATGCCGATGCTCGGGCAATTCACGCCAAGGATGAGCATGGCTACAAACCGGCCTACGACGATAACGGTCAGGTCCGAGATATTGCGATGCATGTCGAAAACCGCTTTCGACGGGAAGTCGCCGGTCATGATCCGGATGCGCCGCATGCGAGCGACAAGATTCTCTACGAGAAGCACAGCTACAAGACTGACGGAAATCACTGGCTTGTAGACAGTGCCTTCGAAGAAGGGCGCCGCCGTGGACATTACGAGCGCTATCTTCATGAACAACCGCCCGGTTTTGACTTTCATCAGAATCTGCCCCCGGTCGCATCAAGCCTCTCGGGTCTTCGCCTGAGTGATGACGCCTTCAAGGAACACACCGGCGAGCTTGCGCTCGATGCCATGCTCTACACCGGCGCGCCTGTCATGGCGCTCGAAGATGCGCCGCGCCCCAGCCTCGAAGAAGCAGGAACCTGGCTTGAGGGCAAAGGTGGTCTCGATGCCGACAACGTAATGGTTCGTCGCTACGCCCACGAGATCGAGAGCGCTCAGAGGATCTCCAGCTATAGGGACAAGATGAAGGATTTCTCGATCGACGGCGTCGCGCCCATCGACGCCCGCATCGACAAGGTCCTGCGCACCAACCCCGAGAAGGCCATTTCTCTCATAGAAACTGCCGTCGATCCTGAGAACAAGGATCGCTCCATCGCCGCTGCTCGGGACGTTCTTGATCCGAATGGCGGCTATCTGCAAGCCAAGTCATTCCTGGCCGAGCATGACAAGTCCCGACGCGATTTCGCCTTGAACGAGACGCTCATCGATATCGAGGAAGGCGGCAAGATCGGCCGGAGCTTCGTGAAGGCTGCGGCGCGCAAATACGCTGCGGAGAGCGAGTTCTTCGAACACGGCGACAGCGTGAAGGAAACCCAGTTCAAGGCTCTGGGCACGAAGATGGAAGCAGATCATTCCTTCCAGATCGCACAGGCCCTTCCGGAGCAGACTGCGCCCAGACCGCGCCGGGCCGC
>Ga0066842_10000185_pt1 | contig 16629 bp, 6 predicted proteins | sample ETNtaG_19_FD_67289 | JGI IMG/M metagenome (GOLD analysis project Ga0066842, IMG submission 67289) | Marine microbial and viral communities from oxygen minimum zone, Eastern Pacific Ocean - ETNP201302PF86A | ecosystem: Environmental > Aquatic > Marine > Oceanic | place: Pacific Ocean: Eastern...
CTGCCTGATTCACACCGCACACAATGATGGTTCCGAGCCCACCTTCGCCGTCGAGCGGGCCTACCTCGAGGGCCGCAAAGTTTATTCACTCCTGGGCCACCCTGAGAACCTGCGCGTTCTCTACCGTTCCGGCCAGCATGGTCCGGTCACCGAGGAGCAGCGTCGACGGAACATGGAATGGTTCGATCTCAGCTTTGGTCGCGGTACGGCGAAACAGGAAGACTTTCCCGAGGAGCTGATCCACCATTTTGACTGGGAAGCCTGGAAGAAAGGTGCGGCGGGAGAGGAGCTCCGGAAGCGTTTTACGCCGGGGGAGGCGACCGCGGACGCTGATCGGCGGGAGAGGGTTCGCTGGCTGCTCGGCGATCCACCGGCGAAGCTCGCGGGTGAGAAGAGGCGGGACTTCATCACGCCTGAGGAGTCCGCGATGATGACTCACGATCGCTGGCAGGTTGGGGGGACCTCGAGAGTCCCGGTTCGCTTCGGGGCCGGGGTTCGGGGCAACGTGTATTTCAAGGCGGGGAGCGCCGGGCCGTCTCCAGCGGTTATCTGGCTCCACCCCTATTCCTATCACAGCGGCTACAACGAGGGCTACGGGGTGCAGGGCACCACGGTCTACCACCGCCTCGCCGCCGCCGGGTACATCGTCCTGGCGTACGATCAATGCGGTTTCGGGCTGCGCCTGCTGGAAGGGCGGGATTTTTACACCCAGGCGCCGCACTGGTCACGGTTGGGAAGAATGGTGGCCGATGTCAGCGCCGCCGCGGATTTCCTCATCGACGGCAAGGGGGCCGCGAAAGGGGCCCTGCCGAAGATTGCCGCCGACAAGGTCTACGTGCTGGGCTTCAGTGTCGGGGGCATGGCAGGACTCTATGCCGCCGCACTGGATGAGAGGCTGGCTGGAGTCGCCAGCTTCGGCGGTTTTACGCCGATGCGTACCGACACCGCGGCCGCCACCGGCGGCTTGAGACGTCTGTGGCAGTGGCACGCGCTGGTACCCCGCCTCGGCCTCTTCGATGGCTCCGAGTCGGAGATCCCCGTCGACTATCATGATGTTCTGGCCCTGGTCGCGCCAAGACCCTGCCTGGTCTACGCGGCGCAGCGTGACCGGGAGCTCGATCCCGCGGCGGTAAGTGAATGTGTCGACCGGGCACGGAAGGCCTGGAGCTCTCAAGGAGCTCCGGAGGCGCTCGAATTCCACTCTCCAGACGACATCGGCCGCTTTCAGCGGTCGCAGCACGAGCTCCTCTTGCGCTGGCTTCGCGCGCGAGACTGACCCTCTATCGCGTCAGGATGGACTCGGCGTAACGCAGCCTGCCAGTACGCCCGTCGTAATACTGGAAAATGACCTGTGGTCGCGGATAGGCCACCCACCGCGTCCCAGAGACCTCCAGCGGGTTGTTGAAGACGTTGTTCACCTGCACCACGCAGTAGGTCGGGTGCAGGAGATTGGCCCTCGGAATATCCGAGCGGTAATAGCTTGACCAGCGGATGTCGACCTCGCGCGGGCCGTATTTGAAGGGACCGTTCGCCGGGCGGTCTCCCTCATCGCTCGCCCAGTGGTTGTTGGAATTGTGCGGGCCGGAAGCGAACTCCCAGACCTTGTCAGTGATCTTGATGGCGAAGCTGTTGTGAAGGTCGCCGGTGAGCATGAGGACCGGACTCTTGAGGGAGTCGAAGAAATTGATGAGCTTCTCTCTTTCGTCGAGGAAAACGGTCCAGGCCTCGTCCTTGTCGCCGGCGCGGATCTTGCCGCCGCCGACGTGGGGAATCATGAAATTGACCGAGGAGACGACGAAGTGAAAATCCGCGTCGCTGGCGGCGAGCTCGCGCATCAGCCAGTCTCGCTGGACGGTGCCCAGCATGGAGAGCCCCTTCTTGGCAGGGTTGCGGGTGTCGTGCATCTGGCGCTGGCCACGGGTGTCGAGGAGGAAGAAATCGCAGTTGGCGACGCGAAAGCGTGAATAGGAACGTCGGCCGAGGGAATAAAGGCTGCTGCCATCGACGTCAGCCGCTGGCCTGATACGGATGCGATGGGCATCGATAACCTCAACGATTTCGTAGACTCCGGCGTTGGGGTCGCCGCCGACGCCATCGAGAGAGTTGTCGTTGACTCCGGCGCTGGCCGTGCCCCAGTGGACGTGGAGGTTGTTGACCTGTCTCAGGTCCGTCCTGGTGAAGTCGGCCCGTGGGTCGACCAGGATGTCGCCGCCTTTTTTCAGCTCGCAGCGTCCGAAATGCGTTCTCTGGGTAAAGCTCGAGGGGTTGCTCCACCCGAGATAGTCGTGCCAGGCGCGAACGCCGATATCGCGGAACACGGCCCGGCGGTCGCGGAGCCCAGGTGAGCCGGCGCCCCAGATGTCATTGAGGCATTCATGGTCGTCGTAGGTGAAGAAGGAGGGGATCCTGGTGTGCCACCGCGCCAGGTTGGGCCCCTGGTTCAGGAAGTGCTTGTAGTTTTCCCAGACCCCTACAAGGGTGGGGGCGAACTGGAGGTCGGCGGGCAGCGCCTTCGCCTCCGCGCTGACCTGTTTCAACCAGCTGTCCACCGTGTATTCGCGCCTGGTTTCATAGAGCCAGTCCCCGTTGAGGATGGCGAAGTGGATCCGGTCCTCGAGTTCTCTCAGCATGGTGGCGAAGGCTGGCAGCGAGGGTCCGATCGAATGCCTGGGGTTCTGGTTGTTTCCGCAGGCGAACTCGAAGCTGAAGTTAAAGAGACCTTCGGGATTCAGCTTGGCGTCTTTGAGTGTCTTCGAGCTTGGCAGTGTACGAAAAGAGCCGCCCCTGGCGGTGCGGCCAACGCCATCGGCGAGTATCAGCTCGTAATAGTATTTCGTGTCAGGCTTCAGCCCCTGGAGATGGACCCAGCCGGTATTGTCCCGGCCGAGGCTGGTTTTGACCGGGTTGCTTGTAGAGTTGAGCTGCTTCGGAGAGGTTCCGTATTGTACCGAGAACGACCCCGCGCGCGCCGTGCGGCCCCAGACACCGACACCGTCGGAACTCAGGCGGCCGAGGATCGGGCCGTGGGTTATATAGTTGGGGATTTCGTCTTTCGCCGAACAGACGACCGGCGCCAGGAAGATGAGCGCGGCCGCGCAATGGAGTTTTGAGAGCATGTCGCCTGGACCTCAGTCTTTCGTTTTAAAACCCGTTCCCTTCCAGCCCGCCTGGGGTGGGGGACTATTGTATTCTTTTCCCGGGCAGTAAAGAAAGCTCCAGCAACAGACTCTGTCCTGTCCGAAACCTTTCGTGAACGACTGCAACCACTGCCCGGTGAAGGGTATAATCATCAGTTCACAGCTCACCTCGCCAGGGAACTCTTTGCGCATGAAAAAGAACGCCGTCAGCCTGCTTTTCTGCTGTTGCCTGGTAGCGGTCGCAGGGGCTCGTTTCCTGCCGTATCCACAGGCGAGCGGCGCCTCACAGGGCAAGGCTGAGACCGTCATCAGCGCCGAGGTCTTTCACCTCGGCAATGATGAGAAGAAGGACTGGAAGTCCTTCACCCGGGCGAAGCCGCACGATGGAAAGAAGATCAGCCTGAGGTTCAGCTCTGAGCCGAACAAGTCTGAACGAGCCATCGAGATCAGGTCAGGTGATGTGAACTCAAAATGCGGCGTCACGCTCAACTCCCGGCGGCTTGGCAGCCTGGTCAAGGGCAAGGGAGGCAAGGGAGAGAACATCCAGTATTTCAAGGTGCCTGCGGATCTGCTGAAAAAGACAGGCAATGTACTGCTGGTGCAATACGAGGAGAAGACCACCGACGATCTCTATTTCGGGCCTGTCGTTCTCCACGCCCACTCGGTGGCGCGGATGAAGCGCCTGGCGGAGGTCGAGGTGGTGGTGACCTCGAAGGAGGGGCCGGGCCAGGGCCTGCCCTGCCGGCTGACCGTGGTGCGCCTGGTTTCGAAGAAGGCGAAGATTGTCGAGGAGCCGGCGGAGTTCAAGCTCGAGAAGAGCTCGAAGCTCGCCTTCCGCAAGGGAACGGCCTACACCCTTGACGGCCGGCTGGACCTGGCCCTCAAGCCGGGCAAGTACAGGGTCTACGCGACCCGGGGCTTCGAGTACGGGCTGGGTATGGCCCGCGTAGACCTCTCGCCGGGAGAAAAGAGACGGGTTGAGCTGGTTCTCGAGCGGGAGGTGGACACCACCGGCTACCTCGCCGGAGATACTCATATTCACACGCTGACCTATTCCAAGCACGGCGATGCGAGCGTCGCTGAGCGTGTGGTGACCATAGCCGGGGAGGGAGTCGAGGTCGCGATCGCGACGGATCACAACCATCACACTGATTACAGCCCATTTACCGCCAAAGCCGGCTCCGGAGATCACTACAAATCGGTGGTGGGAAACGAGTTCACCACATCCATCGGTCACTTCAACGCCTTCCCGGCCGACAAGAACGCCAAGCCCGCGAACCACAAGCACAAGGACTGGGACAAGCTGCTCAAGGCCGTACGGGCGACCCCGGGAGTCAGGGTGGTGATCTGTAACCATCCGCGTCGCGAGGGCTTCAAGAAGGGTCCCTGGGGTACGATCGGTCTCGATCCCGTCTCTGGCGAATTCAGCGATGGCCGCCAGTGGCTCGGCCTTGACGCGGTTGAGGTGATCAACGGCAAGACCCTGGAAAAGCAGGTCTTTGATAACTTCTCCGACTGGTTCGCCCTGCTGAACGCGGGCCATCGGCTGACGGCGGTCGCGGGCAGCGACTCCCATACCGTAGCCCAGCCGGTGGGTCATTGCCGGACCTACATTCGCAGCTCGACGGATGATCCGCGCCGTATCAATGTAGGCGAGGTGGTTGACAACATCCTGGCGGGCAAGGTGCTGGTCAGCATGGGACTCCTGGCGGATGCGAAGGTGAACGGGATGTTTTCCGCCGGAGACCTCGCTACCGGTGTTGGCGAGGATCTCGAGGTCGACATCGAGGTCAGGGGGCCCCGGTGGGCGCGGGCCAGCCGGGTCGCTCTCTTTCTCAATGGCCGCAAGGTGCGCGAGGAGAAGATCCAGCACCCCTCCAGCGCTATCGTGAAGTACAAGGAGCGCTGGGTTTTCGGCGGCCCGTCCAAAGATGTCCATCTTGTCGTTATTGCTTCCGGCCCTCCGCTGGACAACGCCTACTGGACTCCGCCACAGGATGACCGCTACGTGGTCGGCGCGACCAATCCGGTCTGGATTGATGGCGATGGAGATGGGAAGTTCTCCGCTCCCGGGGACTACGCGCGCGCCTTGGTGGCCGAGCACGGAACGGATGGCGTCGCCCTGGCGAAGGCTCTCAGGGTTCACGACGAGATCACCGTCATTCTTGCCGCCGGTCTCTTCAGGAAAAATCTCGAGCTGGTCCTGGTGGACATCTACTCGAAGCTGCAGAAGAGATCCAATAGCGAGCTCGAGGAGTTCATCGAGATTCTCGAGGCCAGCCGCGGGGAGGCCTTCAGGAAATACGCAAAGACGCTGGACGTCCTTGATCTGCTCAAGGAGCCCCCTGCCGCCTCCAGGGCGGAGAAAAAGAAATGAGGCCGCGGAGCGGGTTTTTCGGCGGCTGCAGGCTCTTGCATCCGCGTGCGGGGTAGTTCAGGATGGAGCTTATGAAGTATCGTGGAGTGTTACCTGCGGGAGTGTTGGCGGCGCTGCTAGGCCTTTCCGCCTGTGGCGAGGGCGCTGGTGATCCAGAGGCGCGAATCGCGCCGGCCGCGCCTTCGGCCAGGCCGGTCCAGGCCGAGAAGGCCGCGGAACCCGAGAAAACCGAGGAAACTACGGAGGCACCTATCGTGCAGCAGAACCCCGAGGAGGCCGCCCCGGCGGCGGCGGACCTTACCGACGAGCAATGGCGTGAGCGCCTGTCTCCCGAGGCGTTCTATGTTCTGCGGCAGAAGGGTACGGAGCCGCGTTTTTCGAGTGGCTATTCGAGGAACAAGAAGTCGGGGAATTATCTCTGCGGCGGTTGCGGAGCGGAGCTCTTCTCATCGGTGGAGAAATATGATTCCGGAACCGGCTGGCCCAGCTTCTGGGCCCCGGCGGTCAAGGCGAATGTCGCCACGGCCGAGGACAACGGCTTCTTCTCTCGTCGAACCGAGGTCCTCTGCGCGAAATGTGATGGGCACCTGGGCCATGTCTTCGATGATGGGCCCGCCCCAACCGGGTTGCGCTATTGCATCAACGGCATCAGCCTGAAATTCGTCGAGTTGTCCGGGAAGGCTGGCGAAGAAGACGATGCCGGTAACAGCGAGCCCTGATCCCTCGGGGAGCTTCCGCTCCTGAAACCTCTTCCAGCTTTCCCCCCTTGCCTGGAGGCACCACCTTGAAACATTTTGCCCCCCTGCTGTTGTCGTTTTTCTTCCTGTCGGTGTCGGGTTGTCGGCTGGCTGAATCTTCCGGGTCCTCCGGCGGAATCACGGTCGGATGGATCTACAGTGACGAAGGAAAGGCCGCCGCCTCGATCCCATCTTTCGCCTGGCTCTCTGACGGCACCGCTGTCCTGCATGATCGGCGCCGACCCGCGAACAAACAGACCCTGGAGCGCCTCGATCCTGCGACGCGTACGAGGGTCGACCTGGTTGATGCGGCGAAGGTGCTGAAGCAGCTCGAGGCGCTGCTTGGCAAAGACCAGGCGCCAAGCCGGCTGGGCTGGCCTGCGGTGATCGACCGGGGCGGGCGATGGGGCGTCTATCTCTTTGACGGAGACCTCTTCACCCTCAACCTGTCGACCTCGGCGATCAGCCGGATTACCAGGACCGAGGCGCGCGAAAAGTCGCCTCGCCTGTCACCGGACGGCTCCAGGCTGGCCTTTGTACGCAAGGGGGACCTCTACGTCTGGGATCTGGGCAGAGGCGTCGAGCAGCGGTTGACCAGCGATGGATCGGACACCCTGCTCAACGGCACGCTCTCCTGGGTCTATTGGGAGGAGGTCTTCGCCCGGCGGGATCTGGGCTACTGGTGGTCGGAAGACTCCACCGCGCTGGCCTACCTGCGTACCGATGAGTCGGCTGTCACCGAGATGGTCTACCAGGGTTTTGAGCCGAACATTCCAGACCTGACGAGGCAGCGGTATCCGAAGACCGGGGGCGTGAATCCCACCGTTCGCCTCGGCGTCCTCGAGCTCGCCAGCGGCAAGACCACCTGGGTCGACCTCTCGAAGCATGAACATGAATACATCGTCCGGGTGAAGTGGCTGAACGACAGCAGGCGCCTGGCGGTGCAGACCATGGATCGCTCCCAGATGCGACTGGACCTGTTCTTCGTGAATCGAGAGGGAGGCCAGCCGACTCACATCCTCACCGAGCGGGACAAGGGATGGGTGAATATTCATGACGACCTCTATTTCCTCAAGAAGAGCGAGCGCTTTCTCTGGGCCTCGGAGCGAAGCGGCTATATGCACCTCTACCTGTATGACCTCAGCGGCAAACTCCTCGGCCCGGTCACCAGCGGTGAGTGGGCGATCCGCTCAGCCGCCGGCGCCGTCTCCTGGCTGCGCCAGGCGGTTCATTCGATCGATGAGGAGGGCGGCTGGGTCTATTTCACCTCGATACGGAAATCCTCCATCGAGAAGCAACTCTACAGGGTCCGGCTCGATGGCTCGGGGCTCGAGCGATTGACGAAGAAGGCCGGGACCCACGGGATCGGCTTCAGCGAGAGCGGGCAGTTTTATTTTAACCAGCATTCAAGCGGTTCGACGCCGCCCTCTCTTGCGCTTCACGCCCGGGACGGAAGTCAGCTCGAGGTGGTCGCGCCCGCGCGCCCCGAAATTTTTTCCAGCCTCGGCATGCGCTCTCCCGAGCATTTCTCCATCAAAACCGGCGACGGGTTCAGGATGCCGGCGGAGCTGCTCAAGCCGGCCGGCTTCAGCCCTGGCCGCAAGTACCCTGTCATCATGCACGTCTACGGAGGCCCGGCCGCCCCGATGGTGAAGGATGCCTGGCCCTCCCGAACCTACTTCGACCAGGTGCTCTTGAATCACGGCTACGTGGTTTTTCGATGCGACAACAGGAGCGCTACCGCCAGGAGCAAAGCTCTCGAAAATGGGATCCTTCACGATGCGTGGGGCAGCGGCGAGCTGGCGGATCTGCTCGAGGCCATCGGCTGGCTGAAATCGCAGCCCTGGGTCGATCCCGACCGAGTGGGCATCTGGGGTTGGAGCGGCGGCGGCTCCTTCACCCTGCGGGCGATGACCGGCAGCGGTGAGTTCCGCGCGGGGATCTCGGTGGCCCCGGTTACCGATTGGGACTATTACGATACGATCTGGACGGAGGCCTTCATGAAGCGGCCGCAGGACAATCCAGAGGGCTACGAGCGCACCTCCCTGGTTCGCAAAGCTTCCGAGTTGCGAGGAAACCTGCTGATCGTTCACGGTACCCACGATGACAACGTTCATCCGCAGAACACCCTGCATTTCGTGAATGAGCTGATCCGGGCCGGCATCCAGTTCGAGATGATGCTCTATCCCGGGCGTAAGCACGGTATTCGAGACGATCACGCCCGCCGCCATCTCTACAGGAAGATGCTCGGTTTCTGGAAGAGCAACCTCTGATGCGTGTCAGCTTGCGCCGGGGGGGTGGATCCCGATCAGGAGCTCTTCAACCACCTTCCCGCCCAGCAGGTGCTCCTCGATGATCCGGTCGAGGTTTTCCGGTCCGCAGCGCGAATACCAGGCTCCTTCGGGGTAGACGACCGCGATCGGTCCTTCGTAGCAGACCCGCAGGCAGTTCGCCTTGGTTCGCTGGATTCCGCCTTGCTCGGAGAGTCCCAGCTCCTTCAGCCGCCGCTTGAGATGGTCCCACGCCTCCATCGATTCCTCGCGTCCGCAGCATTTGGGTTTGGTCTGGTCACAGCAGAGAAAGATGTGTCTGCGGGACGCGGTCATCCCAAGCTCCTCCATGATGCCGCGCTGCTGCCGGAGGATGTCTTCGTCTTCCTGTCGGGTCATTTGTCTTTGCCGGGTCTTCGAATGCCGTGTTTCTTGAGCCGGGAGATGAGGGTGTTGCGGTTACGGACCCCTGCGATTCGCCCGGCCGCTGAGAGGTTCCACGCCGCCTTCTCAACCAGGGCGAGCAGGTAGAGTCGCTCAGCCTCCTGCCAGTGTCGATCGAAATCTTCCAACCTGGCCAGCTCCGCTTCCGGCGATGCGGCGGCTGGGGCCGCCGCCGCTGGAAGCCTCGCGGGGCTCTCCGCGCCTGAGAGTCCCGGCAGGATCGCGCGCAGCGTATCTCCATCGATGCGCTCCGCCTCGGCCAGGATCACCAGCTTCTCGATCGAATTCTCGAGCTCACGGACATTGCCTCGCCAGGGGGCGGCCTCCAGCAGGCTCATGGCCTCCTCGGTAAAGCCGGTCATTTTTCGTCCGGAGCGCTCGCAGGCGAGTTCGAGAAAGATCATGGTGAGCGCCGAGATGTCCTCTCTGCGTTCGCGCAGCGCGGGCATCTCTACGGGTACGACGTTCAGGCGGTAGAAGAGATCTTCGCGAAAAATTCCCTCCTCGACGGCTTCCCGGATCGGGGTGTTGGTCGCCGCCAGGATCCGCACATCGACCTTCCGCGGCTTGTTTTCGCCGACCTTGCGAATCTCGCCCTCCTGCAGCACCCGCAGCAGCTTGGCCTGCAGCTCGAGCGAGGTGTTGGTCACTTCGTCGAGGAAGAGGGTCCCGCCATCGGCCTCTTCAATGAGCCCGGTGCGGTCGTGGACGGCGCCCGAGAAGGCGCCCTTGAGATGGCCGAACAGTTCGCTCTCCAGGAGGTTTTCCGGCAGGGCTCCGCAATCGACCGTGACGAAAGGCTTCGAGCTGCGCTGGCTGGCGTAATGGACCGCCCGGGCAACCATGCTCTTGCCGGTTCCGGTCTCGCCTGTAACCAGGATGCTGACATCGGAGCGGGAGACCTTCTCCAGGAGATGGGCGAGCTGCTGCATCACCTCGGAGTTGCAGACCAGGTTCTGGAACTGGTAGCGGGTCTCAACCTCCTTACGCAGGTAGAGGTTCTCCTGCTTGAGGCTCTTCATCAGGTTGGCGTTATCGATGGCTATGGCCGCCAACTGGGCGAAAGAAACCAGGAAGTCGAGATCTTCGGTGGAGAAGCTGTCGGTGCCCCGGCCATCAACGTAGACGGCCCCGAGGACCTCGTTGCGGACGCTGAGGGGGACGCACATCAGCGTCTGGATCTTAAAAGAGATGATGCTTTCGCGTTGCCGGAAGCGCTCGTCAGAGCTCGCATCGACGGCCAGCACCGGCGCCCCGCCTACGGCTACGTCCTCGATTACGCTCTGGCAGATTTCCGTGGCGTCAGTTACCGATTCCCGCTGCATTCCGCGGACCGCCCTGATTGTCAGGGACTGCTCCCGGTCGCGCAGGAGGATGAGACCCTTCCCTGCCCGGGTGGTCTCGATCGCCAGCTCAAGGAGGTGGTCTAGCAGCGGGTCGAGATCGACGATCGAGTGCAGGCTCTTGGCGATCTCGTAGAAGGAGCGCTCCCGGGTTCCGGCCTCTTCCCGCCTTCTCGTCAGGAGTTCCGCATGGGCGCGGTCGATCTCCCGGTGGCGGGGCAGGCTCTCGATAAAGGCGCTTCGCAGGTCCGGGTCTTCAAAGGCGTCGGCCTTTTCCCGCAGGAGGATGTAGGCCCTTCTGAGGGCGGCGTCCGGGTCGCCGGACTTCAGTCCGCTTGAATGGAGAGCGGTGAGCGCCCGGTGACGGGTAAACCAGACCTCCTGGGAGCAATCGAGCCAGCCGGGGTGTTCTTCAAGCAGGCGGACAGCTTCGAGGGAGACCTTGTCGGCCTCCTCCAGGGAGTTGCTGTCGATGAGAGCCTCGGCGCGCAGGCCCAGGCACTCGATCACCGAATTGCCGGCTCCCGCCTTGGAGGCCACCTCGAGCGCCCGGTCCAACTCGCCGACAGCCTCGGCCGGCGCCCCCTGGTGGAGCTGGAGGCGCGCGCCAGCCAGGAGGATCTCAAGACGCTGGCGGCTGCCGCCGCCATCCGCCGCCGCCGCCCTGGCTCGCTCGAGTCCCCGGGCCGCCGCCTCGCCCTCCCCCTTGTGGATGAGGATGGTCGCCAGGCGGCTCTCGTTGATCGCCAGCGAGGGGAGATTTTCGACCTCCTCGGCGATCTCGATGGCCTGCTTCAGCAGCGGTATGGCCTTTTCGTATTTTCCTATGCGCATCCACACCGCCCCGAGATTGCCCAGGTCGGTGCCGATGCCCTGGCGATGGGCGAGCTCTCGCCGGATCTGCAGGGCCTCGCTGATGAAGTCGAGGGCGCGCTCCAGCCGCCCCATCTCGGTATATACCAGCCCCAGGTTCACGAGGTTGCCGGCCTCGGCGCTGCGCAGGCCGATCCGGCGAAAGGTCTTCAGCGAGCCCTTGAAGTGTTCTTCGGCCACTTCCAGTTCGCCGCGGTCGAGGCGTATGAGCCCTATGTTCGATTCCAGCGCGCCCGCTCTCTGGTTGTCTCCAAGCTCCCGCCTGATCGCCAGCGCCCCCTCCATTTCCGCGAGAGCCTCATCGTAGATGCCCTGGAGGTAGTGTCCGGAGCCCAGCAGTTGGAGACATTCCGCCCGCAGCTCCTGGTCTTCGAGCTCCCCGGCGACCTGGAGGGCCGCGCGCAGCGAGCTCTCCGCCTCGGCGAATTCCGAGAGAAACAGGAGAAACATTCCCCGGCGATTCAGGAGCCGCGCTCGGAGAGAACCCTCGGCGGTTCCCGTTTCGAGCATCTCATCGAGCTTCGCAAGCCCCTCCCGCTTCTTCCCCACGGAGTCGAGATAGAGAGCCTCTCGCAGGGTGACCTCGCCTCGGTTGGTTTCGTCGCCAAGCTCATCGGCCAGCTCGCGCAGCCGTCCGATGTCCTCGAGCTGTTCTTCTTTGCGGCCAAGCCTGCCCCAGACCTCCTCGCGCAGCAGGCAGGAGGAGAAGAGATCTTCGGGCTCCCTGCTGACCTGGATGGCCCGGCCGAGACAGGTGGAGGCTTCGCGGAGGCCGCCCTGGCGAAGGGCCTGTCGCCCCGCGCGCTCAAGGCTCTCCCTTGCGCGCTCCGGATGGTCGGAGAAGAAGAGGTGGCGCGCGAGCTCTTCAAGCGGCGGCTCCTTTTCCGGGCCGCTCTCCTGCAGCAGCCAGGCGGCGGCCTGCCCATGCAGGCTCCGGCGGGCCTTCTCTTCAAGGCCCGCATAGGCGGCCTGTTCGAGCGCCGCGTGCGCGAAGGAGTAGAGGCTTCCCTCGCGCCTGAGGAGCTGGTCAAGGACAACGCCATCGAGGGCTTCGCGCAGCTTGCCCTTGGGGGATGGCTCCTCCCCATCGATGAGCGCCAGCAGTCCGCGCAGCTCTTCGATGCTGAAGGGTCTGGACAGGACAGCGGCGGCCTCGAGGACGGCGCGCCGCCGCCCACCGACGTTTTCCAGGCGCCTGCGCGCGGCGTCTTCGAGCGAGCCGGGTATGGGGATGGAGACATCCGCCTTGAGGGTCCAGGTAGAGCCCTTGCGTTCGAAGGCGCCGAGGTCCCCGAGCAATCGGAGGTATTCTTCGATATAGAAAGGATTGCCGCCTGTGTCCCTCTGCAGCGGCTCCCGCAGCCCCTCTGGGAGTCCCTCCGCGTGGCCCAGCAGCCTCTCCATGTAGGTGGACAGGTCACCGGGCTCCAGGCCCTCGAGGGTGATTCGTTCGAGGGACTCGGGAATATTGAAGAGCTCCTCGAGGTTGCGGGTAAAGCCAAGGTCCTCTTCCCCATCGAGCCTGCAGGCAAGAAAGAGCCCTGGAGGCGTCCCCGCTCCCGCTGCGCGGCGCGCGAGGTGGGCAAGGGTGTTCAGGCTCAGGCTGTCGGCCCATTGGAGGTCATCGATGGCGATGGCGCAGGCTTCGCCCCCGGCGAGCTCCACCAGGAGGTTGGTTACCTTGAAGTGGAAGCTCTCGATGGAGGCGCCCGCGGAGTCATCCTGGAGCAGGCTATCAAGGCATTCATCAAGTCTTGCAACGAGCCCGTGTTCGCCATCGTTTTCGGCCGCGATGCGCCCGAGCAGACGCTGGAGGAGTGCTCCGGGATGATCTTCCTCTCTGCAGGCTTCCAGGTAGATCGGGATTTCGCTCACCTGCGTTCGAACCTGGAGTTCGCGCAGCAGCCGGGATTTTCCCATCCCGGTGGGTCCGAGAAGCAGCGCACCGCCGGGGCCGCCGTCCGGTTCAGCGGCGATGCGTGCGAGAAGCTTTGAGAGGGTCGCCTCGCGGCCGACGAAAACCGGCGAGAAGGCTGGCAGGGAATGCGGCGTTCGTTCGCGCGCGCCAGGCAGCTCCCGGCGAACCTCTTCCGCCGCACGCGGCCGATTCGCGGGGTCTTTTTCCAGGAGCCGCATGGTCAGCTCGCGGTATTCTCGCGGAAGAGAGCCGGGGTCTACGCCGCCGCCCTCGAGATGCCCCTTGATGAGCTCCTCCATCTTTCTGCCGTGGAAGGGGGGCTGGCCCAGGAAGATTTCATGGAGAAGGATGCCGAGTGAGTAGAGGTCGCTTCGGGCGGTGGGGGGCTCTCCCTTGATGAGCTCCGGAGCCAGGTATTCGATCGTCCCCGAGAGCTCCTGGCTCTCAGTTCCAGCCGCCCTGGCAAGCCCGAAATCAATCAGCTTCACCCGGGCCGCTCCCTCCTGCTCCGAGACCAGGATGTTCTGCGGTTTCAGATCCTGGTGTACAAGGCCCCTGGAGTGGATGTAATCGAGGGCCGCGAGCACCTGGTCGAGCAGGTCGGCCAGGTGCGGAGCCGCCGCTCGTTCAGCTGGTGCGGGCAGGGTGCGGCCCAGGTAGCCGAGGAGATCCTCACCTTCAAGCAGCTCCATGGTGAAGTAACGCAGGCCATCGGTCGTGGTGCCGTAGTCGTAGACCTGGACCAGGTTGGCGTGTGTGTGGGAGGCAAGGAGGCGGAATTCCTCGCTGGCCAGGGATGATTGCGAGGCGGAGAGCTCCGCGCTCAGCACCTTGATCGCGACCTCTCTCTTCTCTACTGAATCAAAGGCCCTGTAGACGGCTCCGCTGCCGCCCTTACCAAGGGTCTCAAGAATCCGGTAGCGACGGTCCTTACCAAGCAGCTTCATCAATTTTCCGGGGTGAATACAGCACCTGAGATCTGCACAGGGGCGGATTCTATCATAATGACAAGATTGTTGTCAGAAAGGCCCTGCTTCAGTCGCAGCGGAAGGGCTTCAACCTTTTATGGGGGAAAGAATTGGGACTTTGAGCCGCCGGTCCTGAAGGATATTATTGAGTCGGGTTGAGGGGGTCTGAGAGTTACCGAGCCGAACCGGTCAGGCGCAGCCTGCCTGTTGCCGGCAAGCCGTAGATTCAGCTTATTACTGGGTTGTCATGCTGAGCGGAGAAGACGAGAAAATGCGACATCTAGGCCGATGCTGTTTGCTGGCAGGGCTGGTTCTGCTGGCCTCTGTTCCCGCCTACGGGCAGGAAGGACTGGTGATTACCGAGATTCTTTCGCTGAACCGTTCTGGTCTACAGGATGAGGATGGCGAGTACAGCGATTGGATCGAGCTCTACAACAACAGCGACACGGCGATTAATCTTTCCGGCTACAAGCTGACCGACGATCTCGAGGATCTTACGAAGTGGGAGTTTCCCGAGGTGACCCTCGGCCCCCGGCGCTATCTCCTGGTTTTCGCCTCAGACAAGGATCGCCGGCTGCCGAACTCGCCGCTTCATACCAACTTCAAGCTTGAGAGACAGGGAGAGCTGCTGGCGCTGATCACGCCCGATGGGTCGAATGTTGTCGCGGCTTTCGCGCCTCAATATCCGCGGCAGGTGTCCGATGTTTCCTGGGGGCTGGCGACAGACTCGGAATTTACCCGGGTTGTCGATTCGGAAACCGCTGTGCGGGTCCATGTCCCCGCGGATGCGGCCACCGGTCTCGACTGGGTCGCTCCGGGATTTGATGACTCTTCCTGGCGCGAAGGCACCTTCGGCGTCGGTCTCGAACGGTCCCCCAACTCCGCCAGGAGCTTTGCCCCGATGATAGGGACCGATGTCGAGGAGGCCATGTATCGCGTGAACGGCTCGATCTACATTCGTTCGACCTTCAATGTCACTGACAGCTCGGCGATCGACTCCATGGTGCTCGGCATGCAATACGATGATGGTTTCGTTCTCTTTCTCAATGGAGAGAGAATTGTCGATGCCAACGGCCCGCCGCCCGCCGAGCTGGCCTGGGATTCCGAGGCCGACACCAGCAATCCGGACACCCGGGCCCTGGAGTTTGAGGAGTTTGATCTCTCCGAACACACCGCGCTGCTGCGCGATGGTGTTAATGTGCTCGCGATCCAGGGTCTCAACGTTTCCACCACGAGCAATGATTTCCTGGTCAACCCGACCCTGGAATTGATCGATCTCGGCCCGGTGAACGCCGAGGTGCGCCAGTATTTCGTCGAGCCGACCCCGGGCGGTCCGAATCGCCAGGGGGTGGATTCGGTCAGCCCGGACCCGACCTTCTCTCATGACTCCGGCGCGTATGGCGGCAACCTGATGGTTGAGCTGGCCGCCGAGGGCGAGGGGGCCGTGATCCGCTATACCCTTGATGGGACGATTCCCGATGCGGGCTCTGAAGTCTATGCCGGCCCCGTCGCGGTCACAGCCGCGGCCACGCTCACCGCCAGGGTCTGGGTCGAGGGTTCACTTCCCGGGGAGTCGGTCTCCAGGAGCTACCTGATGCTCTCGGACTCGGTGCAGGCCTTCTCCTCGAACCTGCCGATCGTCCTGATCGACACCTTCGGCCGGGGAATCGGGGAGGGCAGCTATACCCAGGTTTTCTGCCAGTTCATCGATGTCGGTGAGGATGGCCGAGCGAGCATTACCGGAGAGCCGGACTATGTCGGCAGGGCGGGCATGAAGGTGAGGGGCTCGAGTTCGACGGGCTTCCCCAAGAAGCAGTACGCCTTCGAGACCTGGGATGAAGCGAACGAAGATCTGGATGTCTCGGTCCTGGGGATGCCCGCGGAGTCCGACTGGATTCTCCACGCGCCCTATTCCGACAAATCGCTCATGCGAAACGTTCTCTGCTATCAGTGGAGCAACCACATCGGGCAATACGCGGTGCGGACCAAGTTTGTCGAGGTCTATATGAACACCCGCCGCAACACCCGCATCGGCTCTTCGCCGGCGGAGTACATGGGCGTGTATGTCTTCATGGAGAAGATCAAGAGAGATGGTGACCGGGTTGACATCGAGAGGCTCCTGCCGGGTGACGAGAGCGCTCCCGAGGTTACCGGCGGCTATATTCTCAAGAAGGATCGTCTCGACCCCGGTGATACAGGCCTGACCACCAGCCGAGGGCAGAGGCTGGCCTATTTCTATCCCAAGGAGAGGCTCATCCGCCCGGCGCAGCGCACCTACATCCGCAATTATCTCAACGCCTTTGAGGCCGCTCTTTACGGGGCCAACTTTACTGATCCTGAGGCCGGGTACGCCGCCCACATCGACGTGATGTCTTTTATCGACCATCACATCATGGTTGAGATAGCCAAGAACATCGACGGCTACCGATTGAGCACCTTCATGTACAAGCCGCGCGGCGGCAAGCTCAGGATGGGTCCCATCTGGGATTACAATCTCTCCCTCGGCAACGCCAACTATCTCAATGGGGGCAACCCGGTTGGCTGGTACTATCCGCAGCTGGG
>Ga0066842_10000190_pt1 | contig 16359 bp, 10 predicted proteins | sample ETNtaG_19_FD_67289 | JGI IMG/M metagenome (GOLD analysis project Ga0066842, IMG submission 67289) | Marine microbial and viral communities from oxygen minimum zone, Eastern Pacific Ocean - ETNP201302PF86A | ecosystem: Environmental > Aquatic > Marine > Oceanic | place: Pacific Ocean: Eastern...
TTTACCGCAACAATAGACTACACCGCCTCTCGTGCAACTACCGGCACTAACAGTGTAGGTTGGGGTATTTGGAATAACTTTGGTGCAAATATCAATGCCTACGAACTCGATGAAAACGGTACGGCCGTTTATGCTGATATCAGCGGCGATGACGGTTCGTTTACAGCAAGTCGAAACACAACTCGCGTTGATGCTCGCTCATTGGGTGTAAACCTAGATTGGATGGTAAATGACGACTGGCATCTACGTCTCGACTATCACGACTCGTACAACAAAACTGACAACGGTTATGATGAAGGGCTAGGTAGCGCCGGACAAATTATTTTGGGTTCAAATCAACTGGATTCAAAAGTTTATGACTATCGCGAAGGTGAAATTCCACAAGTCTATGTTAACTGGAATAACGGCACTAACGAAATCATGCCGGGCGAGATTGACTCTAACTTCAGCCAGTTTATCTATTCACCGGGCCGCTCTGACATCGAGCAGCTGCAGCTTGACGGCACCTGGTACAACTCTGCGTGGGACATCCCGCTCGTTAAAATTGATTTTGGTGTTGCACGTACTGAGCAGTCGCTGAGTGGTTTTACTGCGTGGAGCGGACTCCGTGGCGGACCGGGCTTTAGCCCATCTTTCACTGAAATTTTCCCAGACAGCATGTTCGTTCGTAACGATACGTCAGGCTTCTTAGATGCCTTTGATGGTGGTGGCGCGGGCATGAACCCTGGCTATTACTACACCTTTGACTTTGATGAAGCCATTGCTCGTCAACTACAATTCATCACTGCTGACGTGGTGGGTGAGAGCAACGCGTATTCTATCGACCCGTATTTCAGCGGCGATCCTTCAGTAAGCAACGTAGAAGAAACAACAGATTCAATCTATGTGCAAACAGAGTGGGACTTTGAAGTTAGCGATTACTATGTACAGGTTAATGCAGGTCTTCGCTACGAAGAAACCGAGGTACCTAGCACCGCGGAAGTTCGCGTTCCTATCCAAGTAAACTGGGTTGCAGCGGGTGAATGGATTACCGTATTCCAAGAGGGTGTTGAAGAGCAAGACTTCACCGGTAAGTACGACGTGCTTCTGCCTATGTTCGACGTAAAAGTCGATGTAACAGACGATATTGTTGCCCGTTTCTCTTGGGGCAAATCAATTACCCGTGCACCTATCGGCTTTTTACAAGGCGGACGTTCATTTAGCGGAAGCCCTAAAATTGGCTCGAGGGTAGTATCTGAAGGCAGTACCGACCTTAAACCTTATGAGTCGACTAACTTAGACTTATCTTTCGAATGGTACTATGACGAAGCAAGCTATGCGTCAGTAGGCCTGTTCAGAAAGTCAGTGAAGAACTATATCGATACCCAAGGCAAACTTGAAACTTTCGATGGCCTTAACGATATTTACCAAGGCCCAAGATGGCAAGAAGCTGTTTCTGCGCTTCAGGCAGAAGGCATTCAGGCCACCGACAGTAACATTTACGACTACTTCAGAGAAGCGGGCTACGCTGATGCAGACGGCGTTGTTGAGCCTAACTCAGACGACCCGCTTATCGAGTGGAATGTGGTTAAGCCGCGTAACCTTGATGATTCTAAAACCGTTGAAGGTATCGAACTTGCTGTTCAACACACATTTGGTGAAACGGGCTTTGGTTTTGGTGCCAACGCAACGCTGGTTGATGGTGACGTAGAGTACGACCCGTACAACCTTGAACAGCAAAACCCGCTGGTAGGTATCAGTGACTCGGCCAACTTCCAAGTGTTTTACGAGAAAGAAGGCCTGTCTGTAAAAGTCACTTACGCATGGCGTTCAGACTACGTAGTAGGCATTGGCCAAGCACAAGGCTCGGCGGATAACCCAGCGACTCAGTTCGATACGTTTGGTCAGGTTGACGCCAGCATCAACTACGATGTGAATGAGCACCTAACCGTGTTCTTAGAAGGTGTAAACATCAACGACGAAACCGAGCGTGGTTACGGCCGCTTTGAAGAGCAATTCTTATTTGCTCGTCAGTATGGCCCTCGCTACACGCTAGGTGCTAGATACAGCTTCTAAGTTTAATAAGCACTTACGATAAGGGCCTTTTTAAGGCCCTTTTTTTGTACCTGCTATATCTATTTGTAAATACACGTTTAGGCCCGCTATTCTTACCGGTTAGGTAATACCCATCATTAGTAAGAAGGCCAACGGAAGTTTAACTCGCCCGTTCTGCAATAACGCTAATCAGTAACCGGTGTGCCGTCTTTGTTAAACTTCGCAATTGCCGCGCCTGACGTTTTCCACTGTTCACGCTCTTCATCTGTAGCTTTAGGCGAAAACCATCCAACGAAGGCGTAAAATATCCCTATCAGGGGAGCCGTCCAACAGGCGAAAGCAAGAGGGATATACAGCAAATTTTCCAAGTTGGCGCCTGAAATACCGAGACCTAGCGCCGATATCACAAAGGCACCACCGGCATTCCAAGGAATAAGCGGAGACATTAGCGTTCCCCCCTCTTCAATACCCCGCGACAAGTTAAGCGTAGAGTAGCCCATACCGCGATAAACAGGGGAATACATCCGTCCAGGTAAAGCCACCGATAGATATGGGTCGCCAGCTACTAGGTAAGTAGCAAACGCCGTTCCTACCGCCGCAACTTTAGTACCGGCAGAGGTTTTGGCTTTACTTTTTATAGCGTTGATAATGCTTCGCAGCGCAATACAGATTAGATCGGTAAATAGGTAGGTGGGCAGAGGTTTGTTGACCAAAAACAGAAACGTCGCCAGGTTTTAGGCTGGCGACGTTGTTTGAGAACGAGCGGTAAGGCTTTAATCTACTCTTGGCAGATTATACTCGCTGATTTAGCAGAATCAGGCGTAAATTGAATATCTGCTACACTCAAGCTTGCTTTACCTGCACTGCCTAGTTCAAACGGTACAACAAGACCGGTGAAGTCAATGCCCTCGTCAACAAAGCACTGCAGGTCAATGCTTACGTTCGTCCACGTATCAGCAGGTATTGCTTTAAGCTGCTCGCTAATATCAATCTGCGTTGAGCAACTGCCCGCAGTATCTCCTTCGCCTTCACAGTTCATACCAACCGTTACAGGCTGCGTGATATCTGAGTGACGACTCACGTTAAAGCTTAACGCACCTTCAGTAAGTAGCTGTGCGCTTAAATCTTCGCGGAAGAAGCTCTTACTTGCAAAGCGCATAGCGGCAAATTCAGACCCATCGAAGGTAATTTTACGGGCATCTTCTTGCACTTCTTTGTCGACAGTACGGTAAGTAAGGGCACCAACGGTATGTGTACTTGCATTAACCGTTAGTGAGTCATCACCCGAATAAAGCCATAGCACCCATGGAGACTGAACCGCCCCATTTAGGATTTCCATTGGCGTATTGCTGTCAGTGCTCACTTTAATTTCGGTATTTAGCGTATCGCTCAATACATTTTCAGCGTCAAAGGTTAACCCAAAGCCATAAGGCAGAAGCGGTTCATAGGTTTCATCGCCTTTATTCACAATTTGCTGTGGTTCAGACGGCCATGAGAATGAAAGCTTGCCTTTAAAGTCCTGCTTACCAAAAAGCACATCTGCGACTGCCGCGCCTTCTGAGCCCGGTAGCCATGCGGCGACAAACGCATCAGAGGCATTAAGTTCTGCATTTATCCACATAGGGCGGCCGCTGATAAATACAGATACAACTGGAATACCTTGTGACTTCAGCTTTTCAAGTAGTGCTAAGTCTTTCTTGCTGCCGTGTTGGTAAATTAGCGTTTCTCTATCGCCATGCCCTTCGGCATAAGGCTCTTCACCGAATACCACAATGGCAACATCAGGCTTTTCTTCGAATGAACCGTCTACAGAAAGGATAGCGTCTCCTCCGGCGCTTTCAGCATGCTGCTTAATACCATCGTAAATGGAGGTGCCGCCCGGGAAGTCTTCGTTAGTATTGTTGGTACCTTGCCACGTAATACTCCATCCACCGGACTGCTTGCCAATGTTGTCAGCGCCGTCACCGGCAACCAATATGCGCTTGCCCGCAGATAATGGCAGGGTTTTGTTTTTATTTTTAAGTAGCACTAGCGATTCACGTACCGCCTGGGCCGCTATTTCACGATGCTCGGCTTTACCAATTAAAGAACGATCGCCAGATAATGGACGATTTGCTGGGCTTGGCTTATCAAAAAGGCCTGCGCGCACTTTTACACGCAGAATACGACGCACTGCATCATCAATGCGCGACATCGCTATAGTGCCATCTTTCACCTGTGCAAGGGTATTGTCGTATAGTACCTTCCAGTCATTTGGCACCATGAAAATATCTAAACCTGCATTAATAGCTTGGGCGCAATCTTCGTTGCTACACCCTTTCACCTGCCCATGGCCGTTCCAGTCGCCTACCACAAAACCGTCAAAGCCCATCTGGTCTTTCAGCACGTCGGTTAGTAGATATTTATGGCCGTGAAGCTTATCGCCATTCCAGCTGTTAAACGATGCCATAACCGACTGCGCACCAGCCGTTAGACCACCCACATAACCTTGCGCGTGAATATCAAACAGGTCTTGTTCGCTAGCCACGTTGTTACCTTGATCGTCGCCGCCAACGGTACCGCCATCACCCACAAAGTGTTTTACTGTGCTGATTACACGCTGGTCGCTTAAGAAATCTTTGTCAGCAGCACCTTGAAGACCTTTAACAACTGAAGCAGCATACTCCCTTACAATCGCAGGATCTTCAGAGTAGCTCTCATAGGTTCTGCCCCAACGGTCGTCGCGTACAACGGCAACCGTGGGCGCAAATACCCAATCAATGCCCGTTGCCATCACTTCTTTCGCGGTAATATGCGCTATTTTCTCTACTAAATCTGGGTTATTAGCCGCGCCTAAACCAATGTTATGGGGAAATAAGGTCGCACCAATAACATTGTTATGACCGTGCACGGCATCGGTACCCCACATGGTAGGAATACTTGAACCATCTAGGCTGTCGTCCACCGAGGCTTGATAGAGTTTCTCGGCAAGCGCAACCCAATCTTCAGGGGTTGCATGCTTGTCGTTGTTAGGAAACGCACCACCGCCGTTAAGATAAGAACCAAACCCATATTTACGCATATCCTCAACAGTAATATTGCGAATTTCTGGCTGGATCATCTGCGCAATTTTCTGTTCCAGGGTCATGGTAGAAAGAATATCTGAAACCTTTTTTTCAACAGCAGAGTCTGACTTTACTTCGATATCTAACTTGGGCCAGATCTCACTGGCTTTATTCGTTTTCTTTAAGGCACTGTTAACTGAAGAAGCGTCTTCATCGGTTGCGCAAGCACTGACTAAAACACCTACTAATGCGCCTGTAACAACCTTCGCGATTAGACTTTTTCGCATGATTAATCCTCGTTACTTTTCAGTGGTTTGAAATTTAGATACGCGACTTCCTACAAGGCCATAGTAAGCAATGTAGAGATAGCACGAAGCGGGTAATAGGAATGACAATGTGACCCCAATCGAGTCGGCCAGCATTCCTTGTAATAGCGGAATAATGGCACCGCCGACAATGGCCAAACATAAAATGCCTGAACCTTGTGGCGTGTCTTTGCTCAGTTGATGGAGCGCTAAGCTAAATATGGTAGGGAACATAATTGAGTTAAACAGACCTACACCCAAAATACTCCACAGCGCTAAACCACCCGTGCTTGAAAGCGACAACAATATCAATGCAATAGCGATACACGCATTGAAGGCTAGCACGTAGCCTCCGGAAACTTTTTGCATAACGACAGCGCCAATAAAGCGACCTACCATAGCGCCGCCCCAGTAATAGGCGAGAAGTTGCGCTGCTTTCGCTTCTGTTAGCCCACCACCAGCAGGGCTAGCCAAGTAATTAACCAACATACTGCCAATAGCAACTTCAGCACCTACATACATGAATATACCAACAGCACCTAACACCAAGTGTTTGTGATGCCAGGCTCCTCCTTTAAACACACCGGTATTAGAGCTGGTGTGGTTTAGCTTTGGCAGTTTCAAGTACATAAAAATAAGCGCAAGTAGCAGCAAGGTGCCCGCTAAGATAAGGTAGGGCACTTGCACATCAGAAGCACTCGGTGAGCCTGCGCCGTGTTCCCATGTCGCGCCGTACATTAGGTACGAACCAAAGAAGGGGGCGACGGTTGTACCAAAAGCATTAAAAGCTTGTGTCATGGTTAGCCTAGAAGACGCAGTCTTGGGGCTTCCTAACGCGGTTACATAAGGGTTTGCCGACACCTGTAAAATAGTAATACCCGATGCCAGAACAAATAACGCTAAGAGAAAAACGGCATACACTTGGCTAGAAGCAGCAGGAAAGAAAAGCAAACAGCCCACACACGCGATGCCAAGCCCTAGTACAATGCCTTTTTGATACCCTATTCGCGACACCACCATGCCCGCTGGAAGAGAGACAATAAAATAGGCGCTAAAAAAGCAAAACTGAATAAGCATTGCTTGGGTAAAACTTAAATTAAAAGCCCCTTTGAGATAAGGGATCAGAATGTCATTTAAGCAAGTGATGAAACCCCACATAAAGAATAGTGTAGTGAGAGAGATAAGAGCAAAGCGATAATTACCGTTAGAAACAGTGTTGTCGCCATCTTGCGTATTCGGTTGCGCTGGTATGTCCACGGGTAACCTCTGTTGCTATTTTTTTAGTTAATGTTACATTTACATTTGAAAGCGCTTACATCTCATCTTAAAATTTTTTGTAAGCGCTTACATAAAGTAAATAATTACATGAAGCGCTTTCTAATTCAATGTAAATATCATGTTATTTGACCAAATGATTATGCGGCCAATATGAAAAGTTTGTTAATGCCAGGACACCCCTAAGATGCAAGAAATTAACTTACCCTCCAACTCAATGATGTTGTCGAAAGACTTTTTGTTTGGTGTGGCTACCTCTAGCTTTCAAATAGAGGGCGACCGGAACGGCCGCTTAGACTGTATCTGGGACACGTTCTGCGCCCAAGAAAATACCATCGAGGACGGCACTAACGGCGATGAAGCATGTAAACACATTGAATTATGGAAACAAGATGTTGCGCTTATCGATAATTTAGGTGTGGACGCTTACCGACTCTCTATCTCTTGGCCTCGTGTGATGAACCAAGACGGTACCGTGAATGAAATAGGCATTCGTTTTTATATCAACTTGGTTGATGAGCTTAAGCGCCGCGGTATGAAAGTGTTCGTTACGCTTTACCACTGGGACTTGCCTCAGTATTTAGAAGACCAAGGGGGCTGGTTAAATCGAGATACAGCCTACGCATTCGCACAGTATGCTGAAGTGGTAGCAAACGCGCTGGGCGAAAAAGTGCATGCTTATGCCACGTTAAATGAACCATTTTGCTCAGCCTACCTAGGTTATGAAGTCGGTATCCACGCACCTGGAATAACAGGTGTTGGCAACGGCCGAAAAGCTGCCCACCACTTGCTTCTAGCTCACGGTTTAGCTTTAAAGGTACTGAATAAGTATTGCCCTAATAGCCAAAACGGCATCGTTCTTAATTTCAGTACCTGTCATGGCGCCACTGATTCTCAAGCAGACAAGCGTGCAGCACAGCTCGCTGACGATTATCACAACCAATGGTACTTAACGCCCATTGTCGAAGGTAAGTATCCTGAGGTAATCGATAGACTTGATGATGCAGATAAGCCTGATATTCACGAAGGTGATATGGCGATCATCTCGCAACCCATCGACTATTTGGGAATTAACTACTACACCCGTACGGTGTACGAAGGTACTGATAACGATTGGTTTGAAGTGGTTCCACCAACAACCACTGAATTAACCGCAATGGGCTGGGAAATCACACCTGATGCATTTACCGAATTACTCGTAGACCTTCACCAACGTTACACCTTGCCACCTATTTACATTACTGAAAATGGTGCCGCTATGGATGATAAGCTTGTTAATGGCGAGGTAAATGATGACGATCGCACTGCATACTTTCATACCCATCTTAATGCGGTGAATAGTGCTATCGAAAAAGGTGTTGATATTCGAGGCTACTTTGCTTGGAGCTTAATGGACAACTTCGAATGGGCGCTAGGCTACAAAAAGCGCTTTGGCATTGTTTACGTCGATTACAAAACCCAAAAACGCACGTTAAAACAAAGTGCTTTGGCTTATTCAAAACTGGTGAAGAGCCGGATAAATGGGTACATTAGCGGTATCAAATAAGGACAAGTACCAAAAACCGTATGGCAACAATTTACCAAGTATCAGAAGCAGCAGGCGTATCTCTCGCTACCGTTTCTCGTGTTATGAATGGAAACGCGAAGGTAAGCGAACGCACCCGTAAAAAGGTAGAAGACGCAATGGCATCGCTAGGCTATCAGCCTAACGCTATTGCGCAGTCTCTGGCATCGAACCGGACCAACAGCGTTGGATTGCTTGTGTCGGAACTGCATGGCTCTTACTTCGGTGATTTGATGAGTACCGTTGAAAACGTACTCAAACAAAATGGCAAACACGTCATTATTACTGCTGGGCACGTTGACGAAAAGCGAGAGCACGAGGCCATTGAGTTTTTAAAAAGCCGCCGCTGTGACGCGCTAATTTTACACGCGGAAGCCGTGTCCGATGACTACTTGAAAAAGCTTGTCGACAGTAAAATTCCTGTTGTTGTGATAAATCGCAAAGTAGATGAACTAGATGAAAACTGCTTTGTCGTCGACAATGAGCAAGGTGGCTATCTAGCGACAAAAGCGGCTATCGACGCCGGCCACAAACACATTGCTTATATTAGCGGCCCGCTGTTTAAAAAAGACGCGAGCGACCGTCTCTCTGGCCACAAGAAAGCGCTAGAAGAGGCTGGAATTCCTTTTGCCAAAACTAGCATGTTTGAAGGTGACTTCCATGAGTCTTCGGGCCAAGAAGGCATGCTCTATCTACAGGAAAACTACCCTGAGTTAACTGCACTTGTTTGTGCAAACGATGAAATGGCATCAGGCGCAATGACAGCCGCACGGGAAGCGGGGTTTGATATTCCAGATCAGCTTTCCATTATCGGTTTCGATAACGTGCTTTTTTCACGCTACCTTTACCCTAAACTCACGACTATCAATAACCCTATTAACGCAATGGGCGAAATGGCGGCTTTCTGGGTGCTAGAACATGTTTACGACATTAAAAGCCCCATTCCGATTGAGCATCTATTCGTTCCAGAGATGATTGATAGGGACACATTAGGCAACTTATAAAATGAATAAAGCCCTGTCTCCGTCGCTGTATTACACACTTATTGTCTCTCTAGGAGGGTTTATATTCGGCTTCGATGCCAGTGTAATAGCAGGAGCTAATGGGTTTATTGATGCAGAATTTGGCTTAAGCGATTGGCAACAAGGCTTTGTGGTAAGTTCGCCTACGCTCGGTGCTCTTATCGCCATGTTATTTGCAGGCGGCGTTAGCGATGCTATTGGCAGACGCAAAGCACTTATTCTTGTTGCTTTTCTTTATTCGCTTTCATCGGTGGGTTCTGCCCTCGCGCCTAATTTTGAGCTGCTCGTGCTCTCTCGCTTTATTGGGGGCATCGCATTTTGCTCGCTTATTATCGCGCCACTCTATATTTCAGAAATCAGTGCGCCAAAAAACCGCGGCAAAATGGTCTCGGTCAATCAGCTTAATATCGTGTTTGGTTTTGCTCTGTCATACTTCACTAACTACTATTTATTGCAGCTTAGTAACAGCGGTGCGCCTTGGGTGAATGAATGGGGCATTGATACCCATTTGTGGCGCTATATGTTGGGCTTAGAAATTGTGCCTGCCATCGTATGGTTTAGCCTGTTGTTCACTATACCTCGTAGCCCTCGTTGGTTAGTGTTAAAGGGCAAGCACCAAGAAGCTGAGCAGGTCATAAACCGCTTGCTCGACCACGCACAGGCAAAGGTGCTGGTCGAAGACATTTCCTCGTCCCTTAAAGAAAAATCGTGGCCACTGCGCGAACGCCTCGGCTTTCTAAAAACCAAAGCCATGCGTTTTCCTTTGATGGTGGGCATCATCATTGCCATTGCCCAACAAATTACCGGCATCAACGTTATCTTTTTTTATGCCCCCACTATATTTGAGCAAAGCGGTGTAGGCACGAATGCCGCCTTTATGCAGGCTGTATTGATTGGGGTGGTAAACGTGGCGTTTACCCTTGTGGCCATGCTTACTATCGACAAGTGGGGCAGAAAACCCTTGTTGATAATAGGACTAACCGGCGTGGTTATCAGCATGGCTATTTGCACTTATGGCTTTAAACAAGCGACTTACCAAATACAGCAATCGGCCATTGATGAAATTCAACATAGCGCGCCCGCTTCAGCAAGTAAGTTAGCCCCGTTAACCAGCGATACCTATTATTCAGACGTGGCGTTTAAACGCGCTCTTAAGCGTGTGCTTTCAAGCGACGAATTCGACACTTATCAACAGCCATTACTTACCAGCAGCATTAATATGAATGCGCCGTTAGTGCTTTTTGGCATCATTGCCTTTGTTGCTTCGTTCGCTATGTCGTTGGGCCCTGTTATGTGGGCCATGCTGGCCGAGATATTTCCTAACCAAACTCGGGCACTGGCTATTTCTTTGGTGGGTATGGTGAATTCACTCACAAGCTTCTTGGTTCAAATGGTATTCCCATGGGAGCTCGCCAATTTAGGGGCTGCCGCCACTTTTGCCATATACGGCAGCTTTGCTTTAGTGAGCTTGATACTGGTCGCCAAGCTCTTCCCTGAAACAAAAGGAAGAAGCCTGGAAGACATTACAAAGGACTTCGAGCAGTTCGCTACAAAGTAGCGCGATGTTCACCGTTAACGGCAACCATGCTCGCTTCGTCTAACTGTACGTTTTTTTGCACCACAAGGGCTTTAGGGGTGACATGTGAAGCAATTACAACTAACTTATCGGTAGCATAGCGGTTTAACACGTCACACACACGTTGTTGTGTGTGAATGTCTAAGCCTTCAAACGGCTCATCCACAAGCAATACTCGTGGATTAGCTAAAATAGCCCGAGCTAGCGCTACGCGCTTTCTTTCACCACCAGACAATGGTCTTCCGGCTTTGCCTACCCACGTCGTTAAAGGCAAAAGCTTTTCCAACCCTAACTCTTGCATTAGCGTAATGAATTCACTGTGTGATATGCACCTTCCAGCAGGGTCTAAATTCAAGGCAAGACTGCCGGATAATATAACGGGTTCTTGCTCAACATAGCGCCAGTTTGTCACTAAGCCAGGTGGCATATTAACACCGTCAATCTCTCGTTTCCCGTCAGCAGGAAGCAACCCCGCGAGACCCTGAAGCAAAGATGACTTACCACAACCAGACGCACCTGAAACACAAACCACGCCTCTTGCTGGCAAGTTCGTATTCACCTTGCTCGTGCGACGACCTGTTACCGAAAACTCAGTTAACGTTACCGCGGTGTTTATCTCTCTTTCACAAAGCATTTTAATGGGCGTCGCTTTCATCTGCTGAAGCGCTTTTACACTTTGCTTGTATTGCGCAAACTTAGATATGCTTGAAAAAGCGTTTCCCGCCCAATCGGGCGCCGCAAGTAATACCATAGGCACGACAATCGCGATGGGTGCAAAAAGCAGCGTCTGTGTGATGGAAAAGGCCCCTGACATCGTTAGCACAACCAATAGAAACGCCACCCCTTGAAACCACCACGCCGTGCGATCCGCGGTATTTTTTTGCGCTATCTTTTCGTGCCACACTACTTTAGCACTCACGTCTTTTATATTTATATCTGGAGCGCTTACCTCTGCGGCCTCTCGGTTTGTGGCAACGTCGTGTTCTAGACCTTGCAAAGTATGACTTTCATCTGCGCAGGTCGTTTTGCCTTCGCGTGTATTCGTAAACGCTGTACTTAAATGCCAGATAGCACTGCTGTTTAGAAAGTTGGTTGACGCTTGTCTAAATCGGGCATTGGCGTGAGTCGCACGCTTAGCGATACGAAGCGCCCCTACCCCTTGTAATACCAAGGCGATTGACCACACAACAAACAGTGCAATAAGCAATCCTGCCCCAGGAAAGCCAAACCCCACAGCCACGACACAAAGACACGTAAAAATAAACGTTGCGCTAGATAGTGGCGCTATCCACGCAATCCAGCGGCCAGCAAGCTCTTCTGTGTGTTGTGCTAGCGCTTCTGTCGTTAATGCTTTTTCATTAATTTGCGTGTTTTCAAGCTGACTAAATACAGACAACCTTATATTGGCTATCCGCGCCAGCAAATCGTTATGACCTACCCACATACTGGCGTAGCCTGATGCAATGCGAAGTAGCGCGAGTGCGCGGATAACAACAGCAGGAATGACATAGTTAAAGCCCACAGGCGCAATTGCACTGACGGCAATAAACCAAGAAGAAATAACCAAGATGCTTATGCCTGCTACACCATGCAGTAGCGCGAGCAATAACGTTATATAGGCAGGTTTCGTATTATTCATTTGTTGCCTCCTGCCTTTCGTTTTGGCTAACCATTGAAGCGACTTTTACCTTACCGTCTTTAATAGCCCAGAAGTGTGTAAACCAATTGGCGGGCAGTGCTTTGTGTGAAGCCCATATAAGCGTTTTATTCTCACCTAAGCGGTTGATGAGTTGGGCCAGTCTATGATGCTGGGAATCTGGTAAATGCGCTGTTGGCTCATCCAATAGCCATATATTGACTTCTCTAAGCAATGCTCTAGCCAAGGACAGGCGCTGCGCTTCGCCTCCAGAAAGTAATGGGTAGTCTGTCATTACCGTGTCTAACCCATAAGGCAATAACGCTAGCCACGGCCCGAGTTCTACCGCTTGCAGTACCTCGTTAAGCGCTTCATCCGTATAGCTATCGTCAAGGCATAGGTTCTCTCGTACCGAACCTGGTGTAACCACGGGGTGCTGAGTGATCCACACAACCGGTTCGTTAAATTTGTGGGAAGCGGGGCGCTGCCCACCCAGTGCTTCTAGAAGTAGCGTCTTTCCTGAGCCTGAAGCGCCACTGAGTAAAATTTTATCGCCTTTAGAAACATTAAGGCTATCTGCGCAGAGCAGCACTGGGGTTTCGCTTTCACAAGAAGATAATGAACTATAAAGAGACGCGTCCATCTCAAAAACGTTAAAGTGAGAGGCTGCAAGCAAAGATTCACTTGGTCGTTTATTCATACTTTCAAAATAGCTTCCCACCTTTTCGTCTGAATGCGTTTTATCTTGAATAGGAATAGAAAATAAAGGATATAGTTCGTCTTGCGCGGCCTCTGCCTGTGCTTTTTGATGATATACCTGACCCAACTTTTTCATTTCACTTAATAGCAGGGGAACAGTAAGCAGCACCCACAAACCTTGCTGTAATGTTATTGCTGGCCCAATAGTTAATTCGCCCAGCAATGAAAAACCGATAAATACTGCCACTAAGGCCACGGCAAGCGTGGCGAAAAAATCGAGGACGCTGTTAGATAGAAACGCCACACTCACCACTTTCATGGTTCGCGCATTTAAGTTTTCACTGGCTTGTTTCAGCAGGTCAGTTTGTTTTTGATGGGCCTGAAAACTTGCCAACATGGGCAGTGCGGCCAAGCGGTCAGTAAACAAACTGCCCAGTCGTTCAAGCGCAACAAAGTGCTTGCGATGCAAGGCTGCCGCTCCTTTCCCCACGATGATCATAAAAAGTGGCACAACCGGCAGTGTCAGTAGCAAACCAAGCCCAATCACGGGGTTTACATAGAAAATAACGGCCAAAGCCAGCAGTGGCACTATTACAGCGATCATTTGCTGCACGCGATATTCTAGCGCCCAATCAGTAAAAGCCTGTATGTGCTGCAGCCAAAGGGTTTGCCAGTAATAAACAGAGTGCTGGCGAATTAGCGCATGCTGACGCGCCACAAACACCTGTTTCAAATGTGCTTCAAGTTTATCAAGTACCTTCACCTTCCCCCTACTGGAAAGGGCGTTAAACGCGCCTTGGAATAACCAGCACAACGCTAAACAGATAGAAAGCCCTACTATATCGCCACGGGTAGCGGGCGTTTTATTCACCACCCAGTCTTGAGCAATATTAGAAAAGTAATAAAAGCCAATAATTAAAGAAAAAAGCGACAAACACTTAACCGCTACCTGTGACATAAGCGAACGGCGCAAGCCAAGCGATTGCGCGCTATCCATTTCCTTACACCATTTAGTAAGTGTTTGTCTGCTGGGAATCTTTTCTTTAGTCACTGTTCGTTTCTATCTTTTTTGTTGTTTCGTTTATTTTTAACTTTTTTTGAAGTGGTAGGCTGGCTGCAAAAAAGCCCTCCTCCACCTCTCAATAATTCCGCGCTTCTTTTTCACTTTCTCTTCGAAGTGGTGGTGGACTGGCTGCAAGAACTCTCAGCGGCAGGGATGCCGCTGCGAAGCCCCCACGGATGGGTTCACGGCGTGTTCTTGCGGCCAGCCTACCTCCACTTCTACTCTTGGTCTTCGGGTCTATCCATGTTTTCCGTTGCTTCCAACCACATCGCATTAATAATGCCGAAAGAGCACGCCAGTAAAACACCTAATATCCAAGCGAAATACCACATAAATATCTCCTTAATAGATAGTGTGAGATTGGTCGAGGTCGTCGTTTTTGATACGACCGCGCATCACATAAAAACTATAGGCAGTGTAGCTCAGTACAATAGGCACAAAGATACAGGCAACGATGAACATAACGTTTAGCGTCATATGGCTAGACGTTGCATCCCATACCGTAAGGCTAGCTTCTGGCATGGTGATACTTGGCATTAAGAACGGGAACATTGAGAAGCCCGCTGTTAAAATTACGCCTGTGATAAATAGTGCGCTTGACACAAACGCCATACCTGCATTTCCCTTCTTAGAGAAGAACGCGCAGGCAAGGCCAGCTACTACACCTAATACAGGTGCTATCACCATGAAAGGATATTTGCTGTAATTGCTCATCCAAGCGCCCGCTTCAATAGCTACCTCTTTCTTAAGCGGGTTCGATGTAGCAATGGTGTCAATTGATGAGGTGATGACAAAGCCATCTAAACCAAATGCTACCCAAAAACCTGCAATGACAAACAATGCAACGCCTACCAGACTTAATATTACTGACACGGCGCGGGCTCTAACTTCAATAAAACCATCGGTTTTCATTTGTAGCCAGGTTGCACCGTGGTTTAGCAATATAGCGACTGAAAGTAGGCCACTCACTAAAGCAAACGGTGTTAAAAGACCAAAGAATGACCCGGTATACGTTGACTTAAGCGTGTTATCTAATTCAAAGGGCACACCTAGCAGCAGGTTACCGAACGCCACACCAAATATGAGCGAAGGAATAATGCCTCCAGCAAACAACGCCCAGTCCCACGCTTTTCGCCACTGTGGGTTTGGCAGTTTACTGCGATAGTCAAAACCAATAGGACGCATCCACAAGGCAATTAACGTCAATGCTAAAGCAAGGTAAAAGCCTGAAAACGCGGTAGCATAAATCATTGGCCACGCCGCAAAAATGGCGCCACCAGCCGTAATAAACCACACTTGGTTTCCGTCCCAGTGAGGCCCGACGGTGTTAATCATCACGCGACGTTCTTTGTCATTTTTTCCGATAAGGGTAAGCAAAGCGCCCACCCCTAAATCGAAGCCGTCAGTGACGGCGAACCCAATCAGCAGCACGCCAACTAAGCACCACCAAATGACGCGTAACAGTTCATAATCAATCATGCTTTTGCTCCTTGCTCATCAAGGTCAATAAGGTCGAGTTCAGTTTCAGTCTTTGTATCTTCCGGAGGCACAGGACCTTTCTTCGCGAATTTTTTCATTAGGTAAAAGCCAATGATGAACATTGCTGTGTAGAAAACGGTGTAGGCTATAATGGTGATTACCACGTCACTAATTGCCAAGTTAGACACCGAGGTATGCACTGGCAATACTTCTGCGATAGACCATGGTTGACGACCATACTCAGCAACGAACCAGCCTGCTTCACACGCAACCCATGGAAGTGGTAGGCCATACAGTGCACCTTTTAATAGCCAGCGAGGCTTGGTGATTTTGTGTTTTGTGCTGTAGTAAAAAGCACACAAGAACAATGCAAGCATAATAAAACCTGCAGCAACCATGATGCGGAAGCTCCAAAATAGCGGGGCCACCGGTGGAATGCTATAATCAACAGCTTGTTGAATTGCCGTTTCTGATGGGTTTGAAACATCGTCAGTATAGGGTTCAAGCAGCATTGCATAACCAAGACTGTCTTTGTTGGCTTCAAATGCGGCGCGCTGCTCAGCCGTTGCGGTACCATTTCTTACGTCATCAAGCACTTCATAAGCTTTGATGCCGCTTAAAATACGCTCGCGATTCTCTTCTTTAAGATCCTTAATACCTTT
>Ga0066842_10000191_pt1 | contig 16348 bp, 9 predicted proteins | sample ETNtaG_19_FD_67289 | JGI IMG/M metagenome (GOLD analysis project Ga0066842, IMG submission 67289) | Marine microbial and viral communities from oxygen minimum zone, Eastern Pacific Ocean - ETNP201302PF86A | ecosystem: Environmental > Aquatic > Marine > Oceanic | place: Pacific Ocean: Eastern...
TGCGGGATGGCGTTGCTGACGGCGGATATTCTCCTGCCAATGCCGGCGACCGTGGTCATGTCCGTCCTGGGCCTGGTCTACGGCCCGGTTCTCGGTGGGATGATAGCTGCGGCTGGATCCTTTCTCTCAGGCGTCATTCCGTATGTCCTCTGCCGCCAGCTGGGAAAAGGAGCTGCGCGGTGGCTCATTGGGGAGAAAGAGCTCGAGAAGGGAGAGCGCCTCTCCGGGAGGGCCGGGGGCTGGGCCGTGGCCTTGTCACGGTGGATGCCACTCCTGCCGGAGGTGGTGGCCTGCTTCGCCGGGCTGGTGAGAATGCCGTCCGGGAAATATTTTGCAGCCCTGGCCTGCGGCTCGATTCCGATGGGCTTCGCTTTCGCCGTGATGGGGCATATGGGCGCGGACAGACCTCTTCAGACCATCGTTCTCAGCGCTGTAGTCCCGGCCTTGCTTTGGCTCGTTGTGGGGCGTACCCTGACACGACTTTCGGTTAACGATTGAAGTACGAGGCGCTGGCAAGGGAATGAGACCAGAAGGTGTGAGGATAGCAATGTGGTCCGGGCCCCGGAATATTTCCACCGCGTTGCTTCGTTCCTGGGGTAATCGGCCTGATACCCTGGTCAATGATGAACCTCTCTACGGAGCCTTTCTGAGCGAGACGGGATATGATCATCCGGTCGCCGCGGAGATCATCGACCATTACGAAACCGACTGGAGCAAGGTGGTTGCCGGGCTGACCGGAGAGATCCCCGGCGGGAAGTCGATCTATTACCAGAAGCACATGGCCCATCATCTCCTGCCTGGAATGGGCAGGGAGTGGGTTCTCGAGCTCGATAATTGTTTTCTTCTGCGCGAACCGCGTGAGATGCTGACCTCGCTCATCAAGATCCTGCCGGAGCCCGGGGTGGCCGATACGGGGCTTCCCCAGCAATTGGAGATTTTCCGTATGGTCGAGGCCCAACTCGAGAAGACACCCCCTGTGCTTGACTCTCGGGATGTCCTGGAGGCACCTGAGAAGCTCCTCGGGCTTCTTTGCGAGGAGCTCGGGGTTGAGTTTTCCCCTTCGATGCTCTCCTGGCCTCCTGGAAGAAGGGATACCGATGGAATCTGGGCTCCTCACTGGTATGGAGAGGTTGAAAAATCGACCTCCTTCAGGCCCTATAAGGCCAAGGATGAGGAGGTTCCCGGGAAGTTCAGGGATGTGCTGCGGGAATGTATGGAGATCTACCAGGTGCTCTATGAGTATCGCCTAGGAAAATAAAAGCCATGTTGCAGCAGTTCAACGAAAAGAATCGCGACCTGATCGTCAATATCAACGGCAAGCTCGTTCACCGTGACGAGGCGGGCGTCAGTCCCTTCGACTCGGTGGTGCAGGGCGGAGATGGAGTCTGGGAGGGACTGCGCCTCTACGATGGAAAGATCTTCAAGCTCACCGAGCATCTCGACAGGCTGCGAAGCTCGGCCCTGGCGCTCGCCTTTACCGACATTCCCTCTCACGAAGCGATCATCGGTGAGATCAGGCGCACTCTCGAGGCCAACAGCATGATGGATGGGGTGCACATCCGGCTGACCCTGACGCGGGGAGTCAAGTTGACCTCGGGGATGGACCCTCGGCTGAACCAGGCCGGTCCGACCCTGATCATCCTCGCTGAGCACAAGGCTCCGGTCTACGACAAGTCGGGTCTCAGCCTGGTTACCTCCTCTATTCGCAGGTTCCCGCCTGACTGCCTGGATCCGAAGATCCATTCCAACAACCTGGTGCAGTCCATTCTCGCTAAGATCGAGGCCAATGCTGCCGGCGCCGACGATGCCCTGATGCTCGATGTGCACGGTTTCGTGGCGGAGACCAACGCGACCCACGTCTTCATCGTCGATGAGACGGGAACCGTGCTCACCAGCCACCTGAAGGCCTGTCCAGAGGGGATCACCCGGGCCACGGTCCTCGATCTCTGCCTGCGGAATGATATTCCCTTCAGGGTGAAAGACATCTCGCTCACGGAGGTGTACCGGGCGGCCGAGATGTTCTGTACCGGGACCATGGGAGAGCTCGCCTCGGTTACCCGGGTCGACGGGCGCCCGGTCGGCCCTTCCGAGGTGCCGGGTCCGGTTACCGCGGAGCTGTCAAAGCTCTACCTGAAGCAGACGGTCAACAGCGGCGAGCAGGTCGTCTGAGGCCGGCGCTGTTCGGGGGCGGAGCTTCGTTCTCCTAACAGGACTCGTAGACGCAGTCGGCGAGGCCATCTGTGGGGTCGCCATCCGCGCCGCAGTTCTGTATTCCCGGAGGGGGGGGAGGCGGTCCGGCCTGGAAGAGGAAAACGAGCAGAAAGACCGCATCTGTGAGGTTAATAGAGCCGTTGTCATCCGCATCCGCGGAGTCCTGGCAGGCGGGGGAGCCTTCGGCGCGGAAGAGCCAGCTCAGGATGAAGATTCCATCGGTCAGGTTGACCCCGCCTGAATCATCCGCGTCACCACGGCGAAAGCCGGTGATGGGTACGACTTTTTCTCCTTCCAGGAAGATGGTGCAGCTCAGGGGGGTTTCTTCGGAGCAGTTGGTTCCGTTGAGAGTTCTCGCGATGACCTCGTAGACAAGCTCCACCCCGACAGGGGCGTCGCGGTCGGTAAATATTCTAGAGCCGGGGCTGCTGGGATTCCCCAGGAGCTCGCCATTTCTGTAGACCTCGATGGATTCGTAGGGGGGCGGGGTGACCGTGTTGTACCAGACCAGGCGTACTCCGCCGCTGTTTCGCTCAGTGCAGGTCATCCTGTAGGGGCAGACGTTGTCGTAGTAGCGGACGTAGGGGATGAGGGTGAAATCGGAGCTCGTCAGGTTGGTGTTGTGTCCCTCGATGGCCAGGATGTTCTCGCCCTCCTGCAGCGTGTCGAGGGCATCTGCGGAGAAGTTGAACCAGTCCGGAGTGGGTGTCGATTCATGGTCTCCGGCGGTCGTGTCGAAATTGGCAGGAATCCCGGCCGCGCCCATGCTGGCTGACCGGGCGAGCTCCACTCCATTGAGATAGGCGATGAAACCATCGTCGTAGCGCATGCCGAGCTGGATGAAATTGATCGCGTTCAGATCGTCGATGTTGATGAACTTGCGGATGTAGACGCTCAGGTAGCCGGGCTGATCGGGAAGAATCTGCTGCATATCATCGAGAATCGTATTGTCGTCGACATCACCGTAGCCAAACCCCGAGGCGCCGATCTCCCATTCAAAATCGTCGAATTCAAGGGTGTTCCAGTCATTCGGAGGGGGCTCGGTTCCCTTGAGGTAGGTGTATTCCTCCCCCTCGTCAATCAGGAGGGTCGGCTCGGGAAGATCCTGGGCCTCGATGCGGCTGACCGCGGCGATTTGCAGAAAGGACAGGAGAGCCGCGAGTGCGAGCAGGCAGCCGTTTCTGTTCATGCTAATCATAAAATTGAATGTCCTTGCATGGAGTTGCGGGAGGTGGAGACGGGAAATCCCGCTCAAGCCTTAAGCTCCCGACGTTTTATTCAGACCCGGATTCGAAACCAACGCTGTCGAACCCCAAGGCTAACCTCCGGAGATCCACCGGGCAAGTAATGAAAATGCCGCTGCTTACATGTCGAGGACGGCCTTGACCACACCGGATCCGGGTTCGACCCAGCGGCTGAAGGATTCGACAAAAGCGTCACAGCCGCTGCGATGGGTGATCCACGGGCCGGTGTCGATGGCGCCGGATTCCATGGCTTCGATGATCTTTTTGAAGTCCCGGGGCCGTGAGTTGCGGCTGGCCAGGAGGGTCAGCTCCATGCGATGGAAATCAGGATCATGAAAGGTGATGTCGTCCATGACGATACCCACGAAGACGATCCGGCCTCCCTGGGCGACGAATTGGAAGCTGCCCATCATCGAGCTCGCATTGCCGGTTACATCGAAGACCACGGTCGGCGGCCCGCCATCGAGCGCCTCCGCCAGCCGGGCCGCCGCGTCCTCTCCTGCCAGGATGGTATTCTCAACATTGAAATGTTCGCGGCAGAACCGAAGACGTTCAGTGTCGAGGTCGAGAACGCTCAGGCGCGCGCCGGCCAGCTGGGCGAACTGGATGACGCTCAGCCCGATCGGCCCGCAGCCGACCACGAGGACCGATTCTCCGGGAGCGATCCCGGCGCGTTCTACTGCATGAGAGCCGATTCCGAGCGTCTCGACCAGGGCCAGCTGGTCGGTTGAAAGCAGCTCGGAGCGGTGGAGTTTGCCTGCCGGAACAGAGATGATCTCCCGCATGCCGCCATCGATATGCACGCCCAGAACCTGCAGGCTGGTGCAGCAGTTGGGACGGTCGGCGCGGCAGGCGATGCAGTTGCCGCAGTTCAGATAGGGTTCGACTGAGCACAGGTCACCGGCTTGCAGCCCGGTGGAGCTCTCTCCGGGGTCGATCACCTCGACCCCAAGCTCGTGTCCGAGGATGCGGGGGTATTCAAAGAACGGCTGGCGTCCGCGGTAGGCGTGGAGATCTGTTCCGCAGATTCCTACGCTCCTGACCCTTACCAGCACATCCTCTCCGCTGATTCCGTCTGGCGGATCAGTCTCGGTGACCAGCAGCCTGCCCGGCTCTTCAAGCACAATTGTCTTCATGTCGGCATTCTGCCAGCAAGCGGCCGGTGAGACCAGCCAGATTATAGAGCCGCCGCTTTCGGCTTTCGCATTGCGGATGGACCGCTTTGCCAGGTGGGTAGTACAATAGGAGATCGTCGCTGTCCGTTTCAGATAGGGAGTTATTTCTCAATGAAAAGCCGTTCTTGCTTATGCCTCGTGATGGGATTTTTCGGTCTGTCGATGACTTTCTACGGGTTGTCGCTTCAGGCCGCGGAGACCATCCTGGTTCCCGTCGAGGCGCAGTGGAGGTACCTGAGGGGGCTCGAGGAGGCATCTAGCCCTGACCCAGCCTCCTGGCGTCTGCCGGATTTTGATGATTCGGCCTGGACGACCGCCCCGGCGGCTTTCGGTTTCGGCGAGGCCGGTCTCAGAACCGATCTGTCCGAACTGGAGCCGCCGATGAGAAGGAACTATACCTGCATCTTTCTCAGGAAGACCTTCGAGGTCGCCTCGCTCGCCACTCTCGAGAGCTATACCCTCTCCTCCCTTTACGATGATGGGTTCATAGTCTGGATCAATGGAAACGAGGTGCTGCGGGTGAACATGCCGGGGGAATCCGGAGATTTTATCCCGGTGGAAGAAGATGCCATGCGCAGCCACGAGGCCCGTGAGTTTGAAGATTTTATCCTCCCCGGCATCCGGGAGAGTGTTGTCGAGGGGACGAACCTCCTCGCGATCCAGGCCTTTAACGTTTCCGCCACCAGCAGCGATTTCGTATTCGAAATGAGCCTGGTTGACCCGTTCGGACCGGACATCACGCCTCCGACCCTCGCCTCGACGATTCCCTCGCCCGGCTCTGTCGTACGCAGGCTAAGCCAGGCAGAGATCTTCTTCGATGAGCCGGTGGGCGGGGTTGATGCCGCTGATCTGTTGGTGAACGGCGCCTCCGCCGCGAGCGTTAGAGGTTCCGATGCCGGCCCCTATGTTTTTTCCTTTGAGCAACCAGAGGTTGGAGAGGTGATCTTTTCCTGGCGGGCCGATTCCGCTATCGCCGACCGGGCAGAAACGCCGAACTTCTTCCAGGGAGGCATCTGGAGCTGCAGGCTGGATCCTGACGCTCCTCTCGACCCCATCGTGATCAGTGAGCTGCTGGCCTCCAACCGTTCCGGACTGCGCGATGAGGATGGAGACAGCTCCGACTGGATCGAGCTTCACAACGAAGGCGCGAGCGAGGTGGGCCTCGGCGGCTGGGCGTTGAGCGATGATGACCGGGACCTGGCTAAGTGGATCCTGCCCGATGTGACGATCGAGGCGGGCGGCTACCTGGTGGTATTCGCATCGGGCAAGGATCGGAGGGATCCGCGCGAAGAGCTGCACACCAATTTCAGTCTCAGCTCCGCTGGCGAGGGGCTCTACCTCAGCAGCGCGGAGTCGCCGCGCACCGTTATTTACCGCTACGAGTCCGTGCCGCCGCAGAGGCCGGACTACTCTTATGGGGTCGGAGCCGGAGGGCAGGTCGGCTATTTTTTCGAGCCGAGCCCCGGCGAAGAGAACTCCGATGCGCAGATGAGGGTTTCTTTCGTCGAGGATCCGGTCTTCAATTTTGAGCGGGGCCTCTACGACGAGGGGTTTAGCCTCGATATATCGACGGCTACCGAGGGGGCCAGGATCTATTACACCCTCGATGGCGAGGTTCCAACGTCCGGGCGGGGGGAGCTCTATACCGGTCCCTCTCTGATCGACGGCTCCGGGGGCAGGGCGGTGGTGACGATTCGGACCGCGGCCTATAAGGATGGATACCTGCCTTCGAACATCATCACTCACAGCTATATTTTTTCCGACAGGGTTCTCTCTCAGCCCGTCCGTCCGGCGGGCTTTCCCGCGGGCTGGACCGGGGCGCCGAGGGCTGACTATGAGATGGATCCGCAGATTGCCGACAACCCGGCCTATAGCGCCAGTGTACGGGAGGGGTTGCGCTCCCTGCCGAGCATGTCGATCGTCGCCCGTGTCGCTGATGTCTTCGGTTCCCAGGGGATCTATTCGAATCCCGGTGGTACGGGAGTGAACTGGGAGCGCCCCTGCTCTGTCGAGTACATCCTTCCCGATGGAAGCGAGGGTTTCCAGATCGATTGCGGTATCAGGATCCTCGGCGGCGCGAGCCGCAATGCCAGCATTCCCAAGCACTCCTTTCGCCTGCTCTTCAAGAGCGATTACGGGCGTCCCAGGCTGAAGTACGAGCTCTTTGAGGGCAACCCGGTAAGCAGCTTCGATACGCTGGTGCTCAGGGCCAATTATAATAACTCCTGGGTGCATTGGGATGGCGGGCAGCGCCGCCGCGCGATGCTCATCCGCGACCAGTTCGCCAAGGACACCACCCTGGACATGGGCCAGCCCGGAGCCCATGGGCGTTTCGTCAACCTCTACGTTGGCGGCCTGTACTGGGGTGTCTTCAACCTGGTCGAGCGTCCGAGCGCTCCCTTTGCCGCCGACCACATGGGTGGTGAAAAAGAGGAGTGGGATGCCCTCAACTCCGGCAACGCCATCGATGGAAACGGCACGGCCTGGAGCCAGGTCCACTCAGCCGCGGCGGGAGTTGGAGGAGATGCCGCCCGCCTTCTCGCCCTGCGTGAACAGCTGGACATAGAGAACCTCATCGACTACCTCCTGCTGAATTACTACGGGGGCAACCACGACTGGGACAATCACAACTGGTACGCCGCCCGTCACCGGGTGGAGGGCGGCCAGTGGAGATTCTTCAGCTGGGATGCCGAGAGGATTCTCGAGGGGATCGGAGACAACCGTTTGAACGTCAACGAGGGTAATGCTCCAACGGGAATCCATAACCGACTGCGGAACAATTCCGAATATCGCCTGATCTTCGCTGACCGCATTCACAGGCATTTCTTCAATGGCGGAGCCCTGACTCCCGAGGCGACAGCTGCCCGCTTCCTGCGCCGGGCGGATGAGGTCGAGGTCGCCGTTGCCTGCGAGTCCGCAAGGTGGGGGGACTACCGCCGGGATGTTCACCAGTGGCGTAACGGTCCCTATGAGTTCTACCGTCCGGATTCGCATTGGCTAGTCGAGAAAAACAGGCTCCTGGCGACCTATTTCCCCAGGCGCTCAGAGCAGGTGCTGCGCACCTTGACCTCGGCGGGACTCTACCCCCGTATCGCGGCGCCGGTCTTCAGCCAGGGAGGCGGGCTTGTTGAGCCCGGCTTCGGACTCGCGATGACGCGGCCGGCAGGGCAACAGGGTGAGATTTACTACACCCTCGATGGGAGTGATCCGAGGGTGCCGGTAAGCGGCGCGGTCTCCGGCGCCGCTGTCCGCTACAGCGCGGCGGTTTCCATTTCGGACTATACGATCGTCAAGGCTCGCCTGCGCGCTGGAGCCCAGTGGAGCGCTCTCAACGAGGCGGTCTTTACCTTGCCTCCGGCTTACGAGTCCCTGCATATCAGCGAGCTCATGTACCACCCCCCGGGGGGACGGGAATTTGAATTTATCGAGCTGGAGAATTCAGGGGAGCTGACCATTGATCTCTCCGGGCTCGCGTTTACCAACGGCATCGAGTTCAGTTTTCAGGATGGTGAGGTGCTGCCGCCAGGCGAGCGTTATCTCCTCGTCGCCAACGAGGCGGTTTTCCAGGAGGCCTTCCCCGATGCCCCCGTCAGGGGGGAATTCGGTGACAGCCTCTCCAACGGAGGCGAGAAGCTCACCCTCAAAGATGGCGAGGGTCTGACCATCGTCTCCGTTGATTACGATGACGATGGCTTCTGGCCGATCTCAGCCGATGGCTATGGCCGGTCGCTTGTGCTCGCGGACCTGGAGGGTGACCCTGACCGGCCGCTCACCTGGCGTCCCAGCGCCGAGATTCACGGAAGTCCCGGGCGCGCGAATGGAGCTGCCGGTGTTTCCGCCGTGTGGATTAACGAGGTCGTCAACTCTGCCGGTGGAGGGGTCGAATTGTACAACCCCTCCGCGAGCGAGGTCGACGTCAGCGGCTGGCAGCTCAGTGATGAGCTATCCGGAACGGGAGCGCTGCCCGGCTTCCAGTTGCCGGCGGCTTCCCTGATCCCCGCAGGCGGCTACCTGGTGATTTCCGAGGCCGCCCTGGGGGCGGCCGTCTCTCTTTCCGCTTCCGGCGGTGACATCTATCTCAGCTCTCCTGTTGAGCCCGCTGAATGGATCATTGGCGTGGGCTATGGCCCCGCCGAGGGAGGAGGGAGCAGCGGGACCTGGGTCCATTCGACCGGCCGGGATTTTACAGCGCTCGAGTCCCCGACCCTGGGAGCCGGGAACTCGAGTCCGCGTGTGGGCGCGGTTGTCGTGAACGAGATCCATTACCACCCGGCCGTGGAACCCGAAGGCCCGGAGCCTATGGAATTCGTCGAGCTCTTCAACCGGACCGAGGTTGAACAGCCGCTTTACGATTCCGAGCGGGGCGCAGGCTGGACGCTCAACGGACCCAGGGACCTGGCTGATGAAAATGAGTTCATCTTTCCTCCGGGATCCTTGATACCCCCGAGGGGTTTTCTGTTGCTGGTCAGCGGAGATCCTGCGGTTTTCAGGGCGAGACACCAGGTGCCGGCCGGGGTCGTGGTGGTGGGTCCCTTTGCCGGCGGACTCGCCAACGATGGGGAGCGCCTGACACTGTCGAGACCCTTGGCCGATGCTGAGCTGATCGTCGATCACGTGCGTTACAATGATCGCTCTCCGTGGCCTGCTGAGGCTGATGGCGGGGGGGCGTCGCTCGAGCGGGTCTCTACCTCGGCCTATGGGAACGAGGCCGCTAATTGGGGCGCGTCCCTTGCCGCGGGCGGGACACCGGGGCGGCTGAACTCGATTGCTGAAGAGGATGAGCCCGGAGGCTGGCAGATCCCCGGGGATTTCAGCCAGGATGGACGGCTTGACCTCACAGATGCGGTAGCCCTGCTTGGATTCCTTTTCCAGGGGGCGCCCGCCGCGTTGCCCTGTGGGGACGGCACCGTCACCGACCCGGCCAACATCTCGCTGCTCGATGACAATGACGATGGGGGAGTGAATCTCTCCGATGCAGTCTACGTTCTTGTCTACCTCTTCAGTGGAGGGCCGCCGCCGGCAGCGGGCGCCGATTGCCTGCAGATTTCCGGTTGCGAACAGGTCTGCGGCGAATGAAGGGACCCTCGGAAATCGTCAAGGATTCCTGGAGTCTCGGAGATATCGAGTTTGAGCGTACGGAAAGTTTCCGGGTTCCCGTTGCCCGGCTCTTCGGCTACGTCGCCGACCTGAGAAACCTGCCATCCTGGAGGCAGGAGGTCAGGAAGGTTGCGAGTCTCTCCAGCGTCGAAGGAGCGGCCGTCCCCGGCGACAGCTTCGTTCTAGATGTCCTCCAGGGCGATAGCCAGGTGGAGGTCAGAGTTGAGATCAAGGCACTCGAGAAGAATCATCTGCTGGAGCTGGAGATCTCTTCGAGCTCATACCAGGCGATCGAGCTCTACCGATTTGAAGAGGACGGAGGTAACACACGGCTCGAATTTTCCTTTAAGGCCACGAGACCCGGTCTCCTGGTGCGGACGCTGGCGCTCTTCATGGGCTCCGCTTTCAGGGAGGACCTGGAGAAGAAACTGGCGAGTCTCAGGTCCGCGGTCGAGGAGAGAGAGAGCGTCAGGAGCCGCTTGCGGCAGTATGGAGCCGCCGTACACGAGCGGTTGTGTCCCGCCTTCGAGGAGGCGCGCGTCAGCTATCCTCCAGCTTCGGTCCTGCTGGTGGGCTTGAAGCAGGAGCGTGTACTCGATGTCTATGCCCGCGGCAAGGGTCAGGACCTCGTGTTCATTTGCCGCTACCCAGTGCTGGGGGCGAGCGGGGCGGCCGGTCCGAAGCTGCGTGAGGGTGACCGCCAGGTGCCCGAGGGGGTCTATACACTCGATGAGCTCAATCCGAACAGCCGTTTTCACCTCTCGCTCCGGGTCGGCTACCCCAATGCGTTTGACCGGGCTCGGGCGAAGGAAGATGGCCGTTTGGGTCTCGGCGGAGATATCATGATTCACGGCGGGAGCTCATCGGCGGGCTGCCTTGCCATCGGAGACAAGGCGGTAGAGGAGCTCTTTGTTCTGGTAGCGGATTGCGGTCTCGCAAATGCCAGGCTGGTGCTCAGCCCGGTCGATTTCAGGGAGCGGGAGTTGCCCCTGTCGTGCTGGAACCTGGCTGCCTGGACGGAAGAGCTCTACGATTCGATCAGGCTCGAGCTGGTTGACCTGCCGGAGGTGGAGGTCGGGTCTCGCGGAGGGCTGGGAGCCTAGGAATATGAAACAGGCGAAAATTCATTTTCTCGGAACGGGAGATGCCTGGCATTCCGAGGGGCGGCACCACCAGGCGATCCTGCTGAGGCTGGCCGAGGGGAGCATATTGGTAGACGCCGGCTCGACAGTCTGTCTCAGCCTTGATCATGCCGGGGTTGGCACCGCCGAGCTTGACAGGATTTTCATTACGCATCTGCATGGCGATCACATTGCCGGTTGGCCTTTCCTGCTGTTGAGGATGGTCTTTCAGGACGAGCGCGTCCGCCCCCTGACGATCTCCGGGCCGGCGGGTACGCGGGAGACCCTTGAGAGCCTCGCCCGGCTCTGCTACAGCGATTCCTCGCTCTACGAGAAGATCGCTTTCGAGATACTCTACGAGGAGTTCCCTGCCGGCGAGCGCAGGGACGTCGATGGTTCCGGGCTCCTGGTTGAAACCTTCGCGATGGCTCATCACGCCACCTCGATCGGCTACGTCTTCACTTCGCAAGGATCTCGCATCGGAATCAGCGGGGATACCGGCTGGTGTCCGGGACTCGAGCGGCTGGTGGATGCGAGCGATACGCTCGTTCTTGAGTGCACCACGGTGGAGGAGGCGGGAGCGAAGCACCTCTCGCTCGCGGACTTTCGCGCTCACCAGGGTCTTTTCGATGGCAAGAGAACGTTTCTTGTTCACCTTGGAGATGGTGTTGACGAGGCTCTTGCCAGCGAGCCGCTCGCCGGGGTTGAGACCGCCAGCGACGGCCTGGTCGCGGGGCTCTGAAGCTCAGCCAAGGAAATAGAGCCCGGCGTAAATTTTCGGATCGATGAGACAGCCCCGCTCTATCGCAGCGGCCAGCCAGGCGTCCAGCTGGTCAAGGCTGATGGTGTGCACCGTGATGTCCTCGGACTCGTCGCCGCCCCCAGGGCCGGTTTTACGCAGGCCCGTGGCCCTCAACAGTGTCTGGATCTCGCTGGTAAGCCCCGCGGATGGGGGGCCCTCACAGAGGAACTCGATGCTCTCCGCCTCGTAGCCCGTCTCCTCGAGCAGCTCTCGACGCGCCGCCTCCCTGAAGTCCTCGTCTCTCGCATCCGGAAGGTCTCCCGCCAGTCCCGCCGGCAGCTCGATCACCCGCGCTCCGACCGGGACCCGGTGCTGCTCGACCAGCACCAGCTCGTTTTCATCGGTGACCGCGAGAATTACCACGACCCCGGAGGAGCCGACACGCTCGACGTATTCCCAGTTGCCGAGCTGAAGCATCTCCAGGAAACGTCCCTGGTGCAGTAGTTCTTTTCGGGGCTTCTCTTGCGCCATGGGGTTTTCCAGACCTATAGGAGGAAGGAGTAGAGCTTTGCGGCTCGCAACTCAAATTTCAGCCGGATCCGGCTTCCCGCCATTTCAGCGAGTGAGAATCCGCCGGGCCACTCGAGCTCGGCATCCGTAGCGGGCCCGGTCAGAGGTTCGCTGACGGCGAGGGCTTTGTTATTTTCATCTAGAAGGGCGACCCTGATCGTTCCGTTGCCGGAAGCATCCGCTGAGAGCCGGAGGGGACCACCGGAGCAGGGCAGGGGAGCCGTGGTGATAGACGCAGGCTTGTCGGCGGCGGCGGGTTCAAAGCCGGCCCAGCCGTCCGGGCGAAGTGTCGCGAGCGCGAGCCCGCCTTTGCGCCAGTCAAAAAAGTACCAGTCACTTGCGCCGTAGTAGATCCGGATCTCCCGGTCCAGGATGACCGGGGTCGAGGGGAACATCGCCCCCCAGTCGCAGGGCATGGCCCCGTATTTTCTTTCTTGCGCGGCGGTATGTCCTACCAGGGGCGTACCCGGGCAGATGCGATGCCATGTGGTGGAGTCGGGACTCCAGGCGAGCTCGATATGCTGGCGCACGCCGTGGCGCGATTTCAGCGATGGGTAGCGCATCATTCCGAGCAGCCCGAGGAAGACGCGGCCGGCGCGGAAGATCACCATGTCGTGCGTCTGTAGCTGCGGAGAGCCTTCGATGGCCAGCGTGGACCGGGTCCATTTCACCGCGTCGAGGCTCTCGGTCCGGGCGATCTTCCGGTTTCCCACCACGGGAAATTTATCGTAGTGCCTGACGATGCCGATGTATTTCCGCAGCTCCGGCGACCAGGTCATGTTCGCGTGACAGTCACTCTCGATCCTGATTTCCGGACATCGAATCTCGGGTCCCCAGCGCAGGCCATCCGATGAAAAGCGAACCAGCTGCATGTAGCCGACCTGTGAGGCGTAGAACGCCTTGTAGCGGCGTTCCGGGTTCGGATCGCGCGCATCTTTGTACACTCCCGCTCCGGATGGGCCGCGTACGACAATGTTGTTCTTCCTGTTGCCGCCGAACTCGATGATGCCGAGCTCGGGCTTCTGCCAGTGAATGCCGTCTCTGGACGTGGCGTAGAGAAGAGCCTCTTCGCGGCGATTGGGCCTGGCGTCCATATAGTCCGTCGAGGCGGGATTGCGCTTCCCGGCCGGCGTGCGGGTGGTCCTCTCGTCGACGATGAAGGGGCAGTACCAGCACTTGTAGAGCCTGTCCTCTTCGTCGTAGATGACGTTGGGGTACATATTGTCGTAGCGGGCCTCCCACGGCTTGTCGGCGCCAAAGAGGGGGTTGTTCCCGGACTTCACCACCGTGCCGAGCGTCAGCCTGGCGTTGTCGGCTTTGTCGACGATACGTGAGTCAAGGAGATGGTAGCGAACGCATTCGCCGCCCGTCTTTTTCTTCTCGACCGGATCCGCGATGACCGCTTCGTAGACGATGGGTTTGATGGCCTGTCCCAGTTGGCGCATCGGCAACTGCTGGCTCAGGGTGATGACCACCAGGTCCTCGCGCGGCGAGAGCCAGAACTCGGTGCCGGCGCCTCCAAGCCATTCGTATTCGCCGATGGATGATGGCTCTGAATCGATCTTCCTGATCCGGACGGCGAAGCCGAGGCCGAAGCCGCGTCCTTTCGGCCGCCGGCTGATTTCTTCGACTCCCGGCGGCAGCTGATCGCGGGTCATCTCCGCGACCGTTTCCGCTCTCAGAAGCCGGACTCCATCGAATTCACCTCTTCCCGAGAGCATCAGGCAGAAGCGCATGTAGTCGGCCGCCGTGGAGACCAGTCCACCGCCGCCGGAGAGGAATTTCGGTGATTTCCTGAAGCTGAAGGGGCCTGAGGTGCCGGGCTGGGGGGCGCTGGTTACCCGCAGACCGTTGCCGTAGACGACCGCGAATCGATCAAGCTTTTCTTCGGGAACATGGAAGCCGGTGTCTTTCATTCGAAGTGGTTTGAAGATTCGTTCGGCGAGAAACCCGTCGAGCCGCTGCCCTGAGACGGCCTCGACGAGCCGGGCAAGGAGATCGGCGGCGAAGCTGTAATGCCAGCCCTTGCCGGGGGGGTAGATCAGCGGCACGGTGGTGAGCCGCTCGGTCATCTCCTTGAGGCTGGAGTCGGCCAGGGGCGGAAGGCCTGCCTGGCGCATCGTTCGATCGACGGTGGAGTTGTTTGGCAATCCGGAGGTGTGACGCAGCAGGTCGCGTACCGTCATCTCGGGTTTTGCCACAACGCCCTTGAATTTCATTCCCCTGGTTTCGGGAAGATATTTAGAGACCGGGGCATCGAGCTCGAGCTTTCCTTCCTCTTCGAGGATCATCGCCGCGACGCTGACGATCGCCTTGGTCATCGAGTAGATGCGGAAGATCGTGTCCTTGCTCATGGGCTTCTTTGCCGCGATGTCCATCATCCCGTGGGCTTTGAAGTGGGCGACCTTGCCGCGGCGGGCGACGATGGTGATCGCCCCGGCCAGCTGTTTTCTGTCGAGAAACTTTCGCACCTCTGAATCGATCTTATCGAGACCCTCGGCCGAAAGTCCCACCTCAGCTGGTTGGGCGAGAGGCAGATCCTGTCCAGCGACCGGGGAAAGAGCCAGCAGCAGGGTCGCGATGGTTGGGAAGATGGATGATTTCATTCGCCTTCAGCCCTGATTCGTCTCGTTATTTCAGAGAAAGGACTAGAACACCTTCTGCGATTTGAGGCAATAGGATGGAGCGGAGCCTGCTGAAACTTCGGCGCAAACAGGAGGTTTGCACTTCAGCGCTTGGGTGGTAAACCTTTACGGTAGGCTGGAGTTCCAGAGGGGACCTTCCGTAGAAGGAGAGGGCTTTTGAACGAGACCGAGATCGGTAAGGCTGAGCAGGGCGGAGAGCGCACGGATGATTCCGGTGAGCTTCAGCGTTCCATGGGGCCCGCCATGGCGGGCTCCGTGGTCGTGGGCTGTGTTATCGGGGTTGGAATCTTTTTTATTCCAGGTCGGATCGCGGCTACCGGAGCCGGTTTTCCCCTGGTCATCTCGACCTGGGTGGTGGTGGGGCTGGCCTGCTTTCTCGCGGCGCTCTGTTTCGCCGAGATGGCCCTGATGTTTCCCCGCTCCGGTGGACAGTACGTCTATCTTGGGGAAGCCTATGGGAGGTCGGTCGCTTTTATGCAGGGTTGGGCCGCGGTTCTCATCATCGCTCCCTCCGCGGCGGCCTCTCTCTCTGTCGCGTTTGTCGAGACCTGCGCCGGGCTTTTTAACGCAGCTCCTTCCAACTGGGGTAAAATGATCGCTGCCGTTGTGGTGTTGGCTGTGGTTGTCGGGATCAACCTGCGAGGAGCCCGGTGGGGAGGGAGCTTCCAGACAGCCACGACCCTTGTCAAGGTGGTCTCGCTTTGTTGTCTCGCGGCCCTGCCGTTTGTTTCAGGGCTTTTTTCAGGAGATGGAATCGATAGCGCCAACTACACGGCTTCAATGGAGACTGGCGAAAAGAGCGCTTTCGCTCTCTTCGCCCTGGTGATGGTCTCGGTGATGTTCGCTTATGAAGGTTGGCAGAATGTAACCACTGTGGCGGGGGAGATTCGTGAGCCGCAGCGCAATATTCCGCGGGCTCTCTTCGCGGGGCTTGCCTTGGTTGTTCTCCTTTACGTTGCGGCTAACTTCGCTTTTCACGGGGTGTTGAGTATGGATGAGGTCGCCTCCAGCAAGGGGGGAGTAGCGCAGGACATGACGACAAGGCTCCTCGGCCCCGCGGCGGGGGGGGCGATCGCACTGGTCATTTTGTTCAGTACGATAGGCAGCCTGAATGGCGTGGTGCTTGCCAATCCGAGGATACTCTTCGCGCTGGGAAAGGACTATCCGCGCATCGGCAGGATGGCTAGGATCCATCCGCGCTACGGGACGCCCGCGACGGCCCTTCTTACCCTCTTCCTGGTTTCTGGTCTGTACATCGTCGCCGCCGGGCTGTTCGTCCTGTTTAACCCTGGAAAAGACCTCTTCGGCATCCTCTCGAAGTACATGGTCTTCGCCACCAGCATCTTCTATTTCCTGAGCGTCCTGGCCTCCATCGTTCTTCGATTTCGCCGTCCCGACGCGGAGCGTCCCTTTCGAGTGCCTCTTTTCCCGCTGGCGCCGATCCTCTTCCTCTCCCTCTATGGCTGGTTTCTCTGGCGCATAGGATTTGAGCAACCGCTGGAGGCAGGTGTTGGACTGCTACTTCTTTTTGCTGGCCTGGTCG
>Ga0066842_10000201_pt1 | contig 15835 bp, 12 predicted proteins | sample ETNtaG_19_FD_67289 | JGI IMG/M metagenome (GOLD analysis project Ga0066842, IMG submission 67289) | Marine microbial and viral communities from oxygen minimum zone, Eastern Pacific Ocean - ETNP201302PF86A | ecosystem: Environmental > Aquatic > Marine > Oceanic | place: Pacific Ocean: Eastern...
GTCCGAGAGCCGCGTCCCGGCCCTCATCACTCACGGCTCCGTCGGCGAGATTGTTGCCGCCGCGAATCACCTTGTTTCCTCCGATCGCCACGAGCTCGACGGTCTTGGTGTCGCCGGGCTCGAAGCGAACCGCCGTACCGGCTGGAATATCGAGCCGCATGCCGTAGGCGGCCGACCTGTCGAACTTGAGTCCCTTGTTGGTCTCGACGAAGTGATAGTGGCTGCCGACCTGCACCGGCCGATCCCCGAGGTTGGTCACCTCCAGGGTCACGCCCTCGCGTCCCTCGTTGAGCTCGAGCTCCCCCTCGGCGGCCTCGCAGGCGCCAGGCTGCTCCGGAGCCTCAGCGGCGGAGCCGAAGATCTCGAGGTCGGGAATGTCGAGGAAGCTTCCGTAGAGGGCCAGCTCGAGGTTCCCATCCTCCTCGACAATCGGATGGTGAACGGTTACCAGCTTGGTCCCGTCCGGGAAGGTTCCCTCCACCTGCACCTCGTGGATCATCCCGGGAACGCCATCCTGCACCTGGCGTCGGCCGAGAAATTGCCGCCCCAGGTCCATCAGCTCGGCGACTGACCTGCCATCCCTGATGAACTCGAGAATCTGGGTCGCGATCAGCGCGATGCTCTCGGGGTAGTTCAGCCGGACTCCGCGGGCCAGCCTCTTCTGCGCGAGGAAGCCCGCGTTGTGCAGCATGAGCTTTTCTATTTCACGTGGTGCCAGGTGCATTGGCGACCTCTCTTTCTTACCATTTTCTCGACCAGGGGGTGTCGCCGAGATGCTCGGCAAGGAAACCCAGTTTTTCTTTCAGGTACCGCCCCACCAGCTCCGGGGTAGGACCCAGGACCCGGAGAACCGCGCCTCCGTGGACCGGGCTGACGGCTTCGAGAAGCTCCTGCCCGGGTTCGTAAGTCTGACCCGCTATCATATCCAAAAGAGCCTCGACCGCATCAACAAGCTTCTCGCCAAAGAGAGCCGCCATCGCGATGCAGTCAAAGCCTCCCGTCTTGAACCGGCCTCCGACCGGACCGTGGGCCGAGTCCAGCAGGAGCGACTCGCAGAGCACATGCTGACCTGCGACATGGATATCGAAGCGGCTGAGGTAGCGGCGGAAGGCCCAGCGCTCGCCCCGGTGGCGCCGGCCGCTGGAGAGCCAGTCGAGCACGACGAGCGACCCCCCGGACTCGACATCGACCCGCTGGCGCTGCTCGAAGGCCGCATCGGCGAAGCAGATGACCGGGTCGGGTGCCAGCACCAGGAGGCCATCTCGAGCCACGGTCGCCCGCAGGTCCTGCCGACAGACCTTGCCCTCGGGACACCGGTAGACCTTGGTGGACGACTGGGTGGTCAGAACACAGGACGCGCCGGGGCCGACCTTCACATCGAGAGCCACCTCGTCGCCGGCGACCAGGCCGCCGCCGAAGCTCGAGGTGTAGACCCAGGCGGCGTGCTCCCTCGGCCTGGGAAGGAGCAGCTTCTGCGGGTTCCCGGCGCGGGCGCGCGTGACGACGGTCCGCCCGGCCACCGACGCCAGCTCGAGGATTCCGCGACTGGCGCTCTTGTCGGTCATCGTGTTCTCAAACGCTGAGGTGCTGGCTGATAATATCGTCACTGAGCTCGGAAGTTTCGCCCTCGGCGACAACCCTCCCGCGATTCAGAACATAGAAGTTGTGGCCGAACTCCTTGACGAAATCGAGGTACTGCTCGACCAGCACGACCGTCATGCCGCGCTCCTCGACCAGCTGCCTGAGGATCTCGCCGATCTGCTGGATGATGTTGGGCTGAATTCCCTCGGTCGGTTCGTCAAGCACCAGGATCTCCGGGTCTCCACACAGGGCGCGGGCGATCGCCAGCTGCTGCTGCTGTCCACCGGAAAGATCGCCTCCCATCCGCCCCCCCATCTCCCTGAGCACGGGAAAGAGATCGTAGACAAAATCCGGGATGACCCTGCTGCGGTCCCTGCGAGCCTGCAAAGCCACCTTGAGGTTCTCCTCAACGGTAATCCGGGGGAAAATCTGTCTTCCCTGCGGAACGTAGCCCAGCCCCATCTTGGCCCTGAGATGAGGCGCCATGGTGGTGAGCTCTACATCATCGATCTGGATGACCGATTTCGAGGATGGTTTCAGGATCCCCATGATGTTTTTCAGCAGGGTCGTCTTGCCGACCCCGTTGCGGCCGAGGATGCAGGTCACCTTGCCCGTCTCCATCTCCATATCGACGGAGTTCAGGGTCTGGATCGAGCCGTATGCGAATGAGAGGTTTTTGATCTTCAGCATAATTCGCGATCAGCGTCCGAGATACGCCTCCTTAACCTCTTCGTTGGCCGACACCTCATCGATAGTTCCCTCGGCCATGATCTTGCCCTCGTTCAGCACCGTCACGTGGGAATTGAGCAGTCGGACGAACTCCATGTCGTGCTCGATGACGATGATGCTGTGCTCCTCGCGCGACTCGAGCAGCAGCTCGGCGGTCAGCACGGTCTCTTCATCGGTCAGCCCGGCCGCCGGCTCATCTACCAGCAGCAGCTTCGGGCCGGTGAGAATCAGCATGCTGATCTCCAGCCACTGGCGCTGGCCATGGCTGAGATATTCCACCTCGCGATGCTCGTCATCGAGCAGGCGAACGCGCTCAAGCTGCGAACGAATGGAGTCTCTCTCATAATCGGTAATCCTGCTGCCGAGCGAGATGCCCTGGCGGCCCGGAAGCGCGAGGGTCATGTTTTCGTAGACCGTCAGGCTGTCGTAGACCGTCGGCGTCTGGAATTTACGCCCGACTCCGAGCTGGGCAATGTCCGCTTCAGGCGCGAGGGTGATGTCCTTCCCCTCGAAAAAGACCTGCCCGGTCGTCGGGCGGGTCTTGCCGCTGATGACATCGCAGAGCGTCGTCTTGCCGGCGCCGTTGGGGCCAATGATGACCTTGAGCTCGCGGTGGCCGACGGCGAACTCCTTCACATCGAGCGCCTTGAAGCCATCGAAGAGGACGGTGATGTCCTTGACGTCGAGCAGGCTCCGGCCAACATCGACCTCCTGCTTGACCGAGCTGAGCAGGTTGATTCTCTCGAGACGTTTGCGCATCTCTTCCTCGGCGACCTCCGCCGCACGGCCTCCAGCCTCGTCCTCGGCCGAGCCTGTTTCGGGGGCCTGTTTTCCAGGCAGAAGACGAGGGCGACGCCCTCCGCCCATCGCCTTCTTCAGAATGTCGGCAATGCCTCCGGGAAGAACCAATACGATGAAAAGAAAGACCGCTGCGAGAACAAACATCCAATAGTCGGGGTATCGACTGGTGAGGACACTGTAGCCGTAGTTCACCACCAGGGCGCCGATCACGGCTCCCCAGAGCGTGCCGCGGCCGCCTACGGCCACCCAGACCACCACCAGGATGGATTCTATCGGCAGCATATTATGGGGCGTGAAGATACCCATCTGCGGGGCGTAGAGCATACCTCCGAGGCCGGCGATCGCCGCCGCGAGGGAGTAGACGAAGACCTTGAACTTATAGGGCTTGAATCCTGAAAACCGGAGGCGGTCTTCATTGTCCCGAATGGCGACCAGGACGCGCCCCATCCGAGAGCTGACAACATAGCGGCACAGAAGATAGACCAGGATCAACAAGGCCAGGGTGACCATGTAGAGTCCAAACTTGACCGAATCCTCATTGAGGTGATAGCCCCGGTACCTGAGCTCGGCGACATCCTTCAGGGTCACCTTCTTTCCATCGACCTCCGAGATGACAAGATCCTTGTAGTCCTTGTTGAAATTCACCCCGGTTGCCGGAGTGCTGAGAAGAATTCCCCCCTCCTGGACAAGGCCCCCCCCCGAAGCGGGAATCTCGCCTTCCCTCCGTTTCGTCTTCTGCCGTTTTTCAAGCGCCCCCTTAACGTCCTCAAACGTCAGGGAGACCTTGGCGAGCTCATCTTCCTTGAGCACAACCTCGATCTTCTCTCTGCCTCCGAAAACAATGCGGTCAAAGCGAGTGACGCCATTGGTCCCGCCGAGCTTCATGTCGTTGACCATGAAGACGGAGGCGACCATGACCGTCAACGCCTGGGTCAGGATCGCGAAAAAGACACCCTTCACGCGGCTTCTGAACACGAAAAAACCAACGCCAAAAGCCACCAGGGCCGGGAGGAGAATCCCGAGGACCATCGTCCAGCTGAGCCACCAGAAGGGCTTCCAGAACCAGGGGACCAGCCAGTCCGCCTCGGTCTCCCCCACCTTGCCCGGATAGACGACGAAGAGGCAGGCCGGCATCTTCCAGCCGGAGGCGTCGACACTGCCTTCGGGACCGCCGTGATGAGCCAGGTACATTCCCATGGCGTAGCCGCCGAAGGAGAAGAAGAGCGCCTGGCAGAGGCTCAGCATGCCGGTATAGCCCCAGACGAGGTCCAGGCCGACAGCGATCATGGCGAAGCACATATAGCGCCCCCACATGTTCACCGATTCTATCCCGTAGCTGCCGTTCAAGTAGAGCAGGGGAACCACCACGGCGTACACCAGGATCAGGAAGAGAGGAAATCTCCACTCCAGTCGGCCGAGCAATCCGCTCCTTGGCGCGGTCGTGTTCAGCTTGAGCTCAGACATCGGCGAGCCTCCCCTTGGGCGGGAAGATTCCGGCCGGGCGCCACTGGATAAAGGCGATGACGAGGACCAGGATCACCACCTTGCCCCAGGTAACCGAGGCGGTCGACTCGGGGAAGAGCCAGCCGAGGAAGGGCTCAAAGGCCTTATTCAACACTCCGATTCCAAGTCCCGCCGCGACCACACCGGCGAGTTCTCCCACGCCGCCCACCACGACCACGAGGAAGGAATCGACAATGTAGTTCTGCCCCATATCCGGCGTCACGCCGGCGATCAGGGTCAGGGCGCAGCCGGCGAGGCCGGCGAGGCCGGAGCCGAAGGCGAAGGTCATGCTATCGATAAACCGGCTGTTCACTCCCAGGCTGCGGGCCGTGGCGCGGTTCTGGGTGGTCGCGCGGATCAGGAGGCCCATACGGGTCTGGCCCATCAGAAGATAGATCAGCAGCACACAGAAGCCGCAGAAGAAGATGATGAAGAGGCGCGCCCAGGCGATGTTGAAATCCTGGAACAGCTCAAAGCTGCCCACCAGCTGAATCGGAGCGTTCACGCCGATATTGTCGCCGAAGATCAGGCGAGCCCCCTGGATCATCGCAAGCCCGCAGGCATAGGTCGCCAGCAGCGTATCGAGCGGACGGCCGTAGAGATGCCGCACGACGAAAAACTCGATGAGAATACCGAAGAAGGCCGCGGCGAGAAAGGCCGCCGGGATCGCGAAGATATAGTAGTAGTTTGCCGGAGTGCTCTCGGTGTGGCCAAAGAGATGCATGACCACGTAGGTCATGTAGGCCCCGACCATCATCAGCTCGCCATGCGCCATGTTGATCACGCCCATCAGGCCGAAGATGATCGACAATCCCAGGGCCATCAGGATCAGGACGGAGCCCGCTGAGATCCCGTTAAAGACGTGGCTCAGGTTGCGCACCTTGCTCTGGTAGCTGTCGATCGAAGCGATGCTGGAGTCGCATTCAGCCGCCAGGGCCGGGGATATATCCTCCTTGGAAGAGAGCTTCTTCAGGGCTGTCACGCCCGCCTCGCTGCAAAGCTCTCCCAGCTCCCTGACGGCATCGAGAACCTCCTGCTCAGGAAGCCCGGAAACATTGCCGCTGATCTTGATCAGGCAGACGCCTGTGCGCGCGACCCGGCGAGTCTTCCCGCTACGGGTGGGATCGGCTCCAAGGGTTTCGAGTGGAAGAAGGAATTCAGCCCGCCGGCTGTTGCCGCATTTCTGGGCCGCCTGCTGGCAGGTTTTTTCATCTCTTGCGCCAAGCTTGAGCGTGTCCTCCGCGGCAAGCACGGGCCTTCGCAGGGCGCGGGAGGCGCTCACCTCCGTCAGCTCGCTCTTGGCGGCGACGACCTGCTTCCCATCGTCTCCATTGAGTTCTGTTCTCAGAATGTGATCGAAGAGCCTGGCGGAGCTGTTGCCGTCGGCGTCTGAATCGAATTTCTCGACAAGAACGAGGCGGTCTTTCCACCTGTAGATGCTCTGGCCTTCACGGAAAGACTTCAGGAAAGCGATACCGCGGAGATCACCGGCCTTGACAAAATCGGCGAGAGCCGCGAGCCGGGCGTCCGCATCGGAGTCCTCGCTGCTCAGGCTGGATATGGCATCCTGAAGGCCCTGCCCGACAGGCCCGGTATCGAGAGCCGCCTGGCCTCCATCCCCGCCGCCACAGCCCCAGATGGACAAAAGCGCGAGAAGAACGCTGCTGAAAAAGAAGTGCTTGTTCAGACCTGACATCGTTTCAAGACGGGCAATCCATGCAAGAGGCTGCTATTAACGAAAAAAGAACCAGCCCGTAAGAACAGGTCTGATCCACCGCACCACCGGAAAAAGAGGTGCCGGTCTCGCGCCACGTGTGCAAGCGCGAGACCGGTCCAGGGGCACACAGAAAGTCTGCCAGCTGTCGCATCCGGCTTGCGGACGCGACAGCTGACAAATGCCACTTTACTTTTTCTTGGGACCTCCGGTCGGAGCCGGAACATTCCCATCAGGGTGAAGATACGAGCTATAGGAGTCCGGCGACACGAGGCCTTTGGACTGATAGACGATCTTGAACTGACCATCTTTCAGGATCTCGCCGATGTAGACCGGCTTCAGAGTGTGCTGGTTGTTCGGATGCATCGACTTCTTGCCGCCGGGGGCGTCGAACTCGAGACCGTAGACAGCCTGGCGCACCTTGTCGACATCGAAGCTTCCGGCCTTCTCGACCGCGGCCTTCCAGACATAGACGCCAAAGTAGGCCGCCTCGATCGGGTCATCCGTAACTCTCTGGGTTCCGCCGGGCAGCTTGTTGTTGGCGCAATAGGCCTTGAAGCTCTGGACGAACTTTGCGTTCGAGGGCGAATCGATGCTCTGGAAGTAGTTCCAGGCGGCGAGGTGACCCACCAGCGGCGGCACGTCCATGGCGCGCAGCTCGTCTTCAGCGACGGAGAAGGCCATGATCGGGCAGTCCGCGGAGGTCAGGCCCTGGTTGGCGAACTCCTTGTAGAAGGGTACGTTGCTGTCGCCATTGATTGTCGAGAGGATACAGGCTCCGCCGCCGGCGGCGAACTCTTTCACCTTACCGACGATGGTCTGGTAGTCCTGATGATGGAAAGGAGTGTACTCCTCCTTGACGTTCTCATCCGGAACACCCTTGGCCTTGAGGAAGGCCTTCAGCACCTTGTTCGCCGTCCTGGGGAAGACATAGTCGGTCCCGAGGAGATAGAACTTCGTGCACTTGCCGCCAGCCTCGGACATCATGTACTCAGCGGCGGGAACGAGCTGCTGGTTGGGGCTCGCGGCGGTGTAAAACACGTTGAGTGACTGCTCTTCACCCTCGTACTGGACGGGGTAAAACAACAGCTGGTTGTATTCTTCAAAGACAGGCAGACAGGACTTCCGGCTCACTGACGTCCAGCAGCCAAAGGTCACAGCGACCTTCTTTTCAAGGATCAGCTCTTTCGCCTTCTCGGCGAAAAGGGGCCAGTTGCTGGCGGGGTCGACAACCTCGGGAACGATTTTCTTCCCGAGAACGCCGCCGGCGGCGTTGATCTCTTCAGCCGCCATGAGGACCACATCCCTCAGAGATGTCTCTGAGATCGCCATGGTGCCTGAAAGCGAGTGAAGGACGCCAATCTTGACGGTCCCATCGTCGGCAGGAGCTTCTTTCGCCGGAGCCGCAGGAGCTTCTTTCGCCGGAGCCGCAGGAGCTTCTTTCGCCGGAGCCGCAGGAGCCTCTTTCGCCGGAGCCTCCGTTGGCGCCGCAGGCGCGGCCGCTCCACTGTCCGCTGTATCTCCACCACCACCGCCGCCACATCCGGTCACACCAAGGGCAAAGCCCAAGAGGACTGCAAGGAAGACCCTCTTCATAGCTAACTCCTTTATAATATTTAACTTACAAAACCCGACCCATAAGATCGCAAAAACTCCACCTGTCCGAATCCCCACAAACACAACTCCCCAGGGCGCTCCGGGATATCACCCGGTCAGACGCAGCTCAGAACTGGAACTGCATGCCGATGCCGAAGGTACTGCCTTCGCCTTCGCCAGCATCATTGCCATCAGCATCTCCATATTCAATGCTGACACTGGCCTTGTGACCATCGATCACGTGCTGGACTCCAACGGCCCACTCGTCTCCACTGGCGCCATCGCTGACATACCGAATGTAGGGACGAAGCTTGCCCGTCAGGGGGCCAACAGACGTTTCGCCATTCATCAGGAGTCCGACGAACACGGAGATCGGATCGTCATCACTCGAGGAATAGTCATACCATGCGGCATCCAGGGTCACGGTTCCCATATCGAGAGTCTTCTCGACCAGGACATCGAGCGCCAGGGCATCTTCGTGCGCGCCGCCGCCAGACCCGGGACCATCCTGATAGGACAGACCGATAGCGAGAACCTGCTTCTCACCAAAGTAGGTGCTGGCGTTGTAGTAACCATCTTCGTCGTCCCAGAGGTTCAGGACGAGACGGCCGGCGAGCATCTGATCGTCATTGTCGGATCCATCAAAGATACCAACCTGGTACTTCAGGTTCATGTCTCCACCGATGTTTCCCCAGACGGCAACACCATCATCACGGCCGGCCTGCTGGTTGCCATTCATATAGAAATCTGAGGCACTGGCAGCACCGTTTCCGATGTTGCCGTAGTAGGGGCCGCTCAGGTTAGCGCGATCACTGGGAGCGAGAAAACGTCCAACCCAGAGATTGACCGAATCACTGACAGACAGCTTGGCAACTGCATCAAGAATCGTCGCGCCAAGCTCCGAACCGTCGGCGGAACTCTCGGTGTTGACCTCAATAGAAGCCGGACCGACCGTTCCGTTGATGTACAGACGTACGTTGTTGAGGCCGTAATTGTCATCGCCATCACCCCAGCTGGCGCCGGCGCGAAGTCCACCACCAACCGATACGCTGGGAGCGGCCGCATCCTGGGCGGTTGCCTGGGTTACGACGAATGCACACGCAATAGCTGCAAAAAGAACTCTGGTTGTCTTACTCAAGACAGCACCTCCATAAAAAAAAAACCTGCCAGGCACATCGCACTTCATTATTGAAAGTGATCCTGCCTGAACAATCCGACCTGGCTGAACTTCTCAGCTCTAATGGTCTAAAATGAATACCTCCCGAAATCTCAAACCGGAAATTTCAAGAGAACTAAGACGTACAAATTGCAATTGCCGTGCCACAGATCCAAGTTAAGAAGCCGATCTGCCTTGCAGGCCCGAAAATCACAACCTCCCTTCCAGCAAAGACCAGATCTAAACATTTACAGATCAAAGTCTTAAACAGTCGGGGAGAACCTTAAGATCAAAATCTATGCTTTTGAAACGACCTCCTTTCAAAACTTTCCCCACGGCTCACAAAAGCCATGGCTGCACAATAAATGTCCTGACTGATTGCCTTATCTTGTGCGGCAGAACAATTACTGTGCATTCAAGCCTGGGGTCAGGCTGCGAATTCTTTCATTCGCAGAGATTCTTGACGAGCCGGCTCAGGAGCCAGCATAATCCGAATTCTTATTTCTGATTCAAACCACTGAAATTCAGGAAGATAGTCTCTGTGTCATCCTCCGACTGGCTCGTCTGGCAATTAATAGACTCCGCTTTCCCCGCGGGAAGTTTCGCTCATTCCAGCGGCCTTGAAGCGGCCTGGCAAAACGGCAGAGTAGAGAACGAAGAAGACCTGCTGGTCTTTACAAGGACCAGCCTGGAGCAGGCGTTAAACGGCCAGCTCCCTTTCGTGATCTCCGCCCGAAACGATCCGGATTCGTTCTACGAGCTTGATAGTCTATGCGATGCTTTCCTGAGCAATCATGTAGCCAACCGCGCCAGTCGGCGCCAGGGGGCCACCCTCCTTGCAACCTGCGAGACAGTCTTTCAGAATTCCAAACTTACTCAATTGCGCACCAACGTACTTGAAAATGGACTCTCATGCCATCTCCCGCCGGTGTTTGGTCTTATCTCCAATATCCTGAATATAAAAGACCAAACAGCTTCCGGAATCTACCTCTATTTCATCATCCGTGGTATTTTATCGAGTGCCGTAAGACTTGGGGTTATTGGGCCATTACGCGCGCAGGTTATCCAGCGCAAGGCGGCCTCGTTTGCCGAGGACATCGTAACCGACCTGCCCATTCCGAGCCTGGATGACCTGGCCCAGACAGCGCCCGTCATCGAGGCGTTGCAGGCCAACCAGGACCGCCTCTATTCGAGACTTTTTCAGAGCTGAAGAAAATTTGGAGCCCGCAATGAGTTCATCCCATTCCCACGACCACTCCCACGGCGAACATTCGCACAGCCACGATCATGGACACTCTCATGACCATGAGGGACATGGGCACACCCATGAACACATGGAACATCCCGGCTTGTTTGAGGAGCGCGAACTGTCGACGCCCGAGAGGGATTACAGTCGCCGCGCCTTTACCATCGGAGTCGGTGGACCGGTCGGCAGCGGCAAAACAGCCCTGTTGCTGGCGCTCTGCGGCGAACTGCGTGAGCGCTTCAGCCTCGCCGCGGTAACCAACGATATCTTCACGCGTGAAGATGCCGAGTTCCTGATTCGCAACGAAGCCCTCGAAGCCGAGCGTATCGAGGCGGTCGAGACCGGCGGCTGTCCTCACGCCGCCATCCGGGAAGATGTCTCCTCCAACCTCCTGGCGCTGGAGGAACTGACCGCTAAGATTAAGCCCGACATGCTCTTCTGCGAGTCCGGCGGCGACAACCTCGCCGCCCACTTCAGCCGGGAGCTCGCCGACTACACGATCTACGTCATCGACGTCTCAGGCGGTGATAAGATTCCACGCAAGGGCGGACCTGGAATTACCCAGTCCGACCTCCTGGTCATCAACAAGACCGACCTGGCCGAGGCCATCGGCGCTGACCTCTCGGTCATGGAGCGAGACAGCGCGAAGATGCGCGGCGATGGCCCCTTCATTCTCGCCCGGGTCAAGCACGGCGAAGGCGTCAACGAGATCGTCGAACACGTCCTGAAAGCCTGGGAAGACTCCAGGAAGTCCCAGTGTCATCCGGATTGATTTAAGATATCTAAAGACTCTTTGCAACCTGCACTCACTGCCGGGGTTACTGTATAATACACGGCTTGATCAGGGGAGGTGCTGAACGCGCGCCTCTGTCAGCAAGTCTGAATAGAAACCCTTCTTTTTCCAGAGCCAGGCGAAAGCATGCCCAGGACTATCCAACTCATATTCACGATTCTATTTATCTTCTCGACTTTCTGCGCCTCGGTGGCCTTTTCACAGGACGACCGTGTTCGCCGGGAAGACCCTTTTGACCGTGAGGCCATGCTCAAACGCTTTGATGCCGATGGAGATGGCGAATTGAACGAGGCTGAACGCAAAGAGATGCGTGATTTCATCTTCCGATCGCTCGAGGAACGCCCCGGCAGCAATCGGCCGGAAGGAAATCGTCCCCAGGGCAACCGCCCTGAAGGCGATCGCCCCGGACAGCCCCCGGGCGGAGGACGCGGCGGCGGCGGTGGTGCGGGCAGACAGGATCTCAAGGTGGTCGAACAATTCGACAAGGATGGGGATGGAAAACTCAACGTTGAAGAACGGGCCAAGGCCCGGGTCTACGTCAAGGAACAGGGCAGCAGCAGCCGTCGGCGCGGACGGCGGCCCGGCGGCGGCGGAGAATCCCGTGAGAGCAACCCCGGCAAACCTGAAAAGCTCACCCCCGCCGATGTGAAAAACTACCCCGACAAGTCGCTCTACGACGCATCCATCCTGCGAACGATCTTCATCGAATTCCCCGGTGAAAATTGGGAAACGGAGCTCGCCGACTTCTACAGGACCGATGTGGAAATGCCTGTCGACATGACCGTCGATGGAGAGACCTACAAAGGCGTCGGGATCCAGTTTCGGGGTAACTCATCTTTCTTCGGGGTCTCCGCGGGCCAGAAACGCTCCTTCAACATCCGAATGGAGTACGGAGATCACAACGGGCTCTACGGCTACAAGACCCTCAACCTCCTGAACTGTCACGCCGATCCATCCTTCCTGCGCCACGTACTCTTTGACCATGTCACCAGCAGGTACCTGCCAACCTCGAAATCCAATTACGTCAAGCTGGTCATCAACGGAACGAGTTGGGGCGTCTACCTCAACATCCAGCAATACAATAAGGACTTCCTGGCCGACTGGTACGACACCAAGAAGGGCATCCGCTGGAAGGTACCCGCCAATCCCCAGCGCGCGCCGGGGTTGCGCTATTTCGGCGAGGACCTCGATGAATACAAGTCCTACATTCATCTGAAAACAACCGAGGCTCCGGAATCCTCATGGAAAGATATTGTCAAGCTCAGCAGGCTCCTTGATGAGACCCCCGCCGATAAGGTCGAAGAGGTCATCGGCAAGGTTCTCAACATTGACCGCGCCCTCTGGTTCATCGCGATCGACAACCTGCTCATGGATGGCGACGGCTACGTCAGCCGAGGGAGCGATTTCATCATGTACCAGGATCCCGGCGGCCGCATCAACCTCATGCCCTACGACAGCAATGAAACCTTCGGACTCCACGGCGGTGGCGGAGGAGGCGGGGGAGGAAGACGCGGCAGGGGACGGCGCCCCGGTGGAGATGCCGGACGCGGCGGCAGACCTTCAGGCCCCTTTGGACGCCCGCCCAGGCTTGGCGGAGACGACGCCAGGCGCCCGGATGACCGCAGGCCCAGCGCTCCCCCACCCCAGGCCGAGAGCCGCGACAGCGGACAGTTCTCACAGAACCCCCTCGAGTTTGAAAACTCGAGAGAGCGCCCCCTGATCAGTAAGCTCCTCTCAGCTCCGAGCCTCAAGGCGCGCTATATAGCCCACGTGAAGACCATCCTGGACGAATCCCTCGACTGGAAGGTCATCGGGCCTGTTGTGACTGGCTATCGGTCGGTGCTGGGAAACGAGATTGCCAAGGACACCACCAAGCTCTACCCGACCGAAGCCTACGAGCAGGGAGTCGATGGCAATTACGCTGGCAGCCGGAGGCCCGTAGCAGGGATCAAGAACTTCGTCGACGGACGCAGAAGCTACCTGCTGAAACACCCGGCCCTCTCACAAAAGGCGCCCGTTATCAGCAGTGTCAAGGCCAGCCCCTCGGAAGCCTCGCCTTCCTCTAAGGTGAAAGTCAGCATACGAACCGGCAAGGGTGAGAAACCCGGCAAGGTGCTGCTCTACCATGCCACCGGAAAATTCGGCGCCTTCGCAGCATCTGAGATGAAGAAAAACGGCTCCGCCTGGACCGGCAGCATCCCCGCCTATCCCGCGGGCACCCTGGTTCGTTATTACGCCGAAGCGCGCTCCGCGACAAATGATGCCACTGTCTTTGAGCCCCGCCGCGCGGAAGGGTCCCCCCTCAGCTACAGAGTCCAGGCCATCCGAAGGTCGGGCTTCCCTGTTCGAATCAGCGAGATCCTCGCCTCCAACCAGAAAACCAACACCGATCCCCAGGAAGAATTCGAAGACTGGGTCGAGCTCTACAACAGCTCCTCGAAGGCCATCGACCTCTCAGGCCTCTACCTGAGCGATTCTCCCAACAATCCCCGCAAATGGAAGTTTCCGGAAGGAACGGCCATCGCCGCCGAGAGCTACCTGGTCATCTGGCTCGATGGCGACACCGATGCTTCCGGACTCCATGCGAGCTTCCGCCTCGCCCGGGAGGGAGAGGCCCTTCTCCTTGTCGACAGGGACAGTGGGCAGAACGCCATCCTGGATGTGCTTCAATTTTCAGCCCAGGAAACCGATCGGTCATTCGGACGGGACAAAGAAGCGAAGGGCAAGGGACGGTCGCTGAAACCAAGTCCGGGGAAGCCCAACCCGGCCAGGTAAAAACCGTTAAAAACGGCAATATAGCCTCTACAACCCCGATGCCGGGTGGAGTGGGCGGCTGCAGATGGTCTGTCGCCAAAGACACTCTTTGATCATCCTCTCCTGTTTCAAGTAGTATCGAGACAGAAGGAGGCACTGAAATGATTCTGACTAATATTGAAACAATCCCTGGAGAAACAATCCAGGAGCACTATGGACTGGTGCAGGGGTCCACGATCAGGGCCAAACATTTCGGGCGCGATCTCATGGCCGGCTTCAAGAATATTGTCGGCGGCGAGCTCAAGGGCTACACGGAACTCCTGCAGGAGTCCCGCAACCAGGCTCTCGAGCGAATGTGCCGGCAGGCCGAAGAGCTTGGAGCCAACGCGGTCATCAACGTCCGTATCGCCACATCTTCTGTCGCTGCCGGAGCGGCTGAAATTCTGGCCTACGGAACCGCTGTGAGGGTCTGATGTTCGAGCTGTTTTTTTTCATAATGCTCCTGCTGCTGGGTTTTATCATCGGAAAATCCAAGGAGCGCAAACACTACAGGAGTATCGGTATCCGGGAGGAAACCTTCCTGGGCAAACCCGCCATCACCGCCAGGGTGCCGTCGAGCGAAAACATCGCTCACGCAGACCTCGCCATTGGCTCGGTCGTAGTCTCGATCGACTACTTCAAGCGATTCCTCTCATCCTGGAGGATGATCTTCGGGGGGGAGTTGAAGGCCTATTCCCCGCTTCTTGACCGCGGCAAGAGAGAGGCCCTCCTTCGAATGAAGGAGTCCGTACCCGGGGCGGATGAATACATCAACTGCAGAATGGAAACCTCCACTATCAGCTCAGGCAAGGGCAAGGCCATGGGTACAGTCGAGGTGATCGCCTATTCCACCGCAATCACCTATGCCGATGGAGCCACCCAGCCCGGCCAGGCGACGCTTGAGCAACTCGCTGCACCTGAAGAGCCTCCACGGGTACCCGGGCTGGACGGATGAAGTTCGTCCCCAGGAAACTCGAAAAGACCGCGGACGTCTCACGCGCACAGACAACCCCCGGCCATCTCCTCAAGAACATCCTGGGGGTTGTCGCCATCATCACCCTGGCCTATCTCGGCCTGGGACTGGTGGCCGACACCATCACATCTAACATTTCGGAAGAGACCGAAACCCGGTGGTTCTCCTGGACCGATTCCATGCTCGAATCGAAAATCACTTCCGGCCGCGCACTGGAAATATTCAAACGCCTGACCGCGGACAAGAGCCTTCGCCCCCTGCCCTACAAGCTCTACGACCTGGACATTGACACGCCAAACGCCGCCGCGCTGCCCGGCGGAGCAGTGGGGGTCACCAGCAGCCTGCTCGCGGAAGTAGAGAGCGAAAGAGGCCTCGCCATGGTGATCGCCCACGAACTGGGACATCACCAGCATCGCCACTGTCTGAAGAGGTTAGGCCGAGGCCTCCTGACGCGGGGGCTCCTGGCTGTCCTCCTGGGCGACACCGAGGTGGGCTCGCTGACTCTCTTCCTGCAGTTGGCGGAGGCCGGCTACTCCCGCGGACAGGAACAAGAGGCCGATGAATTCGGTATGCGGCTGGTTCACTCCGTCTACGGCAGCACCGCCGACTGCCTGGAGTTTTACCAGCTCATCGAGCGCAAATACCGCGAGGGCCAATCCCGCTGGGGCCAGTTCCACCAGAGCCATCCCCTCACCACCGACAGGATCGAGAGCCTCCGGAAACTTCAGAAAGAGCTCGCCTCTCCTGGAAGCGACAAATAAACCTGTCCCTTACAGGCGACGGCGTTTTCGACGCGGACTCTTCTGGCCGCCCTCGGTCTTCTCAAGCTCCCCGAGAAAGCCCCCCCATCTCGTCTCCACCTTAGAGAAAGGTCCGAAGGCCTTCTCGAAGCGGCGGCGAAACACCCCTGGGCTCGGGCGTTCGGCCCCCTCGGCCGTGAAGCTCTCAAG
>Ga0066842_10000205_pt1 | contig 15725 bp, 9 predicted proteins | sample ETNtaG_19_FD_67289 | JGI IMG/M metagenome (GOLD analysis project Ga0066842, IMG submission 67289) | Marine microbial and viral communities from oxygen minimum zone, Eastern Pacific Ocean - ETNP201302PF86A | ecosystem: Environmental > Aquatic > Marine > Oceanic | place: Pacific Ocean: Eastern...
CGGGGGCGGCCGCCTGGGCGGACTCCCGGGCGCCTGACAATACGATGGTTAACAGGCCGACGAAAACGAGAACGCGAAGCTGCGGAATCATGCGCATGTGTTTCACCAGTATCTAAAGGGTGCTTCAGAACCCTGCGGCTAATCCCGACAGGGCATTGATGATTTACGACTCTTTCAAACCGAAGCTCACATTATCGCCAAGAGCGGGTTTTTTCCAATGCCTCATCTTGCCAAGAATCATCTTCGATGGCATCGAGGGGTCGATGGCGCGTAAAACCCTGGCGCACGCAGAGGGTCCCACCCCGCCTCCCGCCATTGTCGCAGGGCAGGAGATTTGCCCTGGAACACCGGCCCTGCAAAAAAATGGTCGGGGTGAGTGGAATCGAACCACCGACCTCTACGTCCCGAACGTAGCGCTCTACCAGGCTGAGCTACACCCCGATACAAGGCCGAAATCAACAGCCGCCGAGTTGGGCGACCCCAGATCGCAGGCCGCCTCCTAGAATCAGCGAACGCCAATCCTACCCTGCAGTGAAAACACATCAAGACAATAGCCCCTTTTCAGGCTGAATCCTGCAGCATCTGCCGGAGATGCGATGTGGCGGGCGAGTTATGATTCGTTTGCGAAACTGGCTTTTCCAGCTTTAGTACCTTAATCTTAGGTATGTCGGAGTTTGTTGAAGGGTCTTGTTTCCGGTGATTTTACTTTACGGCGAGGTTCCATTGCGAAACCTCCGCCACCGTCGCCCACTGCGCCTTCCGTCCGACATTCTGACCCTCTTTTTTTTTACATATCCCCCCCCCTATATTGCAGGCCTTGAAAACCATGCCAGGACAATTCCCCAGACGTCTCATCGCCCCCAGGTGGAAAACAGCCATCTCTGCCATCTTCTTTTTCCTGGCACTGGCCCTGGCACGAAATGCCTCGGCGGTAATTATCACGGAAATCATGTTCAATCCGCCCGCCGAACTGGAGGCCGCCCACGGCGGCGCCAATCTCGAATGGATTGAAATTTTCAACGATGAGCCAACCGTGGTTCACCTTACCGGCTACTATTTTTCCGAAGGAATCAACTTCACCTTCCCTGTCGACACCTGGCTCGAGGGACGAACATACCTGGTCATCGCGGCCGATGCCGCGGCTGTCAGGGAGGCCTATGGCATCCAGAACGTCATCGGCGACTTCGGCGGACAGCTGGATAACGACGGCGAGAGGCTCACGCTCAACATCTACGGCGGCGGCCCCGACAGGAGCGTCGGATTCTCCGACCGGGGCCAATGGCCCAAGATCGCCGACGGAACGGGCCACTCCCTGATGATCAAGGACACCTACGGCGCCCAGGATAGCAACAACAACTGGACCTCCAGCGTTGTAATAGGCGGAACTCCCGGGGGGCCCAATTATGAAGAGCCGAGAATCATCGAAACGATCATCGTTCCCGATGATGCGACCTGGCGCTACCGCAAGAACACCTCAGAGTACCCAGGCGGCTGGCAGGAAATTGAATTCGATGACTCCGCGTGGCTTGAAGGCCAGACAGGCATCGGCTATGGCGATGACGATGACACGACCGTGCTGGATGATATGCGCGGCAACTATACTTCATTCGCCTGCCGAAAATCGATCGAGTTGACCCAGGAACAGATCGACTCCTTTGACGAGGTCTACTTCCAGCTCAGGTACGATGACGGGTTTGTCCTCTATGTAAATGGAATCGAGACCGCGCGAAACCGGCTTGGCAACAACGGCGACCCGGTCTCTTTCGAGCAAAGAGGAACCTCCCACGAGGCGCGGGAAGAATTCGAAAGCTTCTCGGTCAACACGGATCGCCTGCGCGTGGGAACCAACGTCTTCGCGGTGGGCATCCATAACGCCTCGGTCAACAGCTCGGACTCGAGCTTCCAGCCTAAGCTCATCAGCAGCCGGATTGAATTCCCCAACCCGGGAGGAGCGCCGGTACCCGTTGTCATCAACGAGGCCTTCCTGCGCACCGACGAGGAGAGCTGGGTAGAACTCTACAACACCTCTGCCCAGGCTATCGATCTTTCGGGCTTTTTCCTCAGCGATGACAACAACCTGCTCAGCAAGTGGGCTATTCCGGATGGAACGACCATCGACGGCAACGGCTACCTCGTCTTCAGCGACTCCCAGATGACACTGGATCTGTCAGCCGAACGTGTTTCCATCTTCCTGAGCCGCCCCAACCTGCTCGAGGTCCTCTCCGCGGCCATGTTCGATAATCCTGCCGAGGTGGCCGCGGCGCTCGATCGAACCAGCGATGCGCTCTACCCTGACGCGGGCCAGCGCTTCATGGCAACCCCGACTCCCACGCCCGGCGCCGCCAACACTGTTCCTGTCGAGGATGGCATCGTGATCAACGAGATCATGTACCATCCCCCCGATGGACGCGAGCTGCTCGCGTTTGTCGAGCTCTTCAATCGCTCGGAACAAGACATCGACATCAGCGGGTTCCGCTTCAACCGCGGCATCTCCTATACCTTCGAAGAGGGGACAGTCCTTGCGAGCGGCGCCTATCTCGTCATCGCGGCAGAGCCTGAAACCCTTAGAGGAGCCCACGAAGCGCCCGGGGAGGGCGGGGAAACCCTGCCGATCGTCGGCCCCTTCGAAGGCGAGCTGAGCAATAAGGGAGAGCTCCTGCGCCTGGTGGACACGCTAGGCAACCCGGTAGACGAGGTGCGCTACCACGATGGAGGCCTCTGGCCGAAATGGGCAGATGGAGGAGGGTCGAGCCTCGAGCTGCTGGATCCCAACCAGGACAATTCGGTTGCCAGCGCCTGGGAAAACAGCGACGAGTCGGCGAAGTCCCAATGGGAGGAGATCTCCTATACCATCAGCTACGCCACCCAGTCGGAGTCCGAATTCCAGATCCGCATGATGGGGGCCGGGGAGGTTCTCATGGACGACATCCAGGTCACTCGCGGCAACACCCAGTACATTCGTAACGGCAACTTCGAAACCAACACCAGCAGCTGGATCATCCAGGGCAATCACATCCAGTCAGGCCGAACGACCGAAGACGCCGCCGCCGGCAACGCCTGCCTCAAGATTGTCGCCACCGGCGATGGTGATACCCGAGTCAACCGAATCGAGACCGAGACCTCTCCAAGAATGACCTCCGGTTCCCACCAGATCAGCCTGCAGGCCCGCTGGCTGAGAGGCGCGCATATGCTGTACCTCAGCTGCTACAGGCAATACGCCCGGTGCCAGCACACTCACGGGCTGCAAATCCCGTACAACCTCGGCAGCCCGGGACAGGCAAACAGCGTCGTCTCGAATAATCTCGGACCGGTACTGAGCGAGGTGATCCACCAGCCGGCGGTCCCTGCGGCCGGGCAGGGAGTCACCATTCTCGCGCGGGCAAGTGATTCCGATGGCATTGGCTCCGTCCGGGCGCTCTACGACCCCTCGGGCAATAACGCCTCCGGCGAGGTCGAGCTCTTCGACGATGGAGCCCACTCCGATGGCGAAGCGGGAGACGGCCTCTTTGGAGGAGAGCTTCCCGGTTTCTCCAACAACACCAAGGTGACCTTCTACGTGGAGGCCGAGGACAACGCCGGGAACCGCCGCCGCGAACCTCGAGAAGCTCCGACCAGGGACCTGGTCTACCAGCACTCGACGCCGCTCACCGCCAATTCATTTACCTACCGCCTCATCCACGATGATGCCAATTGGAGCAGGCTCGGCAGCCGGCAGCTTCACTCCAACGAGCTGCTCGATGCCACCTTCATCTTCAACGAAGAGAAGATCTACTACAATGTGGGAACGAGATGGCGAGGCAGTCCCTGGAACCGTCCGGGCAATCCGCGCATGTACCGCGTCGGTTTCCCTAAAGACCAGCCGCTTCGCAACCGCACAAAGATCAACCTGAGCCGCTATGGCAGCGCCCAAAGGGAGAAGGCGGCCAGCTACGTTGTCTGGCGCAATTCGACAACCTCCACCACCAGTCCCTACAACCGGTCAACCTGGGCACGAGTACGGACCAACGGGGGCACCTACACCATGGAGAGCGTCGAGCCCACCAATCCTGAATATCTCAAGATGTGGTTCCCCGAGGACTCCGACGGCATCATCATGAAAATCATGGGTAAGCAGACCTTTTCAGACTCAGGCTCTCACCAGTCGAATCTCCTCCAGTGGGCCACCTGGCAGAACCGGGGCGCGGACAAGTCAGGCTACCGCTGGAACTTCAACTTTCGCACCAGGGAACTCGAAGACAACTTCCAGCCCCTTATCTCGCTGATCCAGACCATGAACGGCAACTCGTCCATCCTCGACAACTCGCTTGAAAACATCATGGATGTAGAGCAGTTCCTCAGGGTCTACGCCGCCCGCTGCGCGCACGACGACTGGGACACCATCGCGATCGGAAACGGCCAGAACGCCTATATCTACTACGCTCCGAACGAGGGGCGCTGGAAGCTCCTGCCCTGGGATATGGACCACACCTGGGGCAACACCGGAGCGCGAGTCTATCCGGATAACGACAGCACCTTCTCGCGTATCATCGCCCGCCCTAAATACCGCCGTAAATACATCGGCATCCTCAACGAGATGCTCAACGGCCGCGGCGGCAACCCCGGTCATTGGACCACCAACGAGATGGTCACCAAGTTCCTCGACCGCAACTCGGCCGTTGTCGGCAGTGATGGCGTAGGCAACTCATCCCCTGTACGAAACTTCATGAACGGCCGGCGAGGGACCCTCTCCCGCCAGATTCCCGCCCGCGTCGACTTTGCCATCACAACCAACGGCGGCGATGATTTTACCGAAGACGAGGTCTCAGCGCGGATCAATGGAACCGGCTGGGTAGATGTCGACATGGTCCTGGTCTCGGGCGAGCCGACCACAATCACCTGGACCAGCACGACTCGATGGCGAGCCGATATTTCCCTGTCTGCGGGAGAAAACGTCCTCGACTTCCTGGCCCTTGATGTAGAGGGCAACGTGGTAGGCGCGGCTAGCGTGACCGTAACCAGCACCTTTGGCTGGGAAAATCCCACCATCACCTCGCTCGTCCCGGCGGAGGGGCAACCGGGAGAAACCATCACCGTCACGGGAACGGAATTCCACGAGGGAATCCAGGTGCGTATCGCTGGTGAAATCATTGAGGGCGTCGAATTCGACGCGGCGAATCCCGAAACTCTCACCTTCCCTGTTCCCTGGCAGAGACCCGCCACGGTAAGGGTAACGGTCAACAATACAGATGAGCGCTCCTCTGATCCTGCCACCCTGGTCATCCTGCCGCCGCCGCCCCAGTTTATCCGCGGCGATGCGAATATCGATGAGGCGGTCGACATCAGCGACGCGGTCAAGGTGGTGCGCTACCTCTTCTCGGGAGTGACGATCGGCTGCCTCGATGCGGCGGATTCCAACGACGATGAGGAGATCAATATCACCGACGCCGTCTACCTGCTGGAATACCTGTACCGGGGAGGAGCGGCCCCTGCCTCTCCGTTCCCGCAGAGAGGCTCTGACCAGGGAAAAGAAGGCGCGCTGGGATGTGAGGACGGCCTCGACCCGTTTGGCGGGTAGGGCCGGCGGCCTTAAAGACCGAAATCATCCGCCTTCTTGCGAAGGGTGTTGCGGTGAATTCCCAGGAGATCGGCCGCCCGCAGACGCACTCCATCACATCGTTCGAGCGCTTCACTCAGCAGGGTCTTCTCGACAACCCCCATCGTATCCGACCAGATCTCGCTCGAGGAAGAGGAACCCAACAGCGAATGGAAATGCGCGGAAACCGAGCTGTCGAGGGTTTTATCTCCAGCGTCGGGGCGGCGAGGATTCGCATCGTTACGCAGCGGCGGGATGTCGGCGGCGTGAATCTTCGTCCCCTCGCAAAGGATAACGGCCCGCTCAATCAGGTTTTCAAGCTCGCGAACATTCCCGGGCCAGGAATAGGCCATGAGCTCTCGCAGAGCATCCTTGCCCAGCTTCATCGGCGGTAGATCATTCTCAGCCGAAAACTTATCGAGAAAATGCTGCGCCAGCAGGCGAATGTCCTCTGAATGGTCCCTCAGGGGCGGCATGGCGATCGGGACGACATTAAGGCGGTAATAGAGATCCTCCCGGAAGGTTCCGTCCTGCACAAGCTGCTCGAGATCACGATGGGTGGCCGCGATAACCCTGACATCGACCTGCAGAGGTGTTTCCGATCCTACCGTATCAACCTCCTTCTCCTGCAGGACCCGCAGCATCTTGGCCTGCAGCAGGGGGCTCATATCGCCAATCTCATCAAGAAAGATCGTTCCTCCATCGGCGAGAACGAACTTCCCCTTGCGGTCAGCAATCGCCCCGGTAAAGGAACCCTTCACGTGACCGAAGAGCTCGGCCTCGAGCAGCGGCTCGGGGATCGCGGCGCAATTGACCCGGACGAATGGGCCCTCGGAGCGTGGGCTGTTGTAGTGAATAGCGTTGGCGATGAGCTCCTTGCCTGTTCCGCTCTCTCCCCGGACGAGGACCGTGGAACGCGTAGGCGCGACGCTGACGATCGTCTGGAAGACCGCCTGGATCGCGGGGCTGTTGCCCACAATCCCGTCGAAATTATAGCGTTCGCGCAGCTCGGCCTTGAGCATGCGGTTCTCTTCAAGCAACTGCTCCCGTTCCGCCGCCGCGTCCTGGTAGATCTTGACCGCCTGGGCAAGCGTTCCCGTGATGATCTGGAGGAGGGCCATATCCTGGTCAAACTCCTTGTCGCCATGAAAGGGCTTGGCGCCGCCGAGTACCCCGACGACCTTCCCTTCCAGGTTAATGGGAACCGCCATGAAGGTCATCTGCTCAGAACCGGCGCGGAAGGCTCCGGTCCTGCCAAGAAACTTGGGCTCCTGGCTGATATCGCGCACTCCGATCGGTTCACCACTCTCGACAACGCGCCCGATGATGCCTTCACCGCGCGCGTACTGGCCCTTGGCCATCTCCTCCTCCGTCATCCCGTAGGCAAGGGAGATCTTGAGATCATCCGAATCAGGCTGCACCAGGACCAGGAAGCATTGGGATAATTCACATCTTCGGGCCAGGATCTCGCTGACCTGGGTAAACAGATCTTCAAAAACAAGAGAGGAGCCGAGAGCCTGGCTGATCTCAAGAAGGGTCTCATCCTGGATGTTTCGCCGCCGCAGCTCGGAAAACGACTGGGCGTTTTCGAGAATCTGCGCGGCCTGGGTACCGACAATCGTCAACAGCTCGAGATCCTGTTCGGAAAAATTATCCTTCCGAGTCGAATCGACACTGATCACCCCCACCACCCTCTTGTCCAGGATCATGGGAACCGCCAGCTCCGAGCGAATGTGCTCCTTGACCATGACGTAGCGATCTTCTTTGAGCACGTCTGGAACACCGAGAGCCTCGCCATGCTTGGCGACCCACCCCGTAATTCCTTCGCCGACACGAAGAGCGACCTTGTCCTCGACATCCTGGCCGAGACCGCGAGAGGTAACGATCCTGAGCGTCTCCCCCTCCAGCAGGATCACCGAGCCTGTCGTGGCGCCCGTATAGCGAATACTCGAATCAAGAAGAACCTCGAGGAGCCTGATCGGGTCGAGGGTCGAGTTCAGCGCCAGCGCGATCTCCTGGAAGATTTCGAGTCGACTGTCGGCAGGAGAAGCATCCTCTCCTCCCTCCCGCCGTGGAGACGCCGAATCCGAAGGTTCCGTGTGTTCACCTGGCTCAACCATGCCGAAATCCGCTTATATCAATGACTTCTCACGCATCCAACGACCCAACGACACCCTGCCTCTTTTATAGGCACTGACCCTGTATTGTGCAGAAAAGATGGCTCTTAGCACAATAATTTATCACCCGCTTTTTCGCTCAAAGATTGGCAACCTGTTAGTATATGGCTCCAATTGCCGCCGCATGGCGGCCTGGCTCGCCCTCTTCCGGGATCTGAAATATGCCTCTTCTCATCGATCAGCTCGGCCGCAAAATTGACAATTTGCGGATCTCGGTCACGGACCGATGTAACTTCCGCTGCCTCTATTGCATGCCTGAAGAGGGCATGGAGTGGCTGCCGAAAGAAGGGGTTCTGAGCTTTGAAGAGCTCGAGAGGCTTGTCCGCATCCTTGCGCCCATGGGAATCCGGAAGCTGCGGTTGACTGGAGGAGAGCCGCTTCTCAGGCGTGACCTTCCACAGCTTATCTCGCTGCTGAGGACAATCGAAGGCATCGATGACATCGCCCTCACCACCAACGCCCTGCTGCTCGCTGAGCAGGCCGCGGCCCTGCAGGAGAGCGGGCTGGACCGCGTCAACGTCAGCCTTGATTCCCTGCTGAGAGAACGCTTCGAACAGATTACCCGCCGGGATGCTCTTGACCGGGTGCTGCGGGGAATCGAGCAGGCCGCGAAAACATTTCAAGGCCCCCTCAAGATCAACGCCGTGCTCATGCGCGGACTGAACGATGCAGAGACACCCGCCTTCGCCGAGCTGGCCCGAGAACATGGACACACCATCCGCTTCATCGAATACATGCCGCTCGATGCGGATGAGAGCTGGTCCCGCTCCAGCCTGGTAACGGGAGCCGAGATCCGCGAGCGCATCGATCAGCACCTTGAAAATGGAGCGCGGCTGGTTGAAGACCCCGCGAGAGATCAAAGGGCGCCGTCGACGGACTACATCTTCTCGGACGGAGCGCCCGGCAAGATCGGCTTCATCAACTCGGTGTCGGAGCCGTTCTGCGAGAACTGCAACCGGATCCGGATCACCGCCGACGGCAAGCTTCGTACCTGCCTGTTTTCACAGGAAGAGACCGACCTCGCCCCCCTCCTTCGCGGAGGAGCTTCGGATGAGAGAATCGCGAAGGCCGTGCGGACGGCGGTCCATGACAAAGAGCCCGGGCACCGGATCAACGAGCCTGACTTCGTTCGAGCGAGCCGGTCAATGTCCCAGATCGGCGGATAGCGCTCAAAAGAAGCCTACAGGGTCTTCGACCTGGAGCCCTTCCACTCGCCCTCTTCGCCCTCGGCCGTCCAGGAGCCGGAGATGCTTCCCCGTCCCTTGAGCTCGCCGACGAGCTCCACCTCGGCATCAACCCCGTCCAGGTTGTACGTAATCTTGAAGGTGATCTTACGCCCCTCGACAGAACCGCCGAGGATCTTGAAGGAGGAGCCGTCTCCCGCCTTGACGCTCCCGCCGACCTTCTCTCCGGCCAGCTGGAAGTTGAACACGAATTTCTGCTCTTCCCCGCCGGGCATCTCGACATCAGCGTACCATTTGCCCACGAAGGCGGCGGTGCTGGGCGGCCTGCGCCCCCCGGCTTCGCCCCGCCCACTCTCAGGACGCTCACGGCCCTCGGGGCGGCGCCCGCCTTCGGGCCGCTCCCCTCCCTGCGGTCTCTCTCGGCCTTCCGGGCGGCGATTGCCCTGCGAACGCTGCCCCCCTGCCCGTCCACTACCTGTAGCGGCGAGGTTGGCTGTCCAGGCTCCTCCAAAGCTGGCATCGGCCTTGTCGAACCACTTGCCGCTCATCAGGAAGCGTCCCTTAAGCTCGGCCTCCACCACGAAGACCACCTTCTCTCCACCGAAATCAAGCACCAGGCTGTAGGAGAGCTTCTTGCCGTCAAACTTGACGGCCTGCAGCGGAAACTCCCCGCTGTCGCTGAGGCTCCTGCCGCTGAGCTTCCCATCCTTGTCCGCGGCGATCTCGATCATGGACCGAACCGGCTCGCCATCCTTGCTGCTGGCCATCGCGGTCCAGCTGCCGACCACCGTGGGCTTGGTGTTGTCTTTCCTGATCACCACGCCGCCGCCCTCATTACCATCGACCGTGAGGGTGCCCGTGAACAAGCCGTCCTTGCCAAGCATGGCCTCGATCTCAAAGACTCGCACGACATCCCCGAAATCTCTTGGAATGACCAGCTTGAGTCCTCCCTTGGCAATGCTGCCTTCCTTGATGGCATAGGAGCCGCTGCGCGGGCTGATGAAGGCGCCGCTCACCTTTGTTCCGTCCTGCTTCAATTCGAGATAGTAGTCGCGCTGGCGGCCCCTGTCATCGACGGTGATCACCCAGGTGCCTTCCAACCTCACCTCTTCGGAGGACGCGGAAAGGGGCGTGACAAAACCGGAAAGAAAAAACGCGGCGGCAAAGAAAGCTCTCATTGGAAACCCCTGTATTGGACCTGTGTATGGCTCGAACGCTCGCAGACTGAGTGAATCCCCTATTTTTATCTTCCCGGCACTTAAGTCACGCATTTTTTCTCCGGCAGGCCGGCTGGACTTCCCTTCACGCAGCGTCATTGGTAGGCTGAAACGCCTACTGGTAAGCGGAATCCCGGGAAACAAACCATGACTTTGCGAGACCGACTCTTCCTCATCCTGGCGGGAATCTTCATCGCCGCCCTGGTCTCCTGCAACCTGATCTTCCAGAAGTTCTTCACCTGGACGCCGTTCGATCTCTACACCTTCGAGATCTCGGTGGGCATCCTCCCCTACCCCATCACCTTCCTCGTCACCGACATCATCTCCGAGCTCTACGGAAAGCGCAAAGCCGACCAGGTCGTCATCTCAGGCCTTGTCGCCTCGGTCTTCGTCAGCCTGCTGGTGCTGGTCGCCGATGCCGTCCCGCAAACAGGCTGGTCCCCCATCGGCGACGAGACCTTCTCAAAGGTATTCGGTCTCAACGCCCCGGCCGTCTTCGCCTCGATGGTCGCCTACCTGTCCGCGCAGTTCATCGACATCCGCATCTTTCATTTCTGGAAGAAGCTGACAAAAGGCAAGCACCTCTGGCTTCGAAACAATGGCTCAACCATCGTCAGCCAGCTGGTCGACACCGGCGCGGTTCTGCTCCTGCTGTGCTCCTTTGGCGTAATAGAATGGGAACGCTTTGGTGGCCTCCTCTTGAACGGCTTCCTCTTCAAGGTTCTCGTAGCCTTTTTTGACACTCCATTGTTTTACGCAGCGGTCTGGTATCTCAAGCCCCGGATCGGCGATGAAAACAGCCCTGTGGGGGCGACGGAAGAATGCACCGATAAACGGGAAGCTCCAGGGGAGTCCAGCCCGGGCGAATAGCGTTGAAATCGGACCTCTGACAACGCTATAAAGGCAGGTTGGAACTTGGTTCCAGGGCAGTGAAGAGTTCGGAAAACCCGCGGAGTACATCGACATGAAATTGTGGACCGGACTTCTTGTTCTTCTGCTGGCGGTGGCCGGCTGCAGCTACCAGGGCGAGGACAGCCCAGTCGCCGCGCCGAGCGACGATCCCGCCAAGACCGCGCCTGCCGAGCCCTATTCGCCCGACAAAGACCCGCTGGTCAATCCCGACTCTCTCTTCCAGAAGGCGCCCGCGGAATCGGAAAAGATCGCGCGCGACGAGACCCTGGTCCGCTATCTGAAATCCGACCCCGGCACCCTCAACCCGCTCTTCACCTCGAGCGTCTACGAGACCTACGTCGAGGACACCCTCTTTGACGGCCTCTTCACCTTCAACTCCGACTTCGAATGGATCATCAACGAGTCGATGGTCGAGTCCTGGGAAAAGACCGAGGACCACAAGACCTGGACCGTCAAGCTGCGCGCGGGACTCAAGTGGCACGACGGGCACCCCCTGACCGCCCACGATGTCGCCTTCACCTGGGAGGCCATCATGGACGACGCCGTGCCGACCAAGACGCTCCGCAGCGGCCGAGACCAGCTCGAGTCCGTCACCGCCCTCGATGACCTGACCGTCCGCTTCGTCCACAAGGAGGCGCTGCCCACCGGCAAGTGGAACATGCTCTACTCCATCCTGCCGAAGCACATCATCGGCGACAAGAACGATGAAAACCGGAAAAAGGATCCCTCGCTCAAGAAGGACCCGTATTACCTGAACTACGCCCAGGCCCCCATCGGCTGCGGACCCTACAAATTCGTACGCTGGGAGCGCAACCGAGAGATCGTTGTCGAGCGCTGGGACGACTACCACGGCAAGAAGCCGCACTTCAAGCGCCAGATCTTCAAGGTCGTCAAGGACCCCAACCAGGCCCTCAATCTCTTCAAGAAAGGCGAGCTGGACGAGATCGAGATCACCCCCTTGCAGTTCGCCACCCAGACCAACGATGCGAATTTCGCCAAGGTGGGCGTCAAGGCGTTCCATCCCACCTGGAGCTACTATTGCGTCGGCTGGAACGGAATCAAGACTTCCGACAAGAGCAATCCGTTTTTCACCGATCGCCTCGTCCGCCGCGCCATGGCGCACGCCGCCAACATCCCGCTCGTGCTCAAGAACCTGACCTACGGGCTCTCCAAGCAGGCCAGCGGCATCTTCCAGCCCGGCGCCTGGATGTACAACGAACAGGTCCAGCTGCTCCCCTACGATCTCGACAAGGCCCGGGCCCTGCTCGATGAGGCCGGCTGGAAGGTCAACGAGAGCGATGGCGGGCGCTACAAGGAGATCGATGGAGAGCAGGTGAAGTTCGAGTTCACCATCCTCATTCCGCAGGGCTCGAGCATCGGTCCGGCCTTCGCCGCCATCTTCATGGAGGATCTCGCCCAGATCGGCGTCACCCTCAAGCAGCAGACCCTCGACTTCTCCGCTCTGCTCGACCGGCTCAGGGGGAAAAACTACGAGGCCTTCATGCTCGGCTGGAGCACCGGGATCGACCCCGACACCAACCGCAACCTCTGGCACACCGATGAAGCCGAAAGCGGCCGCAACTTTGTCAGCTATTCGAACCCGAGAGTCGACGAGCTCTTCGAGCTCTCGCGCCGGGAGTTCGATACAGCCAGGCGCGCCGACCAGTTCAAGGAAATCCACAAGCTGATCTACGATGACCAGCCGTATATGTTCATCCTGTCGCGCGCGGCGACCTGGGCGTTTCACAAGCGGATCCGCGGCGTGACCTTCTCGCCACGCGGGGTCTTCAGCGTCTACCCATCTCACCTTGACTGGTGGGTGCGCAAGGAAGACAAGCTCCGTTGAGGCGACGAGGGCTCGGGAGCACTGTCAATCGATGCTGAACTACATCATCCGCCGCCTGCTGATCGGACTGGTGACTCTCCTCGGGATCACCTTCGTCACCTTCCTGACCATCGAGAGCGCGCCCGGCGACATCGTCGAGCTGATGCTCTGGGAGAGGCCTGACGCGACCGAGCAGGACCGCCAGCGGCTGAGAGAAGCTCTCGGCCTCAACGACCCGATGGCCATTCGTTACGCCAAGTGGGTCGGAAAGCTGGTCACCCTCGATTTCGGCGAGTCCATCAAGACCGGGGAGCCGGTCACCACCATGATCAGGCGCCACATCTGGCCGACCGCGTCGGTAGGAATCATCTCCCTGGCGCTGGCCTTCCTCTTGTCTGTCCCGATCGGGCTCTACAGCGCCGTATACCAGGGAGGCATCTTCGACCGAGTCATGAGCACCAACCTCTATATGCTCTACTCGGTCCCGTCCTACGTCATCGGCATGGTGCTGATCCTCTACCTCGGGGTGAAGGGCGACTTATTTCCCATCCAGGGCATGTATTCTGACAACTACGATACCCTGAGCCTCTTCGGCAAGATCCTCGACCAGGCCCATCACTATGTGCTCATCACGATCTGCTTCACCGTCGGCAGCCTCGCCTACTACTCACGCTTCGTTCGCCAGAATCTCCTCGAGGTCATCCAGCAGGACTTCATCCGTACCGCCCGCGCCAAAGGACTCACCGAGCGCCGCGTTATCATCCACCATGCCTTCCGCAACACGCTGATCCCCTTTGTCTCGCTCATGGGGCTCACGCTCCCCTTCATTCTCAGCGGCAGCGTCATCCTCGAGCACATGTTCAACTGGCCTGGAATCGGCTGGCTGTACATGGAATCCGTCATGAGCCGCGATGTGAACGCCATCATGGGCCTGAACTTCATGACCGCGGCGCTGGTTCTCTTCTGCACCCTGCTCGCCGATCTCGCCTACGGCCTTGTCGACCCGAGGATCTCACATGACTGAAAAGGGCAACGAGAAATCCACCGGCTTCTGGCGTACCGCCTGGAAGCGCTACCGGAAGTCGCGCATGGGCATGCTCGCCCTCGCCTTCCTCGGCCTGCTGGCGGCCATCGCCTTCTTCGCGCCCATGATCGCCAATGACGAGCCGATTGTCTGCCGGATGGAATACACAGGCGCGGACGGCGCGACCACCAACGAGCTCTACTTTCCGGGCGTCAAGGAAACACTGCGGCAGTTCCCCTGGATCGGCCCATACCTTTTCTCCGCGGTGCCTCCCTTCAGCCGCATGGACTTCAAGTTCAAGAAACACTTCAAGCCGGGACGCGACTGGGCCATCATGCCCCCGGTACCATTCAACCCGCTCGAGACCTCCGAGGACCGGATCCAGGGCTACTCGGGCAGGCACTGGCTCGGAACCGACGAACTGGGGCGCGATGTCATGGCGAGGCTGATCTACGGCACCCAGGTCTCGATGCGGGTCGGCTTTATCTCGATGGGCATCGCCGCCCTGATCGGCCTCTGTCTCGGCGCCATCGCCGGCTATTTCGGCGGCTGGGTCGACATGATCATCTCCCGGGTCATCGAGATCTTCATGTGCTTCCCGGTCTTTTTTCTCATCCTCGCGGTCCTCGCCTGGTTCCCTCCGCGCATCGAGAACATCATGATCATCATCGGGCTGACGCGCTGGGTCGGCATCGCGCGGCTAACCCGCGGCGAGGTCCTGCGCCTGCGCGAGCTTGAATACACCGCGGCGGCCAGGGCACTCGGCGCCGGACCCTTCCGGATCGTCTTCCGCCACCTGCTTCCCAACGCCCTCGCCCCGGCGATGGTCAGCATCACCTTCGGGATCGCCGGCGCGATCCTGGTCGAGTCGGGGCTGTCCTGGCTCGGCTTCGGAGTGCAGGCGCCCAATCCTTCCTGGGGCAATATCCTCCGCGATGGCTACGGCCTCATGGCCACCACGCCGCATATGATCCCGCCGGCTTGCGCCGCGATCTTCCTGGCGGTGCTGTGCTTCAACCTGGTCGGAGACACCCTGCGCGACGTCATCGATCCCAGGACAAGGGGGAGGGGAGCATGACGCTATTGGACATCAGGAATCTCAGCGTCGAGTTTCATACCGAAGAGGGCATCGTGCGCGCCGTCGACGAGGTCTCCTTCGGCATCCCAAAGGGAAAAACAGTCTGCCTGGTTGGCGAGAGCGGCTGCGGGAAAAGCGTGAGCGCCTACTCCCTGCTCGGGCTGGTCTCGCCCCCGGGGCGAGTGGTCGGTGGAGAGGCCCTGCTGAGCGGAGAGACTCTGCCGGGCGAAGAGACAGGGCAGGACCTCCTCAAGCTCTCTGAGAAAGAGCTTCGCTCCATTCGCGGCAACCGGATCTCGATGATCTTCCAGGAGCCGATGACCTCGCTGAACCCGGTCTTCACCATCGGCGACCAGATCCTCGAGGCGATCCTCTCGCACCAGGCCATGTCGAAGGGGAAGGCCCGCCGAAAGGCGATCTCGATGCTCAAACAGGTCAAGATCCCGGCGCCGGAGCAGCGCGTCGACGAATACCCCCACCAGCTCTCCGGTGGGATGCGCCAGCGGGCGCTGATCGCCATGGCGCTCGCCACCGAGCCCGACCTCCTGATAGCCGATGAGCCGACCACAGCCCTTGACGTAACCATCCAGGCCCAGATCCTCGAGCTGCTCAAGGAGCTGCAGGCCGACACCGGTCTCTCGGTGCTCTTCATTACCCACGACCTCGGGGTCGTCGCCGAGATCGCCGACGAGGTGGTGGTGATGTACGCCTCGCGGGTCGTCGAGAAGGCCCCGGC
>Ga0066842_10000206_pt1 | contig 15658 bp, 14 predicted proteins | sample ETNtaG_19_FD_67289 | JGI IMG/M metagenome (GOLD analysis project Ga0066842, IMG submission 67289) | Marine microbial and viral communities from oxygen minimum zone, Eastern Pacific Ocean - ETNP201302PF86A | ecosystem: Environmental > Aquatic > Marine > Oceanic | place: Pacific Ocean: Eastern...
CGGGTTTTTGGCATGTCTGACGAAAAACCAAATGATGGAACCCCGCCGGAGGGCCAGCCCGCTCAGCCTGTCTCGGAGGAGGAGCATCAGGCTGCATTAGCCCAATTGGCGGCTCTCCAGGATCAGCTGAAACAACAGCAGGGGGGAGCGCCTGGCGAGCAGGGCGGCTATCCGTCCGGGTACCAGGACCCCGAAGTGTCCTATCATGGGCAGTCGCTGGAGGAACTCGCCGGAGCCGAAGACGTAGAGGAAGGCGAAGAGGTCTTCGCCCGCCCCGCGTTTTTGACCGAGATGCCATATTGGGCGGTTTCCGCCGTCCTACATGTTGTCCTGTTATTCATCCTGGTTGGCATGGTCATTTCTCAGCGAGAGGAGAGAAAAGCAGCCCCGCCGGTTTCCATGAGAGCGGCTCCTCCACCCATTCCGTACGATCCGACCAAAAAGAAGGCTATGGAGCGGAAGATTGAAATACCCAAGCCCATCATTCCCGACATCCCCGTGGTCAAGCGGAAGATCGAGGAACCTACGGTTGATATCCCCAAGGGCACCGACCTGCTGAATCAAAGCAACGTCAACATGCAGGCGACCTTCATCAATGACGCCATCGGCGTTGGCGGCGGGGCCGCGGGGGCGTATGGAGAAAGAACCGGGAAGGGCGCATTGATTCGCGAGGGTGGGAGCGAGGAAACCGAGAGCGCCGTGCGGGCGGCGCTAGAGTGGCTCTATCGCCATCAGCATCCGGATGGAAGTTGGCGCGGCCATGGATTTATCCAGCAGTGCAAGGATGGCGGCTGCCGAAGCGGCGCCTCCAGCGACAAGGATCAGGCCATCGGACTCACGGGGCTTGCGATCCTGGCCTTCACCGGCGCGGGGCACAGCCACCTTTATTCCGATGTTCCCAAATTTAAAACATGCCTCAAGAAGGCGACGAAATATCTTATTTCGACCCAGACAAACGGCGGCGGGGCGAGCAAGATGGGACGCTTCGGTAATCGAGATGGGCATAAATCCATGTACCTCCATTCCATTGCCACGATGGCTATGGGGGAGCTGCTGATTCTCTCCGGAGATGTCCTGTCGCTGAAGAGGCCGGTCAAGGCCGCGATGGAATACATCTTGAGATCCAGGAACCCCGGAAAGGCCTGGCGGTATGGCTACAGGGATAATGATAACGACGTTTCCGTTACAGGGTGGATGATCCTGGCGCTGAAGACTGGAAAGATCAGCCGGCTCGGGATTGAAAAATCCCGCTATGAAGAAGCGTTCCGGGATTCGATCGCCTATTTCCGCGCGCTCACCGACGAATACGGGACCACCGGCTACCATGTTCGCGGCAAGGAGCATCAGCCCGTACCCTGCATGACCTCAGTCGGGGTTCTCTGCCGGCTGCTTGCCGGAGAAAAGCGAGTCGCCGGCAATATCCGTCTCGGTGTCGACAAGATTGCCAAGCAGCCGCCCGAGTGGAAAAAGAAGAACCCCCAGTCACCTTTTTATTACTGGTACTACGCGACCTACGCGCTATTTCAGTATGGAGGGACCCCCTGGAGGAACTGGAATCCGAAAATGCAATCCGCCCTTCTCGCCAGCCAGAAATCAGGGGGTTGCCAGGATGGCAGCTGGGATCCAATCATCAACTACTCCAAACGAGGAGGCCGGGTGTACACCACAGCTCTTGGAGCCATGACCCTCGAGGTCTACTATCGCTTCAGGAGAACCCAGGCCGGAGCGGGATTCTTCAAGCAATAGCGGTTTTGCGGACCCTCAGTCCGGCAGCCAGATTTCGGCTGTCTGGGTCGCGTCGATGACTGGAAGGTTGGCATCTCTTGCTGTCCTGATCTTGTGAGTCGGCGCCACCGGGTCAGAATGACGAGCATCGATCATTGCTGAGGCGAGTACGTCACAGCGCTCATTGAGCTGAACGCCCGAATGCCCTCGGGTCCAGGCCCAACTGGTCTGATGGGCAAGGGAGGCCTCCGCAAGGGTCCTCCAGAGGCCTGGATTCAAGAGGGTGCCTTTTTTTTTCGAAAAACCCAGCCCAGACCACTTGGTGATCCAATTCGTCATTCCATTGAATACATATTCACTATCCGTAACGACCGTCACTTTCGTGGGGCCCGTGAGGGCGTTCAGCCCGGCCAGGACCGCGGTCATTTCCATGCGATTGTTGGTTGTGTCGGGGGCTCCGCCTCCAAGCTCCAGCTCCATTCCGCTGGCCCACAGGATTGCCGCCCAACCGCCCGGGCCGGGATTGGGTCGACAGCCCCCATCTGTATAGATGATGACCTCAGGAGATCCCGCATCGAGGCGCGGACATTTCCTGCTGGATAGTTCAGATTGCTGAGTGACCAATTGCCGGGTCCCTGGTTCTCGGAAATGAACTTCTTCGAGCGAAAACTACTTGGCCAAGGCCTCGTAGCCCTTCTTTGGCTTTCCATCATCGCCAAGCTTGTCACAGGTCCAGAGGATTCCCCGGGACAGCAGGTCAAGATAGGCCTTCTGCTCGACGGTCACGTTGTGATGTCCCAGCGTGATGCCGAAGGTCTTTGTTTTCCCGTAGGTGCTCGCCCAGACGCAGACCTGTTTCTTGACCTTTGGGTTGCCGGGCTTTCCGCCAATGCCCAGGGGAATGGTTCCTTTCAGGGGATTGGTGATGTAGAGCTCGCCTTGCGGGCTGGTCCACGATTCAGGGAAGGCCTTCATGATGGGATGTTCAGGCTTCGCGTTAACTACTTCGATTGGGAACTTCGGTCCATGGCGCCGGGACTGAACCCCGACCAGCTTGTCCCACTCCTTGGTCGATGTATCCCGAAAGGTGTGCATGGCGCAATGAATCATGACGACCCCGACAGCGTTATCGAGATGGGCCTTGACGATCTTGTTGACAACCTCGGGATCTTTGAATCTTGCGTGACACTCGTTATGAACGATGACGTCGTAGCCTTTGGCCCAGTCAGGATTGTTGTAGATGCTCGGCAGTCCTGATTTGGGGTTTTCGAAGGCGATGGTCCACTTGACGTTGGCGCGGGCCGAAACGCCTTTCGAGATAATGTGCTGTTGCTTCTTGTAGTCGTGGTAGCCGCCGCCTGTAATCAGGAGAGCCTTGACCGGCTCAGCCTTCGGCTGGGCAGGGTCGGAGTAGGCGGGGCCTGCGGGCGACATGGCGGAAACAAGAACCAGAACGCAAAGAATGCTGGGGAACTTCATCTTGTGTAGAACCTCGATAGAAATGGATACTCAATCATTCGTTTATAGTCCCAGGCGAGCGATTCGCCTCCACGACTCGTTTTAATTCATGGTGCCAAAATAGGGCACAAAATTTTTTTTATTCCCATGGATACTGCTACAATTCTGTAGTAATTTCTCGCTTTCAAATTTTCGGGTTTCATATTTTCACATGAGACAGGCTCTCCTATGAAATTTTCTGCGCAGGAAGAATACGGCCTTCGGTGCATTCTCAGCCTTGCCAGGGGGCAGGCCACCATCAAGAAGGTGGTCGAGGGTGAGCGGGGGGCGCCTGCTCGCAATTACCCCACTGTTTCCGAGGTCGCCCACACGGAGGGGATCTCAATTCAATATGTGAGAAAGCTCTTTGGCCTGCTTGCGAAGGCGGGCCTCATCGAAGGAGTGCGCGGCTGCAAGGGAGGGTATCAGCTCGCGAGACCTGTTGAAGAAATCACCGTCGCCGAGGTTCTCCGTGTACTCGGAGGGAGGCTTTATGAATCCGGAACCTGTAACCGGTTTGCGGGGGATCGAAAATTTTGCGTTCACAGCAACGAATGTTCGCTCCGCTCTCTCTGGTCCGGCTTGCAGTTCATCCTTGATGGGGTCCTCGACAAGGTGACCCTGAAAGACCTCACCGGCAACGAGCGGAGTATGGGCGAATGGATCCAGCTCCACTCACCCGAGATCCCCACCCTGGACTTCTCATCCGGAGCAAAACTGGAAGCCTGAGAGATGCAAAGCCCTACAGACCATCTGAATGAACTTGCCGGCCAGGACTACAAATACGGTTTCGTAACCGATATCGAGTCAGATTCAGTTCCCCCCGGCCTCAACGCAGATGTCATCAAAAAGATATCTGCGATCAAGGAGGAGCCTGAATGGCTTCTCGAGTGGCGCCTGAAAGCCTATGAACACTGGCTGCAGATGGTTGAGCCTCGATGGCCCAAGGTCGACTACTCGGAGGTCGACTTCCAGTCCATCAGCTATTACTCCAGCCCGAAACCAAAAAAGGAGCTTCAAAGCCTGGACGAAGTTGACCCAGAGCTGCTTGAGGCCTTCGACAAGCTTGGAATCTCCCTCGATGAACAGAAGAGGCTCTCTGGCGTCGCGGTAGATGCTGTGTTTGACAGCGTCTCAGTTGCGACGACCTTCAAGGAGAAGCTTTCGGAACTGGGCATCATCTTCTGTTCTTTTTCGGAGGCGGTGCGCAAGCACCCCGATCTCGTGAGGAAATACCTTGGCTCGGTGGTCCCTTACAGTGACAACTTCTACGCCACATTGAACTCCGCCGTCTTCAGCGATGGGTCCTTTTGTTATATCCCCAAAGGGGTCCGGTCCCCCATGGAGCTCTCCACCTACTTCAGAATCAATGCGGCCAATACAGGGCAATTCGAGAGAACCCTCATCATCGCGGATGAAGACTCCTACGTAAGCTATCTCGAGGGGTGCACAGCTCCGATGCGCGATGAAAATCAACTTCATGCCGCGGTCGTGGAGTTGGTCGCCCTTGATAACGCCCAGATCAAATACTCCACAGTACAAAACTGGTATCCGGGCGACGAAAACGGCAAGGGGGGCATCTACAACTTCGTCACCAAGCGAGGCGCCTGCCGCGGGACAGCCTCCAAGATCTCCTGGACACAGGTCGAAACGGGATCGGCCATCACCTGGAAGTACCCAAGCTGCCTTCTCCAGGGAGACAATTCCGTCGGCGAATTTTACTCCGTCGCCCTGACCAAAAATTATCAGCAAGCCGATACAGGCACCAAGATGGTTCATATCGGGAAGAACACTCGAAGCACTATTATCTCCAAGGGTATTTCCGCCGGGCGAGGACAGAATTCCTATCGCGGTCTCGTCAGGATGAACAAAGGCGCGCAAGGGGCTCGAAATTTCTCCCAATGCGACTCCATGCTTATGGGCGATCGCTGCGGCGCCCACACGTTCCCCTACATCGAGATCAATAACCCCACTGCACAGGTCGAGCACGAAGCCTCAACCTCAAAGATTGGCGAAGACCAGATCTTCTACCTGAGACAGCGGGGGATCTCCACCGAAGACGCCATCTCCATGATCGTGAATGGTTTCTGCAAAGAGGTGTTCAGGGAGCTGCCTATGGAATTTGCGGTTGAGGCACAGAAGTTATTGAGCATCAGCCTTGAAGGAAGCGTGGGTTGAGCCCCGAAAGCGACTCCCGCAACGACTCATCAGACGACCATCGAACCCGTGAGAGCACAAGAATGTTAGAAATCAAAGAACTCCAGGCCAAGGTTGAGGACACCCAGATATTGAAAGGTGTCTCGTTGCAGGTGAACCCTGGGGAAGTTCATGCGGTGATGGGGCCGAATGGCTCAGGCAAGAGCACCCTTGGGAAGGTGATTGCCGGGCACGAAGACTATCTCGTCACGGGCGGCTCGGTCACCTACAACGGCAAGGATCTCCTTGAGATGGAGCCGGAAGACCGGGCCTGCGAAGGGGTCTTTCTCGCCTTCCAGTACCCTGTGGAAATCCCCGGGGTCGGAAACAATTACTTTCTCAGAACGGCCCTCAACTCCGTTCGGAAATACCGGGGAGAGGAGGAGCTCGATGCCTTTGACTTTCTGGAGCTTGCCAGGGAGAAGGCTGATCTCGTCGAGCTCGACAGGTCGCTGCTCGACCGGCCAGTGAACGAAGGTTTCTCAGGCGGGGAGAAGAAACGCAATGAGGTGTTTCAAATGGCCGTGCTGGAACCAACCCTTGCCGTCCTGGACGAAACCGATTCGGGGCTCGACATCGATGCCCTGAAGGCCGTGGCGGATGGGGTCAATTCCATGCGGAGCCCGGACAGAGGCTTCATTGTCATCACCCACTACCAGCGTCTTCTTGAATATATCGTTCCCGACCATGTCCATGTCCTCCACGATGGGAGGGTTATTAAATCTGGAGACAAGGAGTTGGCCCTCGAGCTCGAGGACAAAGGCTACACCTGGATTGAAGAGGAGGCCGCCAACCCGGCCAGCTGATCCGTTCCTCTCAGAGTACGACCGGAATCAGCGGACACCTGCCATGACCGCACCCGCAACCGCAGACACCCAGACCTTCCTTGATGCTTACGAGGCGAGGAAGCCGATGGATGGCCCCGAATGGTTGGCCGCCTTCCAGGAGGAGTCTATGGGGTCGTTTCGCGCAGCCGGCCTGCCGTTGCCCGGAAACGAGGAGTGGAAATACACGAACCTTACAGGTCTTAGAAAAAGAGAATTTGACCTGCCAGGAGCGCAGCCTCAGCAGGTGACGGCCGCTGACCTGTCCGAACTGCTGATCTGTGAGCCCACCGGCTTTCTTGCCGTGTTCGTTAACGGAATCCTCAGCGAGGAACATTCAAGGCTCCCGGAGGCCGGCTCAGGGTTCGAGGTCGAGCCTCTCCCCGCCGCGATCGCGAGGGGTGCGGCCGGGCTAGAAGAGCTCGTCACCAGCGGAAAGACTTTTGGATTCGGGCCCTTTGCCGACCTCAATTCCGCGCTTTTTCACAGCGGCGCCTGCATCCATGTGGCCAGGGGGGTAGAGATCAAGGAGCCCCTCTACCTGCTCCACATCAACAACACGCCGGATGGGTCACTCATGATGCATCCGCGTAACGTTGTCTGCCTGGAAGAAGGCGCTCGCCTCAACCTTATTGAGGACTATCTCGGGCTTGATGATTCAGCCTATCTTTCCAACCCATTCACCCATTTCCAGGTCGCCCCCAATGCCGGGGTCGTTCACTACAGGCTCGCCAGGGAAGGGGAAGGCTCTTTTCACATCTCCAACCTGGGGGTTCGCCAGGGGAATGATTCCACCTTCGCTTCACACTCTTTCTGTCTTTCCGGGGGCGTTGTTCGCAACGATGTCGCGGCTTTCCTTGAGGGGGAGGGGGCCGAGTGCACCCTTAACGGCCTTACAGTCGGCCGCGGCGAGGAGCATGTAGACAACCACACCCGAATTATTCACTCCAGGCCGAACTGCAATAGCTGGGAGATGTACAAGGCCGTCCTTGCCGAAAAGGCCCATGGAGTCTTCAACGGGAAAATTTACGTTGCCCAGGATGCCCAGAAAACGGATGCGAAGCAGAGCAACCAGGCGTTGCTGCTGTCGGACACAGCGGTGATGGACTCTAAGCCTGAGCTGGAGATCTATGCGGACGATGTCAAGTGCACGCACGGCGCGACTGTCGGGCAGCTGAATGAAGATGGCCTGTTTTATCTCAGGTCTCGAGGCGTTGGCAAAGAAGCCGCTCGCGTGCTCCTGGTCTACGCCTTCGCCAGCGATCTTGTGTCCGGAATTGAGCATCCCGGGTTAAAGGCCGGGGTGGAGTCCTTGTTGTTTGAGAAATTGCCCGGCGATTGCGAGTCGGCTGGCGTTGCGATCGGAGCTGCCTGAAGATGTCGGAAATCGACGACAAAGAAAGACCCCTCGATGTGGAACGGCTCCGGGGAGATTTCCCCATCCTGTCGCAGGAGGTTAACGGAAAGCCCCTTGTTTATCTAGACAACGCCGCTACGACGCAAAAGCCAACCGCCGTAATCGACTCTATCTGCGATTACTACCGTGAGTACAACTCTAACATCCATCGAGGCGTTCACACTCTCAGCCAGAGAGCTACGGATGCCTACGAGAGGGCACGAGTGCGGACCATGGATTTTCTCGGCGCCGGGCGCCCCGAAGAAATCATTTTCGTTCGTGGGGCGACTGAAGGAATCAACCTGGTCTCCCAGGCCTATCTCCGGCCTCGAATCGAACCCGGGGACGAGATTGTCATCAGCACCCTCGAGCATCATTCCAATATCGTTCCCTGGCAGTTACTCAGAGAGCAGGCCGGCGCGGTTCTCAAGGTCGCCCCTGTCGATGATAATGGCGCCATTGACATCCAGGCCTACAAAGATCTTCTGGGCGAGCGAACTAAATTCGTATCTCTTGTTCATGTCTCCAACGCTCTTGGGACCATCAACCCCATCAGGGAAATGGTGGCCATGGCTCGGGAAAAAGAGATACCGGTTCTGGTGGATGGGGCGCAGGCCGCTGCTCATGGCCGGGTAGACATCGACAAGCTGGGATGCGATTTCTATACGATCTCCGGCCACAAGATGTATGGCCCCACAGGTATCGGCGCCCTCTATGGCAAGGCTCAGCTCCTGGAAGAAATGCCGCCCTACCATGGAGGAGGAGAAATGATTCTCTCCGTCACCTTCGACAAGACCGAATACAACCGGCTACCCTACAAGTTTGAGGCCGGGACCCCGGATATTGCCGGCGCCATTGGCCTGGGCGCCGCGCTGGAATACATCGAGGAGGCCGGGATAGAGTCTATCGAGGCTCACGAAAAGAACCTTCTGGATTACGCTACTGCGGCCGTCTCTTCGATTGATGGCGTTGAGATCATCGGCCGAGCTCCTGCCAAAGCAGGGATACTCTCTTTTATTATCGATGGTGTCCACCCTCACGATGCCGGCACCATCCTGGACCAGCAAGGGGTAGCGGTAAGGGCAGGGCATCATTGCGCCCAACCTGTTCTTGAGCGGCTTGGAGTGCAGGCTACGGTCCGAGCCTCTTTCGCTCTCTACAACACCAGGGAAGAAATCGATCTTCTCGCCCAGGGTATTACCAAGGCGGTGGAGGTATTTGCCTGATGTCCGGACTTCGCGACCTCTACCAGGAGTTGATTCTGGACCACGGCAAGTCCCCAAGAAACCATCGACCGATGGACGGCTGCACCCACCAGGCGAATGGCTTCAATCCGGTTTGTGGGGACAAGGTGAATCTTTATCTCTCCTGCGAGGATGGCCGGGTCACGGACGCCTCTTTCGAGGGGAACGGCTGCGCCATCTCAACGGCCTCCGCTTCCATGCTCACCCAGATGGTCAAAGGCAAGAGTGTCGAGGATATTTTCGAGTTGCGCAGAATGGTAGGGGCCATGCTTACGTCCTCCCCCGGAGAACACGACCAGGAGGAGATCGAAAAATTAGGGAAGCTGGCAGCCTTCTCCGGTGTCTGTGAATTTCCCGGCAGGGTAAAATGCGCGACCCTCGCGTGGCATACGCTTGATGCGGCCCTGAAAGATGACGAGGAAACCATTTCTACGGAGTGAAAAATTGGTATTCGAAGACAACGAAGCGCCAGGGCCGGAAAGCCCTTCGGAGGATCTCCCCGGCCCGGAAGATCGTGAGCTGACTCCGCTTGAGGAGGATATCCGCCTGGTCCTGAAATCGGTTTACGACCCGGAGGTGCCCGTAGATATCTATGACCTGGGGCTTGTTTACAATTTCTGCGTGAATTGCGAAGGCAAGGTAGACGTCAAGATGACCCTGACCAGTCCGGCTTGCCCTGTTGCGGGGACTCTGCCCATAGAGGTCGAATCCAAGATCAAGGACATCGATGGAGTCACCCAGTGCAATGTAGACCTCGTCTGGGATCCTCCCTGGAATCCTGGCATGATGACCGAAGCCGCAAAGCTGAAGCTCAACCTTTGAACCGGTCGTCAACCGCTCTTCGGCAGTGGAGAGTGCGCGCCTTGCGGCGGGGAGGCGCGGTTCAGCCCTGAAGCCCTGCCAGGCTCTTGGCGATAGCTGATTTCTGTCGAGCTATGTTATTGCGCTGGAAGAGATGGTTCTTCTGGGCCTTGTCGAGGCTCGATGTCAACTGTCTGAACGCTGACTCGGCTCCGGCCTTGTCCTGGCTCTCAACCAGGGCGTTGAATTTCTTGGTAAGTGTCCGAATTTCGCTTTTGGCGCTCTTGTTACGGAGACAGCTTTTTTCGTTCTGCCTGATCCGCTTCTTGGCCTGAAGGCTATTTGCCATGAGGGTCTTCCTGTAAACGTCTTAAATCGTGTAAGCCCCGGATAGTACTTTGAAGAGCGGTCGGCATAAACAAAAAAATTACTTCCGGAAATCCATAAACGAATGAGTGCCGGGCAAGGGGTTATTCAGCCTGCTTTTTCTGCATGAGACCGTCAACGCGTGTTGAGACGTCCCTGAAGCCAATATCCGTCGCCATGATGATCTGGTATTGCTCCAGGGCGTCATCGTATTCACCGTTGTCTTCGGCAGCGGTGGCCAGGTTGTAGCGGATATCTTTGGCGATATCGCTATCAGGGTCAGCTACCCCTTTGAGGGCCTCCTGGTACTGCGTTATAGCGATGGCATGAACATTTTTCTTCTGGAAACATTTCCCCATATTGTTCTGAGCTCTGACCTTGAACTTGGGGTCCTTGACGGCTTTCTGGAACTGCTCGATTGCCTGATCGTGACTTCCGCCCTGCATCAGCAATTCACCGTATACCAGCTTGAGCTCATAGTCCGTCGGGTGCGCCAGAACCTTGCGTTCATATTCGCCGGTCTTGAACTCGATGGCCCTGGCCTCGGCCTCTTCAAGCTTCGCCTTCGCGGAGCCGAGGTCATCTTCAGATCCGCCGCCTTCTTCAAGCTTGCTTACTTGTTCTTTGAGCTCCGCGATCCCTTCGTCGAGGATGGATTCCTCGAGAGACCCGATCCTGTCGATGGCGAAAAGATCCTGCGGGTTGACTTCGATAGCTTTTTTATAGGCCGCCTTGGCATGCTTCCACTTCCTGAGGTCCTGATAGAGCCCGCCAAGTTCACGCCAGAGCCTTGAATTGGTAGGGTCCGCGCGCAGGTCCTCCTTCTTGAAGCGTATGGCCTCAACGCGGTCTTCGTCCGTCCTGAGGACCTTGGCTTTCTGCTCGAGGTCCGCGGACTCCTCTTCACTCTTCAGCATCGACCTGAAGGAGTCATCCCCGGTCTCCGATTTTTTCTCTTCAACGGCATCGACCATCGTGGCTGCGGACAGGTCCCGAATCGCCTTGCCGGCCTCCTTGTCTTCCGGCCGGTACATTTTCAGTTTCTCCCACGCCTCAATCGCCCTCTTCGGCTCGCCTTCTGCTCTCCAGAGGCTCCCCAGCTTCCTGTAGCTTTCCACGTGGGTCTTGTCGATATCCGTCAAGTCGGAAAGGATAGCGATCGCGCTTTGGGGCGCTTCAATGTTCTCGAGCAGCTCGGCGAGGTCGAAAAGGAGTTGGGTGTTGTGGGGCTGGATCTTGAGGATGTTCTCTATCTCCAGGATAGCCTCATCCCACTTCTTCTGGACCTTGAGCTTCTTCAGATTGGCAATTTTGCCGGCCGATTTAAGTTTGGCGCCTACTCCGCCGGCTGGGTTTCCTCCATTGCTTTCAACCAGTTGAGCTTCGATCCGATGCAGCGTCTGGCGTTCGTCAGAGGCCTTGGGGTTTACGGTAAGCCCCTGAAGGTAGAGCTCGATGGAATACTCGAGATTCCCTTTTCGGGCGGCCTGCTCGGCTCGCTGAAATATGTCTTTTGCAGTATTCACGAAGATAAGTCCTTAAAGGAAACCATATCGACCAGGAAATCTTCTGATCGACTCAAAGGCAACTTTCTCCACCCCGCAGACCCATTCAAGCCGCCCGGAAACCTTGGCCAGGAGGCACAGAGGGAGACCCGGCACAGATAGCCTGGAGGCGGGGGGGTAATCAAAGAAAGATACCACCTAGCAGCGTCTAAAGCAATTATACCAGCGAAGGTCAGGCAGCCCAAATACGGCCTTTTACGGTTCCTGGCTCCATTGACTGAATTTTTGACATACGGACACTAACTGTATCCTTACACCGGTAATACCCCAGAGCAAGCATGGCCGCGCAAGCAAGCCGACCGTGGGTCGGCAGCCTAATAGGGGAGCTCACCGTGGCTGGTCTCATAGTCCGGGGTATCGACCATTGCAATCGCATCCCAGGGGCAGCCATCCAGAAATGTCCCCGCAGGCCCCTTGGTTGTACATTTACGACAGCCAATACACTTGAGGGGATCGACCTCGATGACGCCAAAGGTTGGCGCGCCGGGGTTTTGAACGAGAATCATGCATTCATCGACGGGGCAGTAGGTCTGGCAAACTGGCGAGCCGGCGCACCCGGTGCATGATTCAGTAATATACGCGATGACCTTGGGCTTTTTTTTGCGCCTCTTGGGCTCTGCCGTCGCCATTGTGAAACCTCTCCGAGTCGTTGCCTTCGCACTGATGCCATCACCAGTCGCCGGTATTCTAACGATCCTGCCGTCCGGTGACTATTGCATTTTAATTTTGCGGCCCCGCCTCTCTTGGAGGCAATTAGCGCGCCTGTAAGAGTCCGGGAAGGTCGAGGAATGAGCCGAGCAGGTAATCAGGCGGGTAATTTTCAAAATCTCCAGGCCGGAATCCGAACTGAACCCCCGCCACTTTACACCCGCAGTTGCGTGCCGTAAGGACATCTACGCTGGTGTCTCCAACAAGGAGGGTTCGCTCCGGGGTGGTCTTTGATTCTTTAATAAGGCTGAGGATTGCCGCGGGGTTTGGCTTTCTGCCAAGAGCGCCATCGCCGCCAATCACGCTCTCGAAATGAGAACTGAGGGAAAGTTTGTCCAGAATCTTCAGTGTTGGCTCGATGGGCTTATTGGTCAGGACGCAGAGGCGGGCGGGAGCGAGCATCGGCAAGACCTCGATCGCCCCGGGATAGCATTCTGCGTGGTCGGTGCAGTGGCCCAGGTAATGTTCAAGAAACCCGGCAAGAACCTCCTGGCAGGTTTCGTCTGAAAAGCCCGCCCCGACGGAACGCTGCACGAGCTTCAGGGCCCCATCCCCCACAAATCGAACAACGGTTTCGATGGGATGGCTGGGGAGCCCCTCAGCCTCCAGGGCATGGTTGACGCTCCGCGCAAGGTCTTCCCGCGTCTCCACAAGCGTTCCATCAAGGTCAAATACTATCAGGTCAAATTGCATGGCAAAAAAGCCCACCTCTCGATATCCGAGTAAAAAATGAGGTTAGCCTGTGGTCGTTGGCACGTAAACCCCCGGCACTATTGCCGTAAAGAAAAGCATCCTATATACTCCGCTTCTGGTGGATACTGTAAGTCTGGCATTTCTTGTTTTCCTACAGATGCAGTGAACGGGGCGGATCAATGCGACTTTTTGTTATCGGGGCCATCTTTATCCTCTCGGCGGCAACGCTCGTGACCGTGGGAGTCCTTTCCAGCGGCATTCGCAGGTTCGAGATGAAGGATCTGTTTGATCCTGAGTCCGGAATGAAACCCGGGGAAACCATCGTTGTCGATAACGGCCAGATTGTCGCGATAGAGTCCCTGTCCCCGAACCTGGTCTTCAAATACGCCACCGAGCAGCAGCCCGAGGAAAGCATTCGTGTCGAGAGCAGCCGAAATCCCCCTGAAAATTTCCGGGTCGGAATTGGGGCGAGCATAAAAGGCACCTTCGATTCGCAGACACGGTCCTTCAAGGCCTATCAGGTCAGCACGAATTGCCCAAGCCGCTACGATCCGAAAGAAGAATTAAAAAAGATCGATCAGCAACGGAAGATAGAAGGCCAATCGCCTCCCTACAAGCCTGCGCCCGCCGGCGCTTCTTTGCCTGGACATCGCGACAATAGGACAGTAGCCCTTCGTGACTCGGTTCGCTGACGGCGCCCCAAGGATCGAAAGGGTAGTGGATCCCACCTGATGGACGTATTGAATTTCGGTTACTCCTTGCTCTGGGTGACGGCCATCCTGCTGGCGGTCATCGCCAGTCTTTGCCTGGTGGGGATCCAGGCCCGTGATCGTCGCTACATCAAGAGCGCGAGGGTCGGATTCTATGTCAACTTCATCCTGATATTTGCCGCCGCCGGCACGCTTGTCTGGGGGTTTATCACCGGCTGTTACAACAATGAATACATATGGGGCTACTCCGACAGAGACCTCCCTTTCTTTTTCAAATTCGCAGGACTCTGGGCCGGGCTGGATGGATCTCTCTTGTTCTGGACCCTGATCCTTGCGGGGGTCAGCGCCCTGGCCGCGCTGCAGCATCGTTGGAGTTCTCTCCACCCAAGCGGCCGCCGCATGGAGCCCTATGTCTATCTTGTACTCTGCGTCATCATCGGCTTCTTTGTCGCCCTGGCCATCAGGGAGAACCCTTTCAACGCCATGGAACCACGGCAGGCGATCCACCTGGCCTCGACCTACAACATCCCAATCGACCATGAGGGCAACCTGCTCAACGGAAAAGGGCTCAACCCTCAGCTGGTCAATTACTGGTTCGTCATTCACCCTCCCTGCCTCTACCTTGGCATGGTGATCTTCGCCGTCCCGTTCTCTTTCGGAATGGCGGCCCTGATCTCCGGCGAATTGGGGTCCTACTGGGTCCGGGTGACCAGGAGGTGGACCATGGCGGCCTGGTTGTTCCTGACCTGCGGAATCATCCTGGGCGGCCTCTGGGCCTACCGCCAACTGGGCTGGGGCGGCTACTGGGCCTGGGATCCGGTGGAGAACGCTTCGTTCCTTCCCTGGTGTGCGGCCACGGCCTTCCTGCACTCGATCATGATCCAGGAAAGGAGGGACATGCTGAAGAGATGGAATGTGTTCCTCTTGATCTTCGCGTTTTTCCTCACAATCGAAGCGACCTACATGACCAGGAGCGGCGAGATCTCCTCCGTTCATTCGTTTGGAGAAAACGTGGTCATAGGGAATTGGTTCCGCTTTTTTAAGTGGGGGATTATTGGCTCAGGTCTCTTTCTCCTTTTCTATCGCTTCAACGACCTGAAAGGAAACCACCAGTTGGACTCCCTGTTGTCGAGAGAAGCGGTCTTCTTCTTCAACAATCTCGTGCTGGTCGTTCTCGCTGTCTCCGTCTGGGCACTGAGCTGGCTCCCGAACCTCAGCTCGGCTTACTTCGCCGAGACCTGGACCTTTGAACCGCAGGACTTCAATCTCTATATGTCGCCGCTCCTTGCCCTCCTGATTCTGCTGACGGCCGTCGGGCCCGGGCTTGGCTGGGTCAAGAGTAGCCAGCGAAGTTTACGGAAAAACTTTTTGATCCCAGGCGTGTTCGCGATCTTTCTTACCGCGGGAGCCTATTTGATCATCGGGCTGTTGCGGCCGGACACCATGAGCGTCGAGAAGGTCTTCAGCTTCAAGCCTCTCAGCGATGCGCTTAACGGGAAAGAGGCCGAGGGGCTTTTTCATTCCAGTGGGATTTATCCCACAGGCTACTTTCTATTTTTCTCCTTTTTGATCATGACGACCATCGGCATGGAGCTCGTCAGGAACATTCGAGCGAAGAGTCGGCTGCGGAAGCAGGGTCTTCTCGGCGCGGCCCTGTCCTTGCTGCTGCGCGACAACAGGCGCTACGGAGGCTATGTGGTCCACATTGGGATGTCTGTCCTTGTCATCGGCATTGTCATCAGCTCGATGTTCAAGATCACAGAAGAGAAACTCTCGGTTCGTATTGGCGAGTATGCCCGGCTCGGGGACTACCTGATCCACCCGTTTGAGGCGAACCGTCCCTATACGGAAATCGCGGACGCCTACTCGAAGGTGCAGGCTAAGACTCATCGCGTCGAAGATTTTGAAGAGGGGCTGCCGTACCTCCTTGACC
>Ga0066842_10000208_pt1 | contig 15629 bp, 14 predicted proteins | sample ETNtaG_19_FD_67289 | JGI IMG/M metagenome (GOLD analysis project Ga0066842, IMG submission 67289) | Marine microbial and viral communities from oxygen minimum zone, Eastern Pacific Ocean - ETNP201302PF86A | ecosystem: Environmental > Aquatic > Marine > Oceanic | place: Pacific Ocean: Eastern...
GGGGAAACTTGATCGAAGCGATATCGCGCACGCGCAAGGCCACGGTCGAAACCGCAGCTTTGAGTTCGGAACTGGGCTTTGTCAGCTGGGTTCCGAGGACCTGCTTGAGGTCCGCCAGGGCCGCAGCGACGTCCTCCGTTTCACGTCCGGTATAGGACTGCGCCGAGCGCTCTGCCTTGGAGGCGATCGGGGCGCGCTCTGGAAGGTCGAAGTCGCCGAGACGCGTTACCGTGATTGGCGCGCCGGTCGACCGGTTCGACAGCAGCATCGCGTCGGTGAGGGATTTCTCGGAGATGCGCGCGGAGAAGATCTCCTCCGCCGGCGCGAGATCGCCCGCGTCGTCGCGGCGCGCGCGAAACAGGCGCATGCGTGTATGGGCGAGAGAGGCGACATCCTGACCGAAGAGGTGGACGGGAGTGTTGGAGAACTCACGCTCGAAGAGCACGAACCCGCTTTGCGCATCAAGGCGGCTCAGCCCCTCGGGGTAGGCGAAGGCCTCGCGCGCGTCATCGCGGCGAATGGATTCAGTGATTGCGGCGCGGGCGTCATCGTCAAGGCTGGCGCCATGGCGCGCCAAAAGGTCGGGAAGAAATCTCATTGCCATCAGGCTCCTCGTCATGCGCGGGTTTCTGATCCCAGAAAACCCGCGCAGGAAGAGGGGCGGCAATTCCGGGTCAACAGTTCAGGGTCGGATCACCCTCTCGCGGATTCCGCGGCCGATCCGATGAAGCGCATGGCGCTGAGGCTCCAGCGCTTCAAGAATGTGAGAGAGTGCTGCATCGATCTGCGCGTCGCCGCACATGAAGATATCGATCGCGGCGTAATCAGCCTCCGGCCAGGTGTGGATGCTCATGTGGGACTCGGCCAGCACGAGCACGCCGGTAAAGCCGCCAGGCTGCCCGTCGCGCCCGTCAAAATCATGGAAATTGTCATGCAGGATTGTCGCGCCCGCCTGGAGTGCGGCCTGCATCATGACCTCGCGAACCTGGTCGGCGTCGAGGCCTGGAGCAAGGCCCCAGAGGTCAAGAATGAGGTGGGTGCCGAGCGGTGCTGGCGAATGGATGGACATGAGAGCTCCGGGCGAGGGCGGGTTTCAAGGAAACTCGGTTCGTCTCCCCGGGCTCGGAAACCTCAACTCATGTCGACGACGTCCAGTCGACGCTTGGCGCGCGTTCCTGCGACATGCTTGAGACAGGCCTCTTCGCGCAGAAATTCATCCTCCGGGATGAGGTCGCGCAGGATCGGACGAGAAGGATGCTCGATGGGAAACGAGCCATCGTCGAGCAGGAGGACTTGTCCGTATTCGAGGCCCTTGGAGCCATGCGCAGTGATGCCGGTGATCTTGCCACGGTATCCCTCGGCACGCAGGATATTCTCCACCTCTGTCGTCAGGCGACGGAGCTTGTGATCGCCCACTTTCCATTTTCGCGCGATCAGGGCGAGGCTGGGCATGTCCTTATCGACCATCTGTGCAAGGCGCTGCGCAATGAAGCGCAAATCGCGCCCGGCGCCGACCCGGCCGTGGTGAACCTCACCTTCGCCATTGCCCTCCCAGGGCACGGCGGGGGCGTCAGGATAGCCCGCATCAGCCATGACTTCGTTACCCCAGGCCACGATCCGCGCGCCGGAGCGGCGATTGCGCAGCAGGTAGAGATCCTGCGGCTCCTCGAGGTGGTTCGCGACGTTCGTGAAGTAGTCGAGATCGGCGCCGGCAAATCCATTGATGGCCTGCCAATCGTCGCCGACTCCCTGCACATTGAGCATGCCGTTGAGATTGCGCATGGCAGCGACAAGGCGCATGTAGGGCAGGCTGACGTCCTGGAATTCGTCGATGAAGATCCAGTCGAGATCATGGGCCTCGGACTCGCGCCTTTGTCCGGTTTCGATCTCGCGTTCGAGCGTCCAGGCGGCAGCCTGAAGCACAGAAGTCGCGTCGAGGAGACGCGCGGCCTTCAGACGTTTTTCGAACCCCATCACGACCTTGATGGCATTGCCGGCAATCGGACCGCCGATATCCCAGGCATTGGGGAAGGTATTGTGCAGCCCGTAGCCCCGCGCCCGCAGGAAATCGACCGCCGATGCCAGGGCATCACGGCCGACGCTTTCGACGTAGTCTTTCCGACGGCCGTAGTGGGTGCGCATGCGTGAAGCGCAGAACTGGAAGAAGCGATCGTTGACGACCTCGTCGAGTGCCTCCTCCTTCATTTCTGCGATGGCCCGGCCTTCTTCGCTGTTCTCGTCGAAGACCGGCTGCCGTGCGCCGCCGAAATGAGCGCGCACGATACGCTGGCCAAGGGCGTGGAAGGTGCGCACCTTGATGCCGGCCGGCACGCCGAAGGCCGAGAGGCGCGCTTCGAGGGAGCGGGCGGCGGCATTGTTGAAGGCCAGCATCATGATAGATGAAGGCCGCTGCCCCAGATCGAGTGTGAGATAGGCGGCCTTGATGCCGAGCGCTGTGGTCTTGCCGGAGCCGGCCCGGGCGTGCAGGAGCGCATCGCCGTTGTCAGCGACGAGAAAATCAAGAAGATCATCTTCGACAGACTGCGGCGGGATCTCAAGGAGGGCAGCCGCACGGGCGCGGGCGAGGTCGCGGTTTTTGGTCTCGGGCGCGGTGGCCGCGTCTTTGGGCATTGGGAATCTGTTCCTTGGGGCCGTCTTGGAAGCGATATTGGCCGATCGCGGAAAATGCGAAGCAGGCCCTTCATCCGGCGGGTGGCGGTTAGTGGAGAAGGTAGGTCCTTCGCTCCGGACTCGTTCGGCCCGATTGCAGTTCGTCTGTCAGGGCGCGGAAAGACCTTGGGGAATTTCCGGGGTGCCCCATATCCTTGATAAGAGGCAGTGGAGTTTTTTCAATGACATTTCGAGTTCTGAGCCTGTCGGGCGGCGGCTTCATGGGTTTTTATTCCGCACTGCTTCTGGCCGAGATCGAGGACCGCATCGAAGGACCGATCGCGGAGCGTTTCGACCTCATCGCAGGCACCTCGATCGGAGGCATCATCGCGCTTGGGCTCGCCGCGGGCGTGCCGGCGCGCGACATCGTAGCCTCGTTCGAGCGTCATGGCGAAGCGATCTTTTCAGGTCGTAGCGCGCCCAGGTCTCCGCACCAACTGGCGATCGATGTCCTGCGCTATATTCGCGGCGCGAAATACACGAGTGACGCCCTCGCCGCCACGATCCGGGAAATCCTGGGTGAGATGAAAATGGGCGATCTCGGAACGCGCGTGCTCGTGCCTGCGGTGGATATCGACGCAGGGCGCCCGCATATTTTCCGAGGCCCAGGTTGTGCGCAAAGCGGACACCTCAGGGCGCTGGACGTGGCTCTGGCCACCTCGGCGGCGCCGACGATTTTCCCGATGCATGTGATTGACGGGATTCACTACGCCGATGGCGGAGTCTTTGCCCAATCGCCAGATGTTCTGGCAATGACGGAGGCCAAGGCGCGCTTCAAGCAGCGCGACGAGGATATTGCCATGCTCTCGGTCGGCACCACTACGCAGGGTTTCGAGTTTGGCCCGATGCGGTCTCCATCGCTGGGGCTGACGGACTGGGTTGAAAACCAAAGGATGTTGCGCCTGTCCTGGGCGATGCAGCAGCAATGCGCAGGCCTTGTTGTCGGCGAGACGCTTGGTGCGCGCTACTTGCGCCTGGACAGTTCGCAATCGACCCATGATGCCGCCGTGCTGGGGCTCGATGTGGCGGCCCCCGAGGCCCGGTCTCGCCTGCGCGCCATGGCGCGGTCCCGGATCAGTGGTCTCAGCCCGCAGGAAGCGGCCTGGATCTCAATGGAACTGAAGGGTCCGGTTTTGTCCGCTGATGCTGCCGAATAGCGTTGCAATTTTACCAAGAATGACAGCTTCGCGTTTTCGTGGGCGCGTGGAAATACCCATTTTCTCCTCGGTCAAAAGAACGAGGACAAGACTTTGAAATCCATTGCACTTATCGCAGCCCTGGCGCTTGCACCCCAAGCCCTCCTGGCCTCCGAGACGATCGATCTCGACGGCACCGAGGCATTCTCTCCGACGCTGGAGGCAGACCACAGCGGCCTGAGCTTTACTGCCGGCGCCTCCACGCTGGGTGCGACCCTGGAGGCGGGGTATCGCTTCAACAACCGTTTCGGTGTGCGCGTGCCCTTCGGCTCGGGCGATCTTTCCTACGACGGGGGCTATGACGGCAACGACTTCGAGATCGACGCGCAGCTCGGCGGCGTGGGCGTTCTGGCCGATTTCTATCCCTTCGGCGGCGGCCTGCGCCTGTCGGGCGGGGCTTTCCATACCGACTACCAGGCAGATTTCGTCGCGCGGGATGTCGATTTCGGCGGCTACCAGGCGGATGTCTATGGCGAGGTCCGCCAGAAAGAGGACATCGCGCCGGCGGTGTTGCTGGGATATGACGGCAAGATCGGCAAGCATTTCGTGGTCAGCGCCGATATCGGGGCGCTCTTCGGCAAGGGCTTTGATGTCTCGGCCTCCGAGTCGTCCGGTCAGGCCAGCCAAGGTCAGATCGACGCCGAGATCGAGGAGTTTCGCGATCTGGCCGAGAAGGCAAAAACCCTTCCCTTCGTGCGCTTTTCGATCGGCATGAAGTTCTAACCAGCTCCTTCTTGAAAGGGCTCAGGCCGCGCCCTGACGGGTGCGGCCTTTTTTCGTCTTAACCACTGGAGAAAACATGCGCGAAACGCTGCCTGCCATTCATTTTCCTGACCGACCGAAGCTGAGGTCTCTGCTGGGTATGCTTCTGCCGCAAAGCGGGCCGGTTGCACGACTTGAGTGCTTCGCTCAATCTGTCGGTTACAGCTCCGACGAGGAGTTCCGTGCCTGCACGCGTCCGCCACTGGAAGACTGCGTCTTCACGGATAGCCTATCCTGGTCCGTTGGACAGGGTGTTGTCTTGCCGCTCCTGATCCGCGCTGGCGCCGATCTGGAAGCTCCGACTTTGGATGCCATTCTCGACAGGGCAGATGATATGCTGAACCCGGCCATCGCCCTTCAGTCACCGGCGCCGATCCTCGAGACCTTGCGCGACATCCCGCAAGGCGCGCCGCGGCAGTTCTACGCGCGGGTGATGCGTCGACTTCTTTTTACGACGCTGAATGGTGGCGACCTGTTCTGGCCTTCGAAAGCCGGAAGTGCATTCGAAGGGCTTGCCGCGATGGCCGATGAGATCCCGGCGGGCGCAGCTCTCGATGAGGAACTCGTGGCATATCTCGTCGAGCGTCCGTCGCATGAGATGGGAGAGGCCATGCGGAAAGGTCAGCGTCAGTTGCGCGCGCTGCACGAAGCGCCTGCCATGACGCGGTCTTCGATCCTGATGTCGCTCACACGCACCATTTCAAGGCGAGAGATAGAGGTGAAGCAAAGCCACTACTTGAGAAAGATGGCGGCATGAGAAAGCGCCCGGTGAAGAGATCACCGGGCGTTTTGTCTTCCGGAGGAAGCCTCAGGCTGCGATTGGGGTGATAGAGGCCGGAAAGACCTCGGCCGTGGACCGGGTCGGACCTTCGGACTTCAGCCCGAGCGGAAGGCAGGCGGCTGCGGCAATTTCTTCTGCCAAAGTGGAGGCACCAATCATGCGGGCTTCATCCTGCTGGACAAGCACCCCACGGCTCCTGACCTGATCGAGGCAGCTGACACCGATGGACGGGATGATCTCGAGTCCCGCCCTTCGACCAAGAGCGATATCGCGCGCAATGGTGGTGCGCAGAAGATCACCATCGAGGGGTGCTTCGCGGATCGTGCCCTGCCAGTCATTGGGAGCATTGGTCAGATCGATGATCTCGGCCCAATCGATGCGACCGATGCCGTCGGGCCCGGGAGCCTCATGGGGCAGGGGGCCCGCCCCGTGCCGCGTGGCATAGGCGCGGGTCATGTAGAGCGGCGCGATCTGTTCGATCCCGGCTTCGCGTGCGATCTCGGCCATGTTGCGCAGCCCCGTATAGGAGCGTGTGACATGGGGAAAGACGCCGTAATCCATGTCGAGCTGCAAGCCCTGCGCACCTTCGAAAATCACCGATGCGGCCCTTGCGATCTTTGCATCGTCGAGCAGATCGACGCGGGCGCGAAAGGCGGCGCAATCCTCGATGAAGCGTGAAACGAGATCGGCCTTCCCGGTCAGGATCGGTGCCAGTGGAGAGGTTGCGAGATCGACGCCGAGCTCGGCGATCCGACCCGGGAGCCATTCATCGCGGACCCGGGTCAGCTTGGAGTGCAAATCAGAGGACCAAAGATCGGCAGCGGTCAGCGCGAAGCCGCGCTCCTGGCGCTCGATGGTCTCGCCAAAGCCCAGGCCCGTCGAGCCGTGGCGACCACCGGCGCGCTGGATCTCGAGCGCCTGGTTGAGGGCCATGTCCCACGGTGTGGTAATCGCTGCGCGTGGATCGATGGTGATGCGACGCGGTCGTGCGTTCAAAGCATCGAGATCGGACAGCTCAGTTCCGAGCACCATGGGGTGCGCCACGAAAAACTGCGACAGGTGGGTCGCTGCGCCGGTGAACGTTCCCGCGCCGACATGGTGGAAGACGTGGCGGCCGCCCTCGGGGCGCTCGACGCCGTGTCCGGCCTGAGCGCCGCCGTTGCTGCGCACGACGACGGCCTCGAGACCGCTCTCCGCCTGGGCTGCGGCAAGTCGATCAACCGCCAGTCCCTTTCCTTCATCGCCCCAGTTCGCGCCGATGACGGCTTGCGCTTTGTATGACATCGCGATCTCTCCCTTGGTGGATTGAATGCACCCGGCGAACCGGGTGCAGCCTTGATTCAATCAGGGTCAGGCAAGCCGTTGCAGTCCTGCGCCGCGGCCTGCACGCGCCGGCACGCCGGAGAGAGCATTGGCGACAACCACGGCTGTCGAGCCGGACCAGCTTGCGGCGACATCGCTGGCGCGGGCGCCTTCGGTCACCTGAATGAGCGAGACCACGGTCTCGGCCAGTGCGTCGACATCTTCGAGCAGGACGGTGCGCTCAGGCAGAAGCGCCTTCCAGTTGGCCACGACATCGTCACGACGGTAGGTGGCATAGCCCTCGTTGGCGAGCAGGATGTGGAACACTTCCCAGTTGCGCTCGGCCATGGTCAGGATCTCTGCGGCGGAAAGATCGCGCTCGGCCGGAATGCCCAAGGCATTGGCCATCTGTTCTTTGCGCAGGCCGTCGCAGTTGGGCTCGTCGCCGACGGTGAAGAGGTAGCCCTTGCGGCCGCGTTTCTCGAAGGCATCTGCGGAGACCTTCATCGCCGCGAAGAGATGCGCGGCCGAGTAGGTCTCGCCCGAGTTTCCGCCGCCTCCGCCTTCAAGCCAAAGCTCCTTGGCCTGCTCGGCCACGCGAATGTCGGCCTCGAACTGTGTTACCTGAAGCGGCGCCCGGTCGCAGTTCGCGTCGCCCACCGCCATGATCATCACGTGCGGGTCGGCGACCGGCTTGCGATCGTAGATCTCGGTGGCCAGCGTGTTGAGGCCGTCGCGCATGATTTTCTCGGCGATCATGCCCATGGAGCCGGTGACATCCGAGGCCAGGATGATCGGCGTCGAGTTGGGGTTGTCCGCGCTGTCGCGGCTTTCACGCCGCGCGATCTTCGCGGGGTCGTAGTCGTCCTTCAGGCCGCGCGCGGTGAAGATTTCAGCGCGCGATTTTCCGGCAACCGTGCTGGCGCTATAGCTCGCCCAGGTGCCTGCATCCCAACGTCCGTTTCCCATGATGTGATCTCCTCTGTATGATCTGTTAAGGATATATACTTGCAACTTGCAAATTACAAATAAATAGCTGATGGAAGTGCGATTTTTTCGTAAGATGCTGTTTCTTATGACTTATGAAGCCGTAGTTCTGTAGACATCCGCAGCGCGGACCGGGTAGTCCACGAAGCGCCTTTTGCCCCAGCCAGCCTCGAGCGCGCGCTGCCAGGCTGCATAGTCTTCCGCCGCCGACGCAGCAGGCGGCAAGGACAGCCACCCTGATATCGGGGCCGGCAATGCGCTGATCGGTCCGGCGCTGCCACGGGGGTCGCCCAGCGCCTCACGCACCGTCTGACGCACCAGTTCGAGGTCTGTGCGGCCATCGACGGTCTCACCCTTGATGGCAAGCCGCGGCAGCAGGTCGAGCGTGCGACCCGGCAGAGCCGTGGGGCGCGCGCCGGCCGGGTTCGCAAAGGCCCATCCCGCAGCAAGGCGCACGCTGTGCTTGGCGGGATCGACGAGAAGGGTGTCGGGCGCTATGGCGCCATGCACGAGGCCGCAATAGCCCAGCCAGGCCGCGATATTCATCAACCCCGAACAGAGCCAAGCCGCATGCACCGGCGGCATCGGGCCGGAGCGATCGAGCAGGTCCGAGAGCAGGATTTCCTCGGCGTCGCGCTGCGCGACCACCATTGCGCCGCCGTCATCGAGATCGAGCTTCTTGATGATCCTTGGAATGAAGGGCGCCATCTGGCTGCGCATCTTCTCGTCGGCAAAACGAAAGCGATCGGGAGCCGCGAGCTCCGCCTCGGCCAGGTCCATGCAACCCGCATCGAAGCGGGTCATCAGTGAGTTCGGGCAGAGTATGACCTCACCTTGGTCAACGGCCCTGCGCGACAGGGGCGAGAGACGGAAGCGCCGGCCCTCGCTGGTGCGAAAGCCGACCCCGGCAGGGATGGAGGCTTTGCTGCCACCCGCGGCGCGATCGCGCATGGAGAGAACATGGGCGAAGACATCAGCCGCGCGCGGATCGGGGCAGCTGTCCGGGTGCCAGCGCGCAGCGAGCTTGACGAGAGCCCGACGAAGATCCTTCACGCCGGGAAGAAGATCGGCGGCCTTGTGGGGAGGTGTGGCGAGTATGGTATCGGCTGTCAGTGTCATGATGTGGTCCATTGGCATCGTCTTGCCCATCATATATATTTGTAACTTGCAAAATGCAAATAAATACCCATATCTTTTTTTGCAAGCAAGAGCCAGAGGAGTTGCATGAATGCCCGCCGATGAGACCATCCAATACCCGATCGCTACCGTTGACGCGGTGATCCTGACGATCGAGGACGATCAGGTGAAAGTCCTGCTGCATCGGCGCGACCGCGATCCCTTCAAGGGCGACTGGGCCCTGCCAGGAGGCTTCGTGCATGTCGATGAAGACGCCGATGCCGAAGCGGCGATGCGGCGGGTTCTGGCAGAGAAGGTGGGGACGAACGGGCTCTATCTCGAGCAGCTGGCCAGTTATTCCGGGCCTGCCCGAGATCCGCGTGGCTGGTCCATCTCGATCACACATCTTGCGCTGGTTCCGCGTGGAGCGCTGGAGTTCGAGGGTGGCGATGTGCAGCTGGCCGCGCTCGATGCGCTGCCCGACCTGGCTTTCGATCACGCCCGCATCATCGCCGATGCAAGGGCGCGGCTCGTGGGCAAGGGAAGCTACTCGACCTTGCCCGCATCCTTTCTGCCGCCCGAGTTCACCTTGGGCGAAATGCAAAAGGCCTATGAGACGGTGCTGGGCACGCAGATCGACCAAAGCTCCTTCCGTCGCAAGGTGGCGGATCTCGACCTGATCGAGGAAACCGGAGAGACGCGGCGGGAAGGCCGCCGCCGTCCGGCGAAGCTTTTCCGGCTGCGCGACGGCATCGGCACCTTTGACCGGACCCTTGCCACCGGCCTTGGCTAAGAAATTCGGTTTCCAGGGCGACGGAAATTTCCGATAGTCCAATCATGGAAGAACTTTGCGAAGATGAGACCCGCAACGCGGCCCGGATTCCGGGCTGCGTCTTCGTGCGGCCGGGCGACAGCCCGCGCACGGTCTTCGCCAATGCCCCGGACGGGCAACTCGTCCACATTGGCAAGGCCCGTCCCGGACAGAAAGACCTGATCTGTCCTGAGTGCGGCGCGCGGCTGGTCGCGAGGGTCAATGGCGCCAAACGCGTCCCCCATTACGCACATTACCGCAAAGGCGAATGCGGCAATGCCGGCGAGACGGCGCTGCATCGCATCGCCAAGGATATCATTCTGGAAGCTGGCTACATCATGCTGCCACCTTTCGAGGTGCATGTCGGCAGCGGTCGTCCCGAACACCCTCAACCGGCCAAGGTCGGAAAGTTCGACGCGGTGGACGTGGAAATCTGGAAGGACGGCTTTCGTCCCGACCTGATCGGCATCCGATATGGATCGGACGGCACTCCGATCGGACAGCTGATCATCGAGATCCGCGTTACTCATGCCGTGGATCAGCGCAAGCTCGCAAAGCTGCGCGAAAGGGGCGACAGCGTCGTGGAAATCGACCTGTCCGGCATCGATCGAAACCTGGATGGACCCGAGCTTGCCCTGCAAATCCTCGACGAGGCTCCTCGCAACTGGCTCTTCCACCGCAATGAAGAACAGCTCACCGAAAAAGCCCTGAGGGCGCGGGCAGCACAGGAGGCGAAAGCGGCGCGTCGAAAGGCCTTCGCTATCGCAAAAGGTCAGCAGGAAGAGAAAGACAGACAGGCAGAAAGGGCACGACCACCCAGCCTCGATCCACCCCAGATGGCTTGGGCGCATCGCGAACAGCGCCGCTGGTCCGTGATGAACATGGAGGATGTCTTCGAGCGACCTGCCGGAGACGGCGTCTTCGATGTATCGCCCGTCCTGTGGCGGGCCGCGGTGCTCGATGTGATCGCCCCATGGTGCGAGGCACCCCTCAAACTTGGCTTTCGTCCCGACCCGGAAAAGATCGCCGCTCATATGACCAGGAGACTGCGCCATAACGGTTGGGTGAAGCCTACCTTCCGCAATCCCTACAGGGTCTGGGACCATAACCGCTACCGTGAGATCGATGCTGTAGGGGATGCGGTCGAAGCCTATCTGTTCGATATCGTGGTAGGCTATGGGTTCACCGAGCGCTTTGATTACAAAAAGCCGGATCTGGGCCGCGCGCGTGAGAGCCTCGCATCATCATGGAAGACCTATTGCGAGTGGCGGTCTTCTCTGCTTGCGCTCAAGGAGGCCTTGGGCAAGATCGGCATTGATCTCAGATTGGGTGCGGAGATCCCCCTATCCCCGGAATGCATTGATCGGCTCTGTGCTGAACTGCCCGAGTGCCGCCGTTTCGATGCCCTTGTCCCTGATTACCTGGCCGAGATCCTGGGCAGACCCTTGGGGTGGCGTGATCCGGTATCGGCCCGACAGCTTCAGGACCGGGGGATATCCCTCTCCCTTGTCCAATCCATATCGGATGATCCGACAGCAGAGGCGATCGCCCATCTTGCCCGCAGAAGGCATGATGCCCAAAGGCAAGCTCTGGCGTCCTGGGCTAAGGCTGAAGCAGGTCGTGTCGCGGAAGCCTTCAAGGCCATGAGCACGAAGATCCCGGGCCTCCCCGGGGCGCTGGCGGAGCGACAGCTGGGGCATCTGTGCGATGCAGGGGAACTCGCGCCGCACTTCACCCTGCTTCCCGATCAGGAGTTGAAAGACCCGGTGAGGGAGGGGAAGAAGGAGATCACCCGCATGGCGGAGCAGCAGGTCCGGCTGGCTGAGGTCTTGGATCGCCTGTGGGATCTGTCTCAAGGCCTGAGCTGTGAAAGGATCGGCACGCTTGTCTTGAATGAAGGCCTTGCCATCGCCCTTGATCATCACGTCGGACAGGACCGGCGCCACCTCAAGGGGCTTCCAAATGCCGAAGGGGTGGAGTTCACCAAGACCTATCTGGAGAAGCTGATCGCGGCCGAACGTCGTCATCCTCAGTGGGCCGATCTCGCGCGGCGCGCGCTTTTGTCAAAACCCCCGGGTGTGAAGGCGCGACTTCTCGATCTCTTCCTGGGAGGGTTCAGGGTTCCGGTCCGCAAGGAGGTCGGTGAGATATGCCGGCGCAGCAGCCTGCCGCATTGGATTGCTGACCCCCCATGAAGGCATATCGCCAACGGGAGTGTCAGATAGCCGGAAGTGGTCAGTCCTCTTCCGGCAGCAGATCGGCATCTTCGCTACGCATCCGCCGGATCAGAGGAACGAGTGCATAGCCCACGGGCATCCAGAGGGCGACGAAAACCGCAGGGAGCACGGGTGCGTCGCCAAAGAGCTTTCCAGTAGAGAGCGCCAGGTCAAGACCCCAGGACAACGTCGTCGCGGTTGCGAAGATGCCAGCGGGAAGCGCGAAGCAGACTGCGTAGCGTCGCCAGAAGTGCAGACTGTCGAGATGGCGGGTCTTGTGGCCCTGTGCCTCGAGAGCCCGCGCAAGAACAGCGAGGCTCGGCTTGTCCTCGTTGCCGGCGCGGCGCTGATGCAGGGCAGGGAGCAATGCGATCGTTCCCATGGGGAGCCAGATGAAGCCGGTGAAGCCAAGCACGATGCCAACGATAAGCACAAAGGTCTTTGCGCCGATTTCGTCGGAGGCGAAGAGGCCGGGCGCGAAGATCTGGATTGCGGCATAGATCGGCACAATGACAAAGGCCGCATAGGCCGCCGGGCGGGTGAAGCGCAAAACCGCCTCGCGCCAGAAATCCATTTCCGACGCGATCCGCGCCTCGAAGGCGCGCGGGGTAATGGAGATATCCCCACCCGTCTCTGTCTGTCTTTCTTGATCGGCCATGCTGCTTTGCTCCTTTTTCCGGGGAAATAGGCCCCGATCGCAGGAGGGGCGCACCTTCGCGCGCGCCCTGCCGAAGAGGGTGTCGATCGCGGACTGCGCAAGGCGCGCATTTCCGCGCTCGAGCGGGACCAGGCAGCCGCTTGCGGACACCAGGGCAGCGTTCTCTCCAAGGCACAGAACTCGATAGAGCCGGGTCACAGGTTCGGACCTGCCGGTCCAGCCCCTTACGGCAAATGTTGAAATAATCGCTTCTGTTGGCCGCACTGCGGCCAACATTCCTTTTCAGACAGGACACTTGACGGATTCTCAGAGGGAGAGGTCAGGTGAGTTATGTCTCGAAAATATCTTCGACAGGATTTCCGCCCCTGGAGCGGCGATTTCCGGAGGCTTGCGAGGGCCTCGACCTGAACTTCTGCCGCAACCCCGTCTGCGACAGCTACGGCGTGCATCCGGACCCATTCAAGCGGCCGAATGGAGCGCCGCCGGCACCGCCGGGCGTCCTGCGTGGTGATGTCACCGGGGCAAAGCACCAGGAGTTCTTCAAGTGCCCAACCTGCAACAAGACCTCGCGGATCAAGAATAACCGCGCGATCACCGAAGAATACCGGCGCCTCAAGCATTTGCAAGAGCACGACCCCACCGTGCCGTCATGCAAGACGCCGGGGTGCTTCGCGCAAGGGATGGCGCCGGAGGCACATCCGGAGTTCTACCGGCGGTTCGGCAAGACCGCGAATGGCGATCCGCGCTTCCAGTGCCGACTGTGCGTGAAGACCTTCTCGATCGGCAAGCCAGCCCGCCGACACCTGCGGAGCGACAAGAACCGGGTGATCTTCCAGATGCTCTGCAACGAGGTGTCTCTGGCGAAGATCTGCAAGATCACGGACACCTCCTACCGCGACCTCTACGGCAAGATCGATTTCTTCCACGACCAGATCCAGGGCTTCACCGCCCAGCGAGAAGACTTCTCTCGCGTCTATTTCCAGGAGGTCGGATCACGGTTCGCCACGGACAGCCAGACGCTGTCGCTGAACTGGCCGACGAAGCGTAAGCGGACGCCCGTGGCCGCGCAGCATCTCTGCACGGCGCATCATCGCTCGGGGTTCATCATGGAGGCTGCCTTCCAGTTCGACCCCACCATGACGATGGATCAGGCCGAGGGTCAAGCGCGCGCCGCGAACGAGGAGAGCCACTCCGTCGCGTTCCGCCAGCACGCGCGCATCTGGACGGGCAGAAGATCCAGGAGACCGAACTCTACCAGCTGCCACACCAGGGTGTTCTGGTGCGATACGACATCCTCCAGTATGCCCACGCGCTCCGGGTCCAGGAGATGCTCTCCGGGGCCGACGTGCCGCTCCTGCTGATGATGGATGACGACCGCGGGTTGCAGCAGGCATTCCAGGCGGCGTTCGTTCAGGAAATCAGCCGACGGAAGGCCGAGATCGCGGTGGTCAGCTTCGACAAGGGCATGACCAACGACATGCGCAACCACACCGTTGCAGAGGGCCAAGCCCTCCTGGCAGGGGTCTCTGGGATGCCCATCGAACAGATCCGACGGCTATCCGACGAAGACTATGCCCGTCTGGTCGATTTCGCGCTATCGATCCAGGTGATGGGCTGGCCGCTCAATCTCGGCGCCCGCTTTCCGTTCTCGAGGAAATCCGAGCCGAACAAAGTGGTGAAGGTGCCGACCTGGCGTCCGGAACGCAATGCGATGTCTGCGGCCCGCCTGATCCGGCGTGCCACGCTTCGCAGCGTGGATGCCTACTTCCACAAGTTCCGGTCCAATGTCCGCTTCGCCTCGCGTCCGGCCATCTCCAGCGGGAATGTCGGCCACACCTGGGACAAGCAATATCTCTACAAGCCCGAGGTGATGGCCAAGATGGTCCAGATCTACCGCTTCTACCACAACTGGTGCGACCTGGGCGAAGACAAGAAAACGCCCGCGATGCGGATCGGTCTCGCGCGTGGTCGCGTCTATGAGCGAGACTTCATGTAGGCCTGAGGCCTCACAAGATCGTCGTGTCGATCCAAAGATACTCGAACTTCCCGAAAAGGGGCACCGCCTTTTCGGCTGAGTATGCCCAGAAGTTCAGTATGAGTGATACGACCGTGATGCAGACGAAAACAAGACCGACATCGGCCCTGCGGCAGTGCGTGAGAACGGCCGCGAAGCAGGACGCAATGATTATCAGCTGAGATGCGGTGTAGTAGGTCACATGAGGGCCGAAGTGGAGATGAGAGGTGCTGGGGCCGAGAAGGAAGCAGATAATCGGCCACGTGGTAACCGGGATGCCAACAAGGAAAGTCGACCAGCCGCCATTCAATCGCCACGACAGAGCTACGAGCAGACCGCAAGCCAGAAACATCACTACGACGAGCATAGTTGGCACTCCCCTTTCGCCACCGAGATAAAAGTAGGCGCCTCATCCCAGAACGAGAAAGACCGCGCCCTGAAAAGCGCGGTCTCTCAACATTTGCCGTAAGGGGCTGGACCTGCCGGTAGCGCCTTCTTGTCAGAGAGGGGCGGTCCTATCTCCCGGAGCGATGGCGTCCGCAGGAGGCGGGCCACAGAACAAAGACGAGAAGGCAGGCATAATGTTCGGATTTTTCAAGAAAGCCCGAGGGGCAGGTGGTGCGCGCGTGGAGGTTCATCTCGACAACAGCCATCTGACGCCGGGCGACACGCTACTGGCTGAGGTGCGCATCTTCGGCGGAGATCGCGACAGCGCTTTCCGCGGTGTGGACGTGGAGCTCGTGACGCTGAGCCCTGTGGAAGACCAGCGCGGCCAAGTGCAACATGCGCAAATCCACATCGACGGCATTCGCCTCGAGGGTGGCGAGATCGCGGCTGACGACGAGATCGCAGCACAGGTCGAGATCGACCTTGCTCAGACCGTGCCCATCTCAGTTGGCGCCACGCACACCGTCCTGCGCGCACGCCTGGATGTGGCCGGAGGTCGCGATCCGGGTCATGAGGTGGCGGTGCATATCGAGCCAACGCCGCTCCAGCAGCGGGTCTTCGACGCGGCAGGCGCGATCGGCTTCCACCTGGCCGCAAGCGAAGTGGAACATGATCCAGCCCGGGCTCGGATGATCCCCGGGGCGCCGGAGGTGATGCAGGAGTTCGACT
>Ga0066842_10000209_pt1 | contig 15613 bp, 3 predicted proteins | sample ETNtaG_19_FD_67289 | JGI IMG/M metagenome (GOLD analysis project Ga0066842, IMG submission 67289) | Marine microbial and viral communities from oxygen minimum zone, Eastern Pacific Ocean - ETNP201302PF86A | ecosystem: Environmental > Aquatic > Marine > Oceanic | place: Pacific Ocean: Eastern...
TTTCCCTCAGTCTAGACATTAACTGGACAGCGAGAAGTGAACTCCCTCCCATATCAAAAAAGTTGTCATAAATGCTAATTTCATCAATGCCCAGTACAGCGCGGCCGACCTCAACGATGGCTTGCTCTATTTCATCTCTTGGCGCAACTAAGTCGAGTCGTTTGGCTTGTTGCTCAACTGTGGCTTCATCCTCGTCATTCTGTGGCCTATCTGACTGGTAGTCGCCTAATTGTTGCAGTTTAACCCACTGTTCTATACGCTTTTTCAAGTCACCAGTAGCGATGACAAGTTGGGGAGTGTGAGTAATACAAAGTGCGCGCGTAAAACAATCGACCACCTCCTCATCTGTCATCACCAGTTTTGCTACTTCGCTACCCACTTCATTGCCTGTTGCATCATTGGTGGTAGTTGTCTGTTCTATTCGGTGCCAACTTTCCCAGTTTATGGTTCGCCACGGCAGGCCGCGGCAATACGCATTTGCCGCATAGGCATCAAGAAAAAGATTTGCGGCCGAGTAAGCGACAAATCCCAAACCACCCAAAAACGGAGAAAGGGAGGATGTCAGTAGACAGAAGTCAAGCTCACAGCGCTCCAATGCTTGCTCTAGAGCATAAAGTGCAGAGACTTTCGATGAGAAAAATGCGTCACACTCAGACTGTTCAATGGAAAGTATTGACGTGTGCTGTTGAATTCCTGCGGCATGAATAACGCCATTTAGTTCACCAAAGCTTGTCACTATCTCTTTGACCGTCTGAGAAAGTTGTTGTGCATCACTAAGATCAGGGTTTCGGACCAACACTTCAGCGCCAAGTTCCTGGAGCTCAAGCAGTTTATTCAAGCGCCAGGCGGTTTTGTCGGAATCATCAGCATTGGCAATGCGCGCTTCCCACACTTCTCTTGGAGGGAGCTTCTCTCTGGTAGTAAGAATAAGCTTTGCTTGGTAAACTGATGCCAGATGTTTAGCGATAATTAGTCCAAACCTGCCCAACCCACCTAAAATCAGATAAACCCCACCCTTGCGCAAAGGTTTAGGTGTCTCTGACATATCCCCTACCTTTACTGGCTCGTAAGCTTTTAACCAACGAGAATTTCCACGATATGCAACAGCAAGTTCATTGTCTGTGGCGAAAAGTTCAGCAAAAAGGGTATCCGCCAGAACTTTCATTTCTGATGTCCCAGGTTGCGGTAAAACGACATCAATACTACGGCAACGAATATTGCTATGTTCTTGTGGGGTAACCAGACAAGGTCCTAAAGATAGGGATTTTTCTGGCAGAATATCTTCAGTACCTGAAACCCTATAAAGTTGATTTGATATCAGCCATACTTTGACTGGTTCGAATAAATTAGCCTTGGCCATTGTCTTGGCGAGGTTAAGTAGGGAATAAAATCCTTTGTCAACAAGGTCTGTTCTTAACCCCGTCGCGCTTTTTTTAGCTGTCGTGTCTGACTGTTCGAGCGTCCAAAGGTGCACTATATAGTCGGGTCTACAATCAGACTGTAGCAGTTTTTGCAACATGGCATGCCATTGTGTTTCCCTCGACGGATCAATCTGAAAATCCCTTTCTTCTAGTGTTGCTCTGGAGCCTTGAGGAAAAACCCGAATGCAATTATTACCTGCATTTTCTAACTGTCGCGCCAGACCATCGCCTACACCATTGGGTTCATCCATCAAAATCAACCAGTTTGAAGGGGTTGATAACCCATGATTTGTCGACTTTCCTTGGCTCAATGAAGGCTTCCAAAAAGGTAAGTAGAACCAATCTGCTAACTGTACCTTTTTCTGTACCTGGGCGTTTTCTTTGTTTTTTTGTTGAGCTGTAAAAGGCGTAGCATTTACCCAGAAACGCTCCCGTTGAAAGGGGTATGGAGGTAAAGGTAAGCGATGACGATGTTCATCAATGTATAGCGCTTTCCAATTGATGTTTGCTCCTGCCAACCAAACTTTTGCGAGGGATTTGAAAAAATACTCGCTATCTGTTCGTTGATCGTTTGCATGTCGCATGAATGCCACAGTATCGAGTTTTACTTCGGCTGTGCGATGTTCATTAGTCAAACTGCACAGTGCCTGTCCAGGCCCAACTTCAAGCATCAGGCGTTTGGGGTCTTTCTGCAGTTCCACTATTCCAGGAGAGAACTTCACACAATCCCGCAAATGTTTCAGCCAATATTCAGGATGTGTGACCTCATCTGATGCCCAGGTGCCTGTGACGTTAGACAAATATGGGATGTTGGGAGTCTTGAGATCAATTTTGCTGACAACTTCCTGGAAAGAGGTAAGCACAGGGTCCATCATCGCTGAGTGAAAAGCGTGAGATGTTCGCAATCTTTGACAAGGAATATCTTGTTGCCTTAGCCCCTTTTCCAACTCCGATATTGCTTGTATCGGTCCGGATATGACGCAAGACCTGGGCGAGTTAACAGCTGCTAATGAAAGCGTTTCGTTAAGCCATGCCTTGGCTTGAGTTTGCGAGAGCTGCACACTGAGCATACTTCCCTGGTCAACTTCCTGCATCAAACGGCCTCGGGCTGCAATTAAGCACAATCCATCTTCGAGAGTAAACACCCCTGCTAAACAGGCTGCAACGTATTCGCCAACACTGTGTCCAATCAATGCAGATGGTTTAAGTCCCAGATGCATCAACCAGCGTGACAAGGCGTATTCAACAACGAAAAGCGCTGGTTGTGCGATGTAAGTTTGCTGAAGAAGGTCAGCATTGTTGTCTTCGTGGGGACAAAATACTAATGAGATAAGATCTACATCCAAATGGGGACGCAATATCTCAATGCATTGTTCGACCTGTTCGCGGAAAAAACTCTCCGACGCGTAGAGTTGCGCTGCCATACCACTGTATTGTGATGCCTGGCCGGGAAACATAAATACCAGGGGCCTGAACGCAGTTTCCGTAGCGGCCGTAAATCCCTGTTCCTGATTATCGTTCTTTAATTGAGCGACGGCATCTGCGACATCATTACATACCAAGGCTCGTCTGAAGTTGAATGGCTTACGTCCTAATTGCAATGTATAAGATACATCTGCAAGGCTGATATCGGGATGTTTTTCTAAATATGCACACAGATTGTCAGTCATTGCATTGAGGGCGTTTTGTGATTTTGCGGATAACAAAAGCAATTGCCAGTCTCGGCTCACACCTGACTTTATCGACTCAGGCGCCTCTTCAACAATAACATGCGCATTTGTCCCCCCTATTCCAAGTGAACTTACGCCAGCTCGTCTAGGGACGATTTTGCTCTCCCAATCTCTCAGATTTGTGTTGACGTAAAACGGGCTTGTAACAAAATCAATCTTGGGATTGGGTTGCGTAAAGTGTAGGCTGGGAGGAATGGATTTGTGCTCAAGTGACAATATTGTCTTAATGAGTCCGGCAATTCCGGCAGCAGCGTCAAGATGACCAATATTGCTCTTTAATGAACCTACAGGACAATACCCCTTTGCCTCAGTAGTCATACGGAAAGCCTCTGTGAGCGCTTGAATTTCGATAGGGTCCCCCAGAACCGTACCCGTTCCATGTGCTTCTACATAGCCAATAGTCTCAGCACTGATCCCCGCACTGGCAAGGGCCTCTACAACGACCGAAGCTTGCCCTTGGACACTTGGCGCTGTGAAACCGACTTTCGTCGAACCATCATTATTGATGGCAGTCCCTTTTATAATCGCACGAATACAGTCTCCATCTTCAATGGCATCTTGCAGTCTTTTTAAAACAACTATCCCCGCACCATTGCCAAACACGGTTCCTTGTGCGCTGGCATCGAATGGACGACAGTGTCCATCTGGGGACAATATACCGCCCTCTTGGTATTCATAGCCCGAGTTTTGCGGAACCCTTATTGCGACACCACCGGCTAATGCCATATCGCACTCTCCGCTAAGTAGTGCCTGACATGCCATGTGTACGGCAACTAATGAGGTAGAACAAGCTGTTTGCACTGCTACACTGGGACCGTTGAGGCCTAACTTGTAAGATACTGTCGTTGTCAGGTAGTCAACGTTGTTACCGAAGCCAATTTGCGCAATGCCTACGGTATTTAAGAGAGACTGATTTGAATAAAGATTCAGGAGGTAAGTACTTAGTAGTGACCCTCCATACATTCCAATAGCACCGTCAAATCCTTCTGCATAATATCCGGCATCTTCCAACGCTTCCCATGCACATTCGAGGAATATACGATGTTGGGGATCCATGGTTTCAGCTTCTTTTGGCGTGAAGTCAAAGAACTTTGCATCAAAAAGCTCTGCCCCCTCTATTGTCGCTCCAACAGGTACGTAGTTTGGATTTTCAGTTACTGAACTACTGATCCCTGCTGCTTCCAACTCGTTTGCAGATAATCGATGAATCGATTCAACACCATCGCGAATATTTTGCCAGAATTTTTCAATATCGGGCGCGCCGGGAAATCTGCCGGTTAAGCCAATAACCGCTATGTCTGCATCATCTTGTTCTGGGTAGTGTTCATGCTGATTCATTGTCTGCCTCCTTTTGAACATTGCTAGACTGGCGATTACGACCGCGATAGGTTTGACGTCTTTTTCCTCGTTCTAAACTTTTCTGATAGGTAGTCGACGAACTGTCGACACCGGTGCATGAGCTTGCCAGCGACCTGATCGTTGGATATTTGAATAATTCTGCTACAGCTATGTCCAGGGCCAAACGTTCCTTAAGCAAACTTTGAATACGAACAATAGAAAGGGATTGCCCTCCAAGTTCAAAAAAGTTGTCTTCGACACTGACCGTTTTCACACCCAACACCTCTTGCCAAATTTTGGATATCTTTTCTTCTAGATCAGAACTAGGCGGGATGTTGTTTCTATTATCAACTGAAAGGTCCTCCGGAAGAGGTAGTGATAGCTTGTCAATCTTGCCGTTAGGTGTTCGAGGTAATGTATCCAGTTCCATGAGCACGGACGGGATTAATTGTACCTGTAATCTTGATTTCAAAAACTCAAGCACGGCCCGTGAGCTAAGCTTTTCTTGACCTGATTTACACACATAGTAAGCAAGCAACTGTGAATCTTTGGAACCGTCGTTTTTTGCAACCACGACTGATTCTTCGATAACTGGGTGTTCGCATAACGCGGCCTCAATATCACCAAGCTCTACCCGAATCCCCCTTATTTTGATTTGATGATCGATTCGACCAAGATATTCAATGTCTCCTTCGGTTGTATATCGGCAAATGTCACCTGTGCGGAACAAACGGTCCCCAGGTAGTCCACTGAAAGGGTTGGGAACGAATTTCAATGCAGTTAACAGCGGGGCGTTAAGGTAACCTTGCGCAAGATTTGCTCCCCCTACATAGAGCTCGCCTGGCACGCCCACCGGTACAGGTTGTGCCATAGTGTCAAGAATATACAGTTGGGTATTTGCAATGGGGCGTCCGATAATATCTTTTTTGAATGATGTCGTTGATTGTTGACTCGTATCAAAATATGTAACATCCGCTGACACTTCTGAGGAGCCGTAAAGGTTCAGCAAAAGTGCCCCTGGTACCATGTCTTTGAAACGTTTCATGACATCCGGTGTCAGAGTCTCACCGCTGCTCACCCAAAAATTCAGTTTCGGTAACTTTGTACCCAAGTCTGGTATGGTTTCAAGCAAAGTGCGTAATAATGATGGTACCAAAACAATACGGGTTACCCCTGATTCAGCTAAACTTGCCACCAAGAGTCTCGGATCATTTACCGTTTGTTGAGACAAAATTGTAAGACTCACTCCCTGTAACAACGGCCCAAATATTTCCCATACGGCATCAATAAAACTAAGAGATGTTTTTTGGCAACAAACTTCACCCTTCTCAAAGGGGAAGCTGCTCCACATCCAATTTAGGCGGTTTAATATTGCCCCATGCTGACCAACCACTCCCTTCGGCTTGCCGGTTGAACCAGAGGTATAAATAACGTAGGCCGGATCTAGCGCACTGACGTGTTGAGACAAAGGCATAGCCTCTAGTTGGTCAATAGCAGCTTGTTCCTCTGGCAACTGCACCACCCTTGCAACTTTGCCGACTTCCTCTGCCCATGCCATGTCTTCGTCTGCTACCAGCAATTCCATCTGCGAGTCTTCTATCATTAACCTCAACCGGGCTTGCGGATAGGTCGGGTCAAGAGGCACGTAAGCCGCCCCTACTTTCATCACGGCCAATAGCGTCTCTACCATTTGTACCGAGCGTGCTACCCCTACCCCTACCAATGCGCCTCGTTTTACCCCCAACTGACTCAGATATCTGGCCAAACGATTTGAGTTATCTTCCAACGCGCGGTAACTACGCTGTTGTTCTGCTGACTTAATCGCTATCCGATCCGGGTTCAGTCGCACTTGTTGGTTAAATAATTCAAGCAGGGTTTGTTCTGGTACCGCAGGTAGTTTGGTGTTGTTCCAATCAACCAGAAGCTTGCTTCTTTCCTCAGTGGAAAGCATATTTAAGCTACCTATGGGCATCTCCGGATTATCGACTATGGCTTCCAGTAATCCTTCGAAGTGCGCCATAAAGCGGCTGATGGTCTCTTCTTTGAAAAGATCTGTATTAAATTCCCATACGTGATGTAACCCCTCTTTCAGAACCATTGCTGATACGGAAAGATCAAACTTTGAAGAGGGAGGTACCAAGTCCACCAGGCTTAGTGTTACCCCAGGGATTTTGAGCGATCCCATGGGGGCATTTTGCAGTGCAAACCAGACTTGAAACAAAGGTGAACGGCTCAAATCACGTTGGGGTTTTAATGCTTCTACAACGCGCTCAAAAGGAACGTCTTGATTATCATAAGCACCTATTGCGGATTCGCGAACACGAGACAAAATATCACTAAAGCTGGCTTCGCTATCAAGCTGTGTACGCAGAACCAGTGTATTGACAAAAAAACCGATTAAACTTTCTAGCTCTTCTCGCTCCCGATTGGCAATCGGTGTGCCAACACAGACATCCAACTGACCTGAATAACGGTAAAGCATGATTTGAAATGCTGCGACCAAAGTCATAAAAACAGTGGCGCCTTGCTCTTGGCTAAGTACTTCAAGGCGATCATATATCTTCCGTGGAAGTATAGAAAACTTGGTTGAACCATTAAACGTTTGTACGGCTGGTCTTGGAAAATCAGTGGGCAGGTCAAGTGTCGCAGGCGCATCAGCCAGTTGCCGTTTCCAATAACTCAACTGTTTTTCAAGTATCTCACCTTCTAACCACTGGCGTTGCCAATAGGCAAAATCGGCATATTGGATGGGCAACTCCGGTAACTGTGAAGTGCTTCCGGTAGAAAATTGTTCATACAAAGCAGCGAATTCACGTACAAAAATGCCGATTGACCAACCATCACTGACGATATGATGAAGGGTTAAAAGCACAATATGGTGATGCTCTGCTAACCTGATCAACAACATTCGGATCAGAGGACCTTGAGCAAGATCAAATGGTTTACTGAACTCAGCCATCGCCACTCTATGCGCTTCTGTCTCCCTGTCATGGTCAGACATCGAGGATAAATCAATGGTAGGGATGATAACCGCAGCATCTTGGTAAACTATCTGAATGGGGTGGCCTTGTTGATTCTCGAATTTTGTCCTCAAACATTCATGCCGACGAACGATTTCGTTGATACTTTTTTGCAATGCAACTGCGTCTAATTCGCCTCGCATACGCACGGCGGCGGGCATGTTATAGAAAGAATTTTGTGGTTCCATTTGATCCAGAAACCATAATCTCTGCTGGGCAAAAGACAGAGGTAACTTATCTCTATCGGGGGCGTGTTGCAAAGCACAATCATGGACTGTTGAAGTGGAGTTTTTAGCATCGGCGATAGCTTGCGACATACCTTTAACGGTAGGGGCTTCAAACAGACTCCGCACAGACAATTCAACGTTGAAAATTTTATTCACTCTGGAAATGACTTGCGTTGCGAGCAACGAATGGCCGCCTACTGCAAAGAAATCATCCTTGATGCCCAGCTGCTTAAGTCCTAACACCTGTTTCCAGGTGCTTATCAATATTTCCTCGGTCGGCGAGTGCTCATCAGCCATAGGCTTATTGTGTACAACGGACTTGCTGTATTCGGGCGCAGGCAACGCATCCCTATCGATTTTTCCGTGCACCGTCAACGGTAACGCGTCAACAAACACAAATGCAGATGGCACCATGTAATTTGGCAGCCGGCTGGAAATTTGCTCTTTTAAATGAGCAAGAAGTTCGTCGTTCAGTTTTAAGCCTACGGGGACATTTGCGTATTGAGACCAATTAACACTGAGCTCTTCATTGGCCCCCCAATCGATGGCAGTCTCAGTACTATTGCGTTTTCGAACAACAACATCGTAACACCCATTTAGGGCTCCCCTTGCCCAGCTTATATCAACCTCAATTTCGTCGGACTCTAACTGCCACCATTGTTCAGGGTCTATTCCTTCTTCAAATACCCTTGTCAAGGTCTCATCTTGGAACTGTTCAACAGTATTGTTTTGCGGAGATTTACACAGCGAATCTGTAATTAATGCTGCTTCAGATACCCGTGAATTTGCAACATCTCGGAAATAAAGACCGCTTTTTTCACCTACCTTGATTTGGTAGAACGCCTCAACGGGATTCACCTCAGGCTGCCAGGCTTGCCATGGCGGTTCAACGCCGACCTGCCCTTGGTCCAAATGTAAGATGACATCGTATCTGAAACAATTCAATTCATTAATATACCCTCCTCGTTTAGGCTTTATTTCGACTCTGGTAATTCTTTCAAAGCGGGTGGTGAGCGCAGTAAAAAGTTTAGGATCCAGAACCAGCTCGCGATCGCGATTCATTGCGGCTTCAATGCGCTCGTTGAGATGATTTAAGGTTAATTCCGGATCCGCATGCTCAAGGGCGATCGACGTATGAAATGCTCGGTTCAAAGATAAACAACGAATATCGCCTAAAAAAATCCGCCCTGCTGTTGCTACTTTTGGAAGGACACTCTCAATGACATACAGAAAGTAATCTAAACTTGGAAAATATTGGATTACAGAGTTTAAAATAACTGTGTCGAACTCCGCCTCCTCGAAATCCTGCAACTGGTGCGCAGCGCGCTGGTGGAGATGAACTCTTTCATGCAAGTCAGTCCTTTGTTGCAATCTATTTTGCACAGATGACAGAGAGAACTCCGAGAAATCAATTCCCGTATAACGAGCGCTATCTGCGGCCAGAGGAAATAGCAACAGCCCCGTACCACAGCCAATTTCAAGTATATCGGAAGGATCAAGAGCGCGTATCCTATCCACGGTTTGATCAACCCAAAGGCGCATTTCTTGTGGGTCAATGGCCTCTCCTGTAACTGAGCTGCTCCAGCCAGCTATATTAAATTCAGGATCTGTCGAAACACCCTCATCTTCGTAATCGATTTCCTCGAATGTCTCCTTCCATTCAGACAATTGTTCACCTTCCAGTGACTCGTCTCTATAATTTCCTTGCTGAACGAGATAGGCAGTTAATCGTTTATCCCCTGGCTGGTCTTCGCGAACCATCACAAATGTTTCACGAATCGCTAGATGTTCGAGCAGTTGTAGTTCAATCTCTTCTATTTCAATTCGAAACCCTCGTATCTTCACTTGATGATCAATTCGGCCCAGAAACTCTATATTTCCATCGGGCTTAAACCGAACCAGATCACCGGTACGATAAAGTCTTTCACCTTTACACTTGGTGAACGGGTGAGGAATAAACTTCTCCGCAGTTAGTCCTGGTTTTCCAAGGTATCCACGCGCTAAACCTACACCACCGATCAGAAGTTCACCTGGCGCGCCTATGGGGAGTGGTTGCTGATAATCGTCAAGCACATACAGCTGTACGTTTGCTATTGGACGACCGATAGGCGGCGCTTCACCGGGGAACTGACTACTCAAGGCACTGCTGGCCCATACAGTAGCTTCGGTGGGTCCATAAGCATTAAATAATCTGTGGTCGCCTGTCCATTTGTCGACCACCGCACTGGAGCAACTATCTCCAGCAGATATCATCAATCTCATATGCGGAAGCTCAACACGGTCCAAGGCAGTCAATACGCTCGGAGTAGTATCGAAAACAGAGATGTCCCTCAGTTGCAAAATGTTTAGTAGTTCAGGGCCTGGTCTGGCATCTTCACGGTCCACTAGACAAAGAGTTCCCCCTTGAGCTAAGGCCATGATGATATTGGAAATAGAAGCATCAAAGCCAAAAGAGGCGAACTGCAACACTCTCTCATTTTCGAGTTTGCCGTAAGCGTTAGATTGCGCAAACACTAAATTACGAAGCCCTTTGTGGGTCAGCATTGCTCCTTTGGGCATACCTGTGGTACCCGACGTGTAGATGACATAAGCGAGGTCATCGGGATCTACATGAATAGCTGGCGTTTGAGAAGAAACCACCCCGCAATAGCTTTGATAGTCGAAGCTTAACATTGGTGCTGTGATATCAAACGGTGCAATATCATCATCCAAAAACAACAATTTTACGTCGGCGTCGCGAACGATAAATTCTTGTCTGTCCGCGGGGTATTGTCGATCAACAGGTAAATAAACAGCCCCTGCTTTTAAAACGGCTAAAAATGTAATCAGATAGCATTCCGATGGTCGACCGAGTAAACCAATAATATCGCCGGCTTTAACCTGATAGACCTGCCTTAGGTAATTAGCAAGTTTATTGGATTCGTGATCTAGTTGCTCGTAGGTAAGACAAATGTCACGATATTCAATTGCGACACGTTCTGGACAATGTGTTGCGTGCTCCTGAAACAATTGGTGCACGAGTTTAACGGATGGAAGATGATGCTCGGTTTCATTCCACTCGGTCAGTATTTTTCGTTCTTCGACAGTGTTGATTACCGGCAAATAAGCCACTTTTGTTGCAGTATCAACTAACGCCCCCTCTAACAATGCCCTTAGACCCAAGGCAATCCGTTCAATAGCAGGTGCAGCGTACAATGCTCCGTCATAATGCAGTTCTACTGATAAATCTGTAGCCGTTTCCAACACAGACAACTTGATGCGAAAAGTATCTGTAATGTTGTACTGACGTTTAACGTTGATTCTAGCGTCCCCTGCCTGAATGGAAGAAACACCTTTGACAAACTCAAATGCAAACGGTGACTGCGAATGATCCTTCGCTAGACTTTGTTGTTCTGTGTAGGCGCCCCATGAAAAATAATCTTCATAATGACTGAACCGGCGAACTGCCTCAGATGTCTGGGCGGTTATTTCGTCCAGTCGTAATTTACCGTCCAGATATCCATGAATAGGTAACCAACGTGAGTATAAACCCGGAAGATCATTTAACTCAGACTCTCTGTCATCAAACATTTTCCAGACAACAATGTTCCGTTCACCGGTCAGGCGCCATAAAAGTATCTGCCAACAACTTAACAGCAGTGTCTTTACGTCGGTATTGCAATGACCCGCCAGTGCTTTGATCTGAGTGTTCAGGGTATGGTTTTGGTCTAAGGTGAAACATTCTGGTATGAATCGGCACCCGTCTTCGGTTTCTGCCTCTGAAAATAAGGGAGGTGAAGGATAAGATTGTAACGTTCGATCCATCCAGGTATTCAGGTTAGATGGTTTTTTGTTGGTATTCTCACTGTCCTGAAGCGCGGCAAAGTCGGCATATTGAATAGGCTCATTCAACGGGCTGATTTGTTCGGCCTGCAACTGGTAATATCGTCCTAATTCCTGAGCAATTACCACGATTGTTGACGCATCAGCACAAGAAGGCGGCAACGTTATCACAAGCTCTTGGCGCTGGTTATCTAACACCAAGAGCTTGCAATGAAGTGTAAGCGGCTGCTCTAGCGCTATCTCGCGCTTCATCTGTTCAGTAAATACCTTGTCTCGAAACGCAATTTGTTCAGGTTGACTGTGGTGGCTTATCTCTACTACATCAAACAAAATCTCCGGTGCGTCATGGATGACTTGCAGTGGCAATTCAGCATCTGATGATTGATGGAAATAGGTGCGAAGCACCTCATGACGCTCTACCAGCCATTCCATAGCGTGTCTTAATTTATCAACATCAAGGGTGCCCTCTATCGATAACAGCCCTACCCAGTTACTATGAGACAGTTCCTGTCTTAAACGCCATACGTTACTCTGCTGTGGAGATAACCGATAGCCTTCCAGTCTAGTCATTTTCATGGTCATACCCAGTTAAGATTAAAGAAGAATAGTCCTTTGCCCAAAGAGGCGTTCCGCTTCTATGTCGCGTTCTCGACAGGTTGCGAGGAATCGATCAGACTCAGTAATTTGTAGTGATTCAGGTGTCCAGTTAATACTCATGATGTAACTCAGCCATGGTTCCATTCCCATCGCATATACGAATGCTTTTTTACATTTCATGCTCTCGACAAGTTCAATGGCTCGCTGATAGTCGCAAGCGGAACCTTTGCGAGAATAATCCATGTCACGTCTTTGTTTATTCAAAATTAGCGGCCCGTAATACCACGATGGTGGCGCACCATCACACTCCATGCCTAGAAATATTGCATCGATCTCACCGAATTCTCGGTGCAAATGTCGATAAAGTTGTGTCTCTAAATTGCAAGCATCAGCTGCAATTACGATATTTCTGCCCAGAACTTGTATGAGATATTGCACCCGGCTGTGGATATTCAGGTCATGATGCTCGCCTAAAAACGGTAACGCTGTGAGTCGCCCCTGTTCAAACTCTATTTCTTCAAATTCATCCAGGCTTATGACGTTGCTAAATCCGATATTTTCTAACAGGAGTTTCATCGATGGGTCGGCAAGAACGCCACGGTTGTTTCTAGGGACAACCAGCGTATCGACCTTATGACGGATCTGTAACAAGGTTTCCAATACCACGTGATCTAAGTGAGAGTGGGTCATGACCACATAATCTATTTTTTCAGGCAGATCAGAAAATGTCTGTCTTTGAATATCACTTTCGTATTCGTAACTAATTAGTGGATCGGTCAGAATGGTGACGTCTCGCGTTTCCACTAACAAACAAGCGTGCCCAAAATAGCGAATCCTGACGTCCTCACCGTCGTATTTTGATGCTGGACGAGGTGCTGACTGTGTAAACAAGCTATCAAAAAGAGGTCTTTGCTCAGTGCTAACCTCCAATAATTGGGCGATTTCATCCAGAGGTTTAGGCGTTTGCTTCATCGCAAAGAGTTCGTCGAGTCGAGCGTCATCGAACGGAATGTTCAGGCACAAATAATCGCTGTCTGGTAAGCGTGGTGTACTCATTACGAAAGGACGTGAATCGCTTTCTACAAGAGAAAGGCCGACACCCTGTGACTGTTTGTCATAAACAGGTGTTTTATAAAGTAATGACTCCATAAATCTGAACGAAGGTAGGTGATTTAGGTCATAGGTCAACTCCACATACCCTTTAAGCACATCGGGCACTTTAGCGTACAACGGTTCAAGACTGAAACCTTTAGCTTCACGGCGCAACAATTGGTCTAAAGCACGTACACCCTCGGCAAACTCTATCAAAGGACGAGCCTCAGTCAGTGTTTTGTCGAGTAAAGCCTTGATCTCAGGGACACGAGACTCTGTGTAGTTCATAAATGCGCCACCAATCATAGATGGATCCTGTGAAGTTGCAGCGTGCATTTCTGGTGAAACCACATAGGACTTCATAATCTGGACTTGAGAATTGGCCAGGAACATCGCACCACTAATTGGCGGAACAGCCAACGAGACCGCGTACCATTGACGCAGAAGCGGCTCTGTTTTCGTGTTGGCTCTTAGGTATGATAGAGTATTGCGCATCAACTATTATCTCCTTTGCTGTCAATGGGTATAGGTGTCCTGCGGACTGATTTTAATTTTTCTCTGATGGCTTGTTTTTTGGGGGGGTTACCAATCGCGACCTTGTCTTCCCCAGACGAGAAGATAGGGATACTATTTAGGTATGTTTCTGGCTCTAATACGACGTGTTGCAAAATAGTTTCATACTCTGCGTGAATGCGTTGCATGGTGGACAATCGATATAAGTCTGTGTTGTAGTTTATTTGGGCCTTGATGCCCTCCTCGTTAAGATCCGTGATAGACATTGCCCAATCCATTTTGGATTCGCCCCCATCGACTTCCATACGACTCAACTGAAGGTCATCACTGTCACTTTGGACTTCTTGCCCTGAACTAGGGTAATTGTGCAATCCGAAAAGGATTTGAAACAACGCTTGTTTATCTAAATTGCGTTTAGGCCGCAGAATTTCTACCAGCTTTTCGAACGGCAAATCCTCATGGGCATAAGCGTCAATCGCGGTTTTCCGAACTCTACTCATTAGCTGTGTGAAACTAGGGCCATCTGACATATCGATGCGTATAACGAGGGTATTGACAAAAAAACCGACCACAGACTCAGTCTCTTTTCGGTTTCGATTCGCAACGGGGGTACCAATAACAATTTCATTTTGTCCCGTATACCGTTGCAGCAAAACCACAAAGGCTGATAGTAGGGTCATAAAGAGCGTACAGTCTTGTTTCTTTGCCAGTAGCCTTATTTTGTTACTCAATTCCCCCCCGATTAGGTTGGTCTCGACACGGCCTCGATAGCGTTGAACTGCTGGTCTAGGAAAATCCAGTGGAAATTCAGATACTGGAAGATGGCCAGACAATTGCTTTTTCCAGTAGTCAACCAACTTTTCTAACGTCACCCCGGTTAAATGCTTTGTCTGCCAATCTGCGAAATCTACGTATCGAATCGGTACCAAAGGAAGCGTATTTTTCTGTTTCTTAGAAAACGCCTCGTAGAGTTGCAATATCTCATTGATCAAAATGCTATTAGACCAACCGTCAGTGATAATGTGATGCATTTCCAGGAAAACAGCATGTTCATGCTCAGCGAGCTTTAAAAGGCTAACCCTAAACAACGAACCATGTGACAAATCAAAAGGTCGGCTAGCTTCTTCTTGAGCCAGCTTTGTTATTTCACTTTCACGCAACGCTAATGGAAGCGAAAGAAGGTCGTGAAACACAATGGGGACGGAAGTCGCTGGTTCTATGATTTGTACAGGCTTACCATCAACGCTGGCGAATCGTGCTCTTAGTGACTCGTGACGAATCACTAACGCATTGAATGTTTCTTCAATCGCATTTCTATCTAGTACCCCTTTAATTCTCAACGCCAGCAAAGGCTCATTATAAAAAGGGTTACCCGGTTCCATTTGTTCTAGAAACCATAGCCGTTGTTGCGCAAACGATAGAGGATATGAATGGCTGTCCTTCACCCTGGGAATCGCTCCATCTTGCGCATCGCTTAACCCTTTTTGTTTCAGCATCCGCTTAAACAGAGCCTGCTTTTCAGGGGGTAACTTGCTAATTCGATCTGAAAGTTGCTGCACGTTTAATTTTCCTTACCCAAACGTCGCTCAACCTCATCTTCATCCAATGCCTCGATCTCTTCCAGCAACGCGTTGATTTCATCGATTTCCTCTTCTTTGGCGTCACCCTCTCGAATAACCTCGGCGAGTCCGGCAACAGTAGGCTGTTCAAACAATGCACTTAACGGTATTTGCTGTTTGAATGTTTCCCTCAGTCTAGACATTAACTGGACAGCGAGAAGTGAACTCCCTCCCATATCAAAAAAGTTGTCATAAATGCTAATTTCATCAATGCCCAGTACAGCGCGGCCGACC
>Ga0066842_10000210_pt1 | contig 15605 bp, 7 predicted proteins | sample ETNtaG_19_FD_67289 | JGI IMG/M metagenome (GOLD analysis project Ga0066842, IMG submission 67289) | Marine microbial and viral communities from oxygen minimum zone, Eastern Pacific Ocean - ETNP201302PF86A | ecosystem: Environmental > Aquatic > Marine > Oceanic | place: Pacific Ocean: Eastern...
GTCTACGAAGGAGGCATCAAGGTTCCCGCCGTGGCTTCCTGGCCCGGACGAATCGCTCCCGGCAGCGGCTGCCAGCGGGTCTCGCTGACCATGGACATCCTGCCGACCCTCCTCGAGGCGGTGTCTGTCAAAACCGAGGAGCCCTTCGATGGAGCCAGCTTCCTCAGCGAGTTGCTCGGAAAAAAACGCTCCGAACCCAGCAGGGAGCTCTACTTCATTCGCAGAGAAGGAGGCACGGCCTACGGAGGCAAGACCATCGAGGCCCTTCGCTGGGGAAAGTGGAAGTTGCTGCAAAACAGCCCGTTCCAACCACTCGAGCTCTATAATCTTGAGGCCGACCCGCTCGAAACCACCAACCTGGCCCGCAAGGAGCGCGGTGTTTTCAGGGATCTCTCCGCCAGGCTCCGCCGTGAGCTGCAGCGCTACGGAACCGTTCCCTGGCAGAAACGCCAGGACTGAGGAGGCCGCCTGCTGATTTCATGGCTTCCCGGAAAACCGGGTGATAAAATGGCCATCAGGCAGTTCCAGGAAATTCATCTAATCGCGCATTAAGGATCGCTGGCCACCCTTTTCAACAGGCCGGAGTCTTTGATCCGCAGCTCGACAGGACAGACGGACCTTGAAAAAAACAGCGGCCCGCAGGGCGATTTCGTTTCTCACGATCCTCACAGCGATCACTGTAACGCTGCTCCCGCACTCCGCCAGGGGAGACGGCGTGGTCATCAACGAGTTCATGGCCTCCAACCAGAACGACATCCAGGATGAAGATGGCAGCCGCCCGGACTGGATCGAGCTCTACAACTCAGGCACCGACACCTACGCACTCGAGGGCCACTTCCTTACCGATGACCCGGACAACCTCGACAAGTGGAGATTCCCCGCCGTAAGCCTGGGCGCGGGAGAATACATGCTGGTCTTCGCATCTGAAAAGGACCGCCGCGACCCGGCCGAGGAGCTGCACACCAACTTCCGCCTCGACGGAGACGGCGACCAGCTGCTGCTGGTCACCCCGGACGGATCAACAATCCTCTCAGGCTTCTTCCCCTCCTTCCCCCCGCAGGTGCCTGACGCGTCTTACGGTGTGTCAACCAACAGCTCTTTCAATGAGCTTGCCGGACCTGACACGCCTCACCGCGTTCTTGTGCCCACCAGCAACGCGCTGGAATCCACCTGGATGGGGCGGGGCTTCAACGACAACTCCTGGAGAAGCGGCCGGGGCGGCGTCGGCTTCGAAAGAGGAGCGGGATATGACGGGCTGTTCTCCACTGATGTCGAGGAGGAGATGTACCAGCGCAACAGCAGCGTCTACATCCGGATCCCCTTCGAGCTGGAAAACCCGGAGACCATCGACCAGCTCAGGCTCCAGGTTCGATACGATGATGGCTTCACCGCCTACCTCAACGGCAGCCCGGTGATCTCGGTCAACAGCCCGGCCGCTGAGGCGCTGTCCTGGAATTCAGCCGCCTCGCTCTCTCACATCGATGCCCGGGCCCGTGAATACGAAAACTTCAACCTGACACAGCATCGCGGCCTCCTTCGCAACGGGAGCAATGTTCTCGCGATCCAGGGACTCAACAGGACCACGACAAGTAACGACTTCCTCATCGCCGCGCAGCTGGTCTCCACCTCGATCGGCGAGGTTGTTGATGATTCCTACCAGTACTTCTCCAGTCCCACACCGGAGGAGATGAATGGAGTCGGGGTTGATGAGGTCTCCGCGAACGTGGAATTTTCCATCGAAAGCGGAGCCTACGTCGCCTCGAGCATCTCCGTTGAGCTGTCCGCCCCCGCGGCCGGAACGATCCGCTACACCACCGATGGCTCAAGACCTGAAAGCAACGACCCCGCCTATTCCGCAGCCATCAGAATCAGCAACGCTACGATGCTCAAAGCCAGGCTCTTTGAGCCCGGCAAGCTGCCGGGTAAGACTGTCGACAAGAGCTATATCATGCTCTCAACGAACCTCAGAAACGTCTCGTCCAATCTGCCCATCGTACTCGTTGACACCTTCAGCAACGGCGTAGGCCAGAACAGTTACACCAGCGCCTTCGTAGAAATGATCGAGACCAGCAATGGGCGCGCGGCCATCACAGACGCCCCTGACTTCTCGGGCCGGGGAGCCCTGAAGATCAGGGGCTCCAGCTCGGCTGGATTCCCGAAAAACCAATACGCCCTGGAGATCCGGGATGAGCTCAACGAGGACCGGGATGTCTCGCTACTGGGAATGCCGGCGGAATCCGACTGGGTGCTCTACGCCCCCTATTCCGACAAGTCCCTCATGCGCAATTACCTCAGCTACGATTGGAGCAACCAGATCGGCCGCTATGGACCTCGCTGCAGATTTGTCGAGCTCTACTTCAAGACCTCCGGTGGGCGAATGAGCTCGAGCCACTACGCCGGCGTCTATGTCCTCATTGAAAAGATCAAGCGCAACCCGGACCGTGTTGACATAGCCAGGCTCTCACGCACCGACAACAGCTCTCCCGAGATCACCGGAGGCTACATACTGAAGAAGGACCGCCTCGACCCCGGCGACAACGGCATTCGCACCAGCAGGGGGCAGACTCTCGGCCTGGTCGAGCCCAAGGAGGATGAGATCACCTCGAGCCAACGAAGCTATATTCTCAATTATATCAACCAGTTCGAGTCCGCCCTCTACGGTAACAATTTCGCCGACCCTGAGAGGGGCTACCGCCGGTACATCGACGCCGGCTCGTTCATCGACCACCACATCATGGTCGAGCTCTGCAAGAACATCGACGGCTATCGCCTCAGCGCCTTTTATCACAAGGACCGCAACGGAAAGCTCCACATGGGGCCGGTCTGGGACTTCAACCTGGCCCTGGGCAACGCGAACTACCTCAACGGCGGCAGCCCACAGGGCTGGTACTATCCGTTGATCAACGCGGACCAGTATCCCTACTTTCCCCGGTTGTTCCAGGATCCGGAATTCCAGCAGCAATACATAGATCGATGGGCCCTGCTGCGCCGTGGCCCCTTCCAGACCCAGGCGCTTCTCTCACAGATCGATGAGGTCGCGGTCTATCTCGACCAGGCTCAACGGCGGAATTTCCAGCGCTGGAATATCCTTGGCACTTACGTCTGGCCCAACTTCTTCGTCGCCGACACCTACCCTGAAGAACTGAACTTCATGAAGGGCTGGCTCGAAAACCGGCTCAGCTGGTATGACTCCAACTACGTCTCGACCCCTGTATTCAACCAGGACGGCGGCGGCTTCGACGCCCCCTTCGACCTGCGAATCGGCTCGATGGCCGGCACGGTCTACTATACGACCGATGGGAGCGATCCCCGGCTTCCCGGCGGAGGGATCAATCCCCGGGCTGTGGTCAATGGGGCAGGAACCGTCTCGGGCCTCGTCTCGCCCTCGCGTAACAGCGGGGTGAAGGCCCTGGTGCCAACCAACGGCGGTCTTGGCAGAACCTGGACAGAGATAGATTTTGACGATTCCGGCTGGGCAACGAGTCCAGATGGAGTAGGAGTTGGCTACGAACGAGGAGATGGCTACCAGGAGTTCATCGATCTCGACATCGAAAGCCAGATGTACAACCAGAACTCCAGTGTCTATATCCGCATCCCCTTCGAAGTGGACGATCCGGCCGACATCACCCAGCTTACGCTCAACATGATGTACGACGATGGATTCCTGGCCTACCTGAACGGAGAGAGAATCGCCTCAGCCAATTCACGGGCCCTGGCATCCTGGAGCGCGGCAGCATCGGCGCAGCACGACGACGCCGCCGCCCTGCAATTCGAGACCTTCAGCGTCGCGAACGCGGGGGTCGAAGCTCTTCGGCGGGGAACGAACATGCTCGCCATCCAGGGCTTCAACTTCACCATCGATTCCAGCGATCTGCTGATCGTGCCGATCCTCAGCGCCAGCTCGACCAACGAAGGAGAGCCGATCGTTCTGACTGAGCCCACGCAGGTCAGGGCCAGGGCGAAGCTCGGTAACGAGTGGAGCGGCCTGGCCGAGGCGACCTTCGTCTACAATTCGGACCTGCCGCTTCGAATCACCGAGCTCATGTACCACCCGGCACGTCCACAGGATGCCGGGGAATACAGCGCTGACGATTTCGAATTCATCGAGATCCAGAATGTTGGTACCGCTCCCGCCGCCCTTGCCGGAGTCTATTTTGACAACGGGGTCCAGTTCGACTTCACCTCATCTCCCATCCAGACCCTCGCCCCCGGAGAATACCTGGTGCTGGTTGAAAATCTCGCGGCCTTCTCCTCGATCTACGAAACAGATGGACTCAACATCGCCGGCCAGTACGGCGGCAACCTCGACAACGGAGGCGAGAGAATATCCCTCACCGATGGCAGAGGCGAGAAAATCCTCGAGTTCCGCTACGAAGACGATTGGTTCGTCGAGAGTGATGGAGGCGGCCACTCGCTGAACATCATCGACCCCTCGGGTAACACCGAGTCCTGGAATGATGAGGCAGGCTGGGCACTCAGCGCCAAGCCTGGAGGAACCCCAGGAAGCCCGGGCGGAGGAGATTTTGTACCGAGTGGCTGGCAGCTTCCCGGAGATGCCAACCAGGACGGCGTCCTCGACATCTCAGACCCGGTACGGATCCTGCGGCAGCTCTATCTCGGTATTCCCGGCGAAATACTCTGTGACAGTGAAAATCTCGCCGCCGGTGGAAGCCTGGTTATCCTGGATGTAAATGGAGACTCGATGGCCGATCTCTCCGACGCGGTCTACAGCCTGAACTTCCTCTTCACAAGGGGACCCGAGCCCATCCTCGGAAGCGAATGCATCCGAATTGAAGGTTGCCCGAGTAGTTGCCGGTAAACCTGGACGATTCACCGATGATGGGCGTGGCAGCAGCCCACAGGCACTCGAAGATTCCCCCTAAGGGGTGCACGGCAACTTTCGTCCAAAAAAGCGTCTTTTGAGGTCCCATTTCTTATGTAAACCTCAAAATAGGCCTCTCAAATACCTATAAAAACCTCATCTGCAGAAGATGGTGGCTATTTTCCTTTAAAAATACGACTTTATTAGTAGGCTACCCTTGAACAAGGACAATATAGACGATAAATTCGTATCTTCCGTTGAACCTGGCTTCAACACTCCCGGCAAACGCAGCAGAGCGGGCTTTGCGGGCTTAAAAGACTCATTTCAGTAGAGAACGCCCTTAGCAGGGAACAGGTAAAAATGACAACAGGCGCCGACGTCATCATCGAATCCTTCCGTCGAGAAGGCGTGGAATACGTCTTCGGTCTGCCCGGCGGCGCAGTGATGCCGATCTTTGATTCCATCCTCGATTCTAAGATCGAGCTGGTCCTGACCCGCCATGAGCAGGGGGCCACCCACATGGCCGACGGATATGCCCGCGCGACGGGTAAGACCGGCGTCGTCTTGGTCACCAGCGGCCCCGGGGCCACGAATACAGTCACAGGACTCCTGACCGCGCACATGGACTCCGTTCCGATGGTGGTGGTCTCGGGCCAGCAGATCACCCCGATGCTCGGCAAGGACGCCTTCCAGGAAGCGGACATCTTCGGCATCACGATCCCCGTGGTGAAACATTCCTACCTGGTAAAGGACGTCGCCGATATACCCAGGGTCATGAAGGAGGCCTTCTTCATCGCTTCCAGCGGCCGGCCCGGTCCCGTGCTCGTCGATGTACCAAAGGATGTCGCATCGGCTGAGTGCGTAACCACCTTCCCGGAAGATCTAGATGAGCATCTCCCCGGCTACAACTTCCCGCAGATGTGCGACATGGAAAGCATCTACGCCTGCGCCGACCTACTGCACGCATCGAAGAAGCCGCTGCTTTATGTTGGCCAGGGCGCCAGGATCTCCGGAGCCGCCGAACTGGTAAGAGAGCTTGCGGAAAAGCTCCGGGCTCCCGTCACCACAACCCTGCTCGGCAAGGGCGCCTTCCCTGAAACCCACGAGCTCTCTGTCGGCATGCTGGGAATGCATGGAACGGCCTACGCCAACAAGACCGTGGTCGACTGTGACCTGATCATGGCCATCGGCGCCAGGTGGGACGACCGCATCACCGGCAAGCTGAGCGAGTTCTGTCCTGCCGCGAAAAAAATCCACCTGGACATTGACCCGGCCGAGCACGGAAAGATCATCGAGCCCGATGTCTCCCTCGTAGGCGATGCGAAGCTGGTCCTAGAGGAGCTGATCCAGCATATCAATGGCCTCGACACCGGGGACTGGCTCAAGCAGGTCAACGTCTGGAAGAATAAATTCCCGCTTAAATATCCCAAGCGAGGAGGCCTGAGAGCCCAGCACGTACTCGATGTTCTCAGCGACCTTACGAAAGGGGAAGCTATCGTCACCACCGATGTCGGCCAGCACCAGATGTGGTGCGCCCAGTTCTACAAGACCGGGCTCGACTACCAGTGGATCACCAGCGGCGGCGCGGGAACCATGGGCTTCGGAATGCCTGCGGCGATCGGCGCCCAGTTCGGCCGGCCCGGCCACCAGGTGTGGGCCGTGGTCGGAGACGGCGGCTTCCAGATGACCATGCCGGAACTGGCCACCGCCGCCACCTCCAAGCTGCCGATCAAGGTGTTGATCATCAACAATGCCTACCTTGGAATGGTCCGACAATGGCAGGAGATGTTCTTCGAAAACCGCTATTCCGGCGTCGATCTCGAGGGAAACCCCGATTTCGTCAAGCTGGCTGAATCCTTCGGCTGCAAGGGTTTCCGTATCCGCAGAAGCGGCGATGTCCGCCGCATCCTGCAACAGGCGATCGACTACAACGATGGCCCCTGCATTATCGATGCCTGCGTTGAAAAGGAAGGCAACGTCTTTCCGATGATTCCAGCGGGAGCGGCGGTGAGTGAAATGATCACGGAAAAGCCGAAGATAGCCCTTCCCAAACCTGAAGGCAGCACCTGATCCGTCAGATCCCCGGAAAAAAAATATGAGCATAGACGGCAAACATACCATCAGCATGCGGGTCCACGATCGGCCTGGAGTCCTATCGAGAATTGCCCAGGTATTCGCGCGTCGGGGGTTCAATATCGACTCCCTGGTCGTCAGCGCTGGACACCAGCCGGGTTTTTCCCGTATGACCATCTCCTGCGAAGGTGATCCGGACCAGCTCGAGCAGATCGTCAAGCAGTTGGAGAAGCTCGTCGACACGGTCCACGCCACCGAACACATGAGTGAGAGCACGGTCGAGCGGGAGATGGCCCTGGTGAAGGTTACCGCCAATCCTGAAAATCGCAGCGAGATCCTGCAGATAGCCGAATGCTTCCGCGGCAAGGCTGTCGACATCACCGAGGAGTCCATGGTGGTCGAGGTGACCGGCAACTCCGAGAAGATCGATGCCTTCGAAAAACTCCTCGAAAGCTTCGGAATCATCGAACGTGTGCGTTCGGGCAAGGTCGTCATCGCCCGGGGCATCGGGATCACCTGATCCCCAACACCCCCCTCCAGCCTGAAGCCTGCTTGCAACGGCGCCCCGGAGGTTCTACCTTATTCAGTCGGTAGAACATACGGCTTACCATTCAATTGCAACCACGCCTACAGGAAGGTCTTTCGATGAACCTGAAGTCTCTTCTCATTCTTTCGCTTTTCGCTTTCCCGACCATCTTCACCTCGCTCCCCTCATGGGCCGCCGACGCGGAAGAGGGCTTCAAGCCGATTTTCAACGGCAAGGATCTCGACGGCTGGGATGGAAACCCCGACTTCTGGAGCGTCAAGGACGGCGCCATCACCGGACAGACGACGAAGGAGAAGCCCACCAGGGGAAACACCTTCATCATCTGGCGGCAGGGAGAGCTCGATGATTTCGAGCTGCGGCTCGACTACAAGATCATCGGCGGCAACAGCGGGATCCAGTACCGGAGCTTTGAAAATCCGAAATGGGGAAAATGGGTCGTCGGCGGCTACCAGGCCGACTTCGAGGCGGGCAAGACCTACTCGGGCATCCTTTACGGCGAGCGCTACAGGGGAATCCTCGCCCAGCGCGGACAATCCACCGAGATCGGCGACAACCACAAGCCCAGGCTACTCGAGAAGGTCGGCAATTCCGCCGAATTGCAGGCCAATATCAAGAACGAAGACTGGAACTCCTACCGGATCATCGCCAAGGGATACCAGCTCACCCACGAGATCAACGGCAAGGTCACCTGCAAGGTGCTCGACAGCGACAAGAAAATGCGTCGGCGCTCAGGAATCCTGGCCCTGCAGCTGCACGCAGGCCCCCCGATGACGGTCCAGTTCCGCAACATTCGCCTCAAGAGGCTGAAGCTCGGCGACAAGAAGAAGATCGTCATGGTCTCCGGCCACCGCAGCCATGGCTACGGCTCGCATGAATTCAACGCCGGCCATCTCCTGATGAAGGAGCTCCTCGATAAAAGCTCCACGGCGGTGCACACCACCGTCTATCTCAACCAGGGTCACCTCAAGCCGGCCGTACCCGCGATGAGCGGCAACTGGCCGAAGGACCCGACCGCCTTTGACAACGCCGACTCAATCGTTCTCTTCATGAACGGCGGCGGCGGACATCCGGTCAACAGGCACCTCGATGAGATCAACGCTCTGATGAAAAAAGGCGTCGGCCTGGCCTGCCTTCACTACGGAGTCGAGGTACCCAAGGGGAAACCGGGAGACAGCTTCCTCGACTGGATCGGGGGCTACTTTGAGGCCCACTGGTCGGTCAACCCGCACTGGACCATCAAGGACGTGACCCTCGCCAAGGACCACCCCATCACCGAGGGAGTGAAGCCCTTCACCTCCAACGATGAGTGGTATTTTCATATGCGCTTTCGCGACAAGATGGAGGGCGTGACCCCCATCCTCAGCGCCGTGGCCCCCAAGGAAACCATGAAGCGAGGAAACGGCGCCCACAGTGGAAACCCGGCCGTCCGCGCCTCGGTGGCCAGGGGCGATCTTCAGCATGTCGCCTGGGCTCGCCAGCGTCCAGATGGCGGCCGCGGCTTCGGCTTCACCGGGCTGCACTATCACAAGAACTTCGCCGATGACGATTTCCGCAAGCTGGTGCTCAACGCCATGGTCTGGGTCGCCGGAGCCGATGTGCCCAAGGGCGGAGTCGACACACCGAAGCCCACTGAGAATGAGCTCAAGCTCCACCAGGACTACGCCAAGCGGAAGTAATCGCCGGCTCTCAGTCGGAGCCGAGCTTGTGAATGGTGTGAAAGACCTCGCCGCGGACCTTGTTTCCGTCCGCTGAGCTGAGCCGGTAGCGAATCCGCATCTGCATAACGGGCGCGAGGTCAGCAAGCTCGAGGAAAACGCTGCGGCCATCGGCGCTGAGCTTCGCCCCGGTGACAGCCATTCGATCACGCCCCATCTTCTTGGGATCGCTGAAGAGCCAGTCCTTTGAGCCGTAGTTCTTCGTCCAGCGATAATTCCAGCGCTCTACGCCGTAGCGGTCCGGACTCGAGGCCGACTCAGCGTCCAGGGGCTCGCTGAAGGTCATCCTGATGCCGCTTTTCTTGACCTCGAGCGCCACAGGCAGGTAGACCTTGCCCCCGGTATAACGCACCCGCTCGAAACAGCCGTCTCGCGGCGAGGTCGTCTGCCAGCCCTTCAGGCCGGAAATATAAAGCCGCCTGTCGGCGGGATTCACCCGGCCGCGCATCGCCCCCGCGCTGAACTTCCACGGCATGGACACCACCCCGCCCTGCGCCTGGCCGTCAACCTCCTCGGAGAGAACCAGCAAGGCCCGGCACTGACCGTAGGAGAGATGGAAGAGTCGGCCACTGAGAGGTCCCCACCCCTGGGGCGAGGCCCACGCCTGCCCGCCGGCTGAATTGTCCACGCTCTTGGGGATCCAGCAAAGAGGAGGGTCGTATGCCTTCGGAGCGATGGCTCGGTGATGAGAGGGCATGTAGCCGCAGAAGGCGCCCGGCTTGACAAAATCAAGCCTGGTAACGGGAACCCAGGTACCTTCCTGGTCGCCTACGGTGACAGTCCCATCCGGACCGACGCCGAGACCATTGGGATTCCTGAAGCCGGTGGCGAAGAGCTCGAACTTCTTCCCATCCCTTGAAACCCTGATCACGCTTCCATCGTGCTCCGAGCGCGAATCATTGGTGCACTTCATGTAGTAGAAGTTACCGGCCGAATCGGTCTGAAGGTTGGTCGTATACTCATGACCATGCGAGGTCACCTGGCAGTCGTTGTTGAAGTTCTCGTAGTAATCGGCCTCGCCATCGCCGTTGAGGTCGTGCAGGCGGGTGATCTGGTCACGACCGAGCACATAGATCCTGTCGTCAACGATCCGCAGCCCCAGGGGCTGGAAGAGTCCCGTGGCGAAACGTCTCCAGGTGACGCGCTCGAGCTTCTCATCGATCCCTCCGACAACCCAGACATCTCCATAGACCGAACAGATCGCCGCGTCTCCGTTGGAGAAGAAGTCATGCCCGCCGAAATACAGCATCGCCTTCCAGGGATTGTCAAAAGGAGGCGTGAGGGTATCGACCACATAGGCCCCGCCGCTGCCGAGGACCCCCTTTGTGACCAGTGGCTCACCCCACAGCTTCGGACCACCCTTCAGCAATGGTGCGAGCTCAACGATCGCAGAACTCTTTTTCACCAGGGCCAGGGCAGCCGAGAGCTGCTCCTTCTTCCCACGCCAGGTGGAAACCTTGACTGGCCGTGGCTGCTCACCAGCCGGCACCTCGAGACCGATCACCTGGGCAGACTCAGGTTTACTGAGGGTGCGCACCGAGAGTTTTCCGCCGCGCGAGGCGACAAGCGTCAACTCACCGTCTTTCTCAAAAGCAATCAGTTCGAGACCAGTTGTCGGAGCCAGCTTGACCCGGTCACCCGCCACCGAGCAAACCATCATGGAGAGGCTGTGCGCGGCCTTGTCAACCTCGATGGACCGGGTAAAGACCCTGGCGCCATTGCCACTCTCAATTCCCGGAAGGTCGAAGATCCCGACCCCCGCGACCTCGTAGGAGAGGACGGTTCCCCTGGCGCTGCGGTAGAGCCCCTTGTACTTCCCCATTGCAGCCGGCATGGGCCCGTAGGGTAATTTACGAGGATCATGAAACTGACCGTCTTTTACCCATCCGGAAACCGGGTAATTCGAAAAGAGGCTGCCGGAGCCGATCTGCGGAGGCCCCCCGAGGCCTTCCCTGTTCCTGTTGAAATCAACAAAGAGACCCTCCCACCCTGAGCTCATTCTCAAAAGCTCGGTATCAAAACAGGCGGCCACACCAGCCTCCCTCGACAACCGGATCGCGATCCCCTTGTGGGTATAACCCGCCACACCCGCTCTCTGCGGGGTGAAGGTGGCGCTGAAGAAGGGCCCGACATCCATCTGGTGCCAGCGGGTCTGGGCTGAGAGCCTCGCGAAGGCGCCGCCAAGCAGGATGGCGACCAGGAGGCCTCCGATCAGTTTTCGCAAACTCAGCATGAGCGGCCGCCTTCATCACCGGGAGCGACGACCTTGCCGTCGAGCGGAGGCAGGACGTCCTCCAGCACTCCCCGGGCCCGCGGCCACAGGAGAACCGCCTCGATAACCATCCAGACCTCGAGAGCGAGGGTCGACACGGCGACCGAAACCAGCAACCAGTTGATTTCCACTCCAGCCCCGGCCCCGAAGAAGCCTTTCAGTTGAACAATGAGCGCCCAGGCGGGAACGATCAGCATAAATACCATCGGCAGGGCCACAAAGACCACCGGCAGCTTTCTTCTCCAGAGCCAGAAGGAAATGACCAGGAAGGCGAGCCCGGCGAGAAGTTGATTCGTCGCACCGAAAAGAGGCCAGAGAATAAGACCACCCTTGCCGGCATCTGCCCATGTCCACTCGTCAACACCAACCGGCAACGCCGCCATGGCGCCCGCCAGCACCACCGCGAAGATTGTCGCTCCATGCTTGTTCGAAAGGACATTGGCAGGTCCGGCAAGAAGCCCGGAGCCTTCTCCAGCTCCGCGAAAGGTGCCCGCAAGTTCCTGGACCACATAGCGCTGCAGCCTGCAGGCGGTGTCGAGTGTCGTCCCGGCAAAGGAGGCCACCAGCACTCCCATAAGAGCCGTTGCAACCCCAGCCGAGATCCCCAGCGCCTTGAGGAAATTCGCCGAGCCATCGACAAAGGCGCCGACCTTGGCCCCGAGACCCTTGGCCGCCCCCCAACTCGCGTAACGGCTGGCCCAGGCCTCATCGCCAAGCAGCGCGGCTCCATCTTTCTCGATTCCCAGCCCCAATCCGGCGCAGCAGGCGAGGATCACCAGCGTCGCCAGAAAACCCTCTGTGAGCATCGAGCCGTAGCCGACGAACTGGGCATCGGTTTCGCATTTGAGCTGCTTGCTGGAGGTGCCGCTGGAGACCAGGCAGTGGAAGCCGCTGATGGCGCCGCAGGCGATGGTCACAAAGAGGAACGGAAAGATCATCGGCGCGCCCTCGGGAGCCCACTCAACCGCCGGGGCGACCATCTCGAGCGGCGGACGCACCCCCTCCAGGGGAGCCCCACCGAAAAGCGCCGCCGCGAAAAGGCCGGCGACAACCAGCCCGAGAGCGGTCAGCAGTTGCAGGCTGTTGATATAATCGCGCGGCTGCAGCAGCGTCCAGACCGGCAGCACCGAGGCTACGTAGGAATAGAGCAGCAGGATCACCACCCAGGTCATGACCGGAAGCTCGCTGAGCCACGTGTTCACCTCGCCCAGCATCCCGATGCCGCCGTAGATCACCGTCAGGTACATGCAGCCGAGCGCCAGCAGCGATGGCACCAGCAGGTCTACTCCCTTTCTGTGCAGGAGAACACCGATCACCACTGCGATCGGGATCTGCACCAGGCAGGGAAAGATCGTTTGGGAGTACTTATTGAAAACCGCGGCGATGACGAGGCCGAAGATGGCCAGGACGATGGTCAGGGCGAGGAACAGGATCAACAGGAAGAGCAGCCTCACTCGGGGGTTCAGTACCCGCCCGGCGATCTCCCCCACCGTCTGCCCCCGGTTTCGCAGGCTCACCACCAGGGCGCCGAAATCGTGTACCGCGCCGATGAGGATCGAACCCACCAGCACCCAGATCAGCGCCGGCAGCCAGCCCCACATGACCGCGATCGCCGGCCCGACGATCGGCCCGGTCCCCGCGATGGAGGTGAAGTGATGTCCGAAGACAATGGTCTTCTTCGTCGGCACATAATCCACATCGTCATTGAGCTCGATGCTCGGCACCGTCGCCTCCGGGTCGAGCTTGAAGATCCTGCGCGCCAGCCAGCGCCCGTAGGTATGGTAGGCGACAAGGTAGAGGACAAAGGCGCCGAGCGCGATCAGCAGGGTGGACATCTCAGAGACTCCATGGAATCAGGCCTTCTTAGAGCGACAGATGATAACAGAAGCCGCCGGAGGCATGAACCGAAGATTCAATCCGTCTCTTCACGCCAGGCCTCTTTGCCCAGCAGCAGGACGCTCGCTACCAATCCGACGATGAGCCCCAGCCCGGTGGAATGGGTAGCGATCACCGCTCCCGTCAGCACCGTCAGACCGATCTCAATACGGTTGCGGGGAATGGCAAGCGCCACGTAGGAGCAGGCGAAACCGGTGAGAAGCAGTGTCAGGGAGAGGGCCACGCCGAGTACCGGCTCATAGAGGAAGATCAACGGCTTGAAGAACAGCAGAAGCGGAACACCGAAGAGGTAATAGCTGAAGATTCCATCAAAGATGGAGCGCATCGCATCCCGCCCGCGCCGGTAGCGCTCCACGACCACCACCATAGCCCCTGTCCAGAGAGGTCCCTGCAGCGGGAAGAAGGGCCCGCAAACAGCAACCTGGACAAGGTTGCGAATTCCAAGCGAGAGATGGGTTCGATGCTCATCAAGCTCAATGTCCTCATCCTGACGCTCGGCTCGGGCCGATTTCAGAATAGCCGTTCCCGTAACGATATCGCCAAAGGCAATCACGTAGGCGGCGAGAGAAAGCGGAAGCGCTGCGAGAAAGATCCCCGGTTCGAGATTCTCCATGATCCCTGATTCAGACGAGAACAGGCTGTAGCCACTCACCAGGCCTGTAATATCCGGAAGAAAAAACAGATCTCCCAGCGTGAAGACGAAGTCCCCGCTTACCGGATCAAAAAACAACTCCTTGAACTTGTCATAGTTCACCTCAGACACCCAGGGGCCGATGACCATCGCGAGGATGAAACCGGGCGCCATCCCGAGCCCTCCAAGAACGGCGAGCCAGCCGAAACGCGCCTTCAGTTTTTCAAGCGGCTGTGAAAACAGCAGCAGCAACGTCACCCCGGTAGAGAGGGTGATGCAGACCGGGTATTCAAGCACCCGCGCGATCGACTCTCCCCTGGGGCTGAACTCGCCGACAATCGCGCTCAGGCCCGCTCCGAAGATGATTCCCGCCTTGAGCGGCAGGGGTACGAGGCGAATGAAGAGGGCGCCGAGCCGGGTGATGCCGAGCAGGAAAAAGATCAGGCCTGTAACGATCACCACCGCGGTAACGAAGGCTATGCGGTCAGGGATTCCCTCGACCGCCATCGCCGCGGCCAGGACAAGAGGCAGAGCGGGTGTTACCCAGCCGGGGCAGAAGGGTTCTCCGAAGAGAAAGAACGACGAGCACAGGATAAACGCCTGGACTATGCAGAGGCTCACCGCTAGCTCGAAGGTCATACCGAAAGCTGTCACGAAGATCGGCACCACCGCCAGGCCCGTGGCCCCGGCCACCACGAAATTCTGCACCATCTCGGGCCACTCGGCCCTGGCGTGCACGAAGGGAACCCGGGCGGTAAAGGGCCCCCACCTGATTCCGGGAGCCGGCGCCGCAGCGGGGCTGGCTCGTTTTCCTGTGGAAGAATCTTCGGACATTCAACAGCTCCTGCTCAATCGAAGAGCTCAGCGTCCACATCAGAGAAATCACATCAAGCGGAAAGCCTGAGGTGAAGGCTGCTCACTCCTGTTCGATCCGGTGAAACTTGCCTGCAGCGAGACCCTTGACCACCTGGACCTTCTTGTCCCCTGGCCAGAGGATCCGGACCTCATCAACCCGCTTCGCGGCTCCCAGGCCGAAGGTCAGGACCGTCTCTACCTGGGACAGGTAGCTACGCGAGGGCATCACCTGCTGACGCATGGTCGTGCCGGCGGCCAACAGGGTCACGCTCGCCCCTATGGCGTCACGGTTGCACCGCCCTTGACCTCTGCCTGCGAGCTTCAGTCGCAACCAGCCGTTCTTCCCCACCTGGTCGTTTCGAAGCAGCACCGGGCGGTCTCCGGTCTGTGTGATAAGGCAGTCGAGGTCGCCGTCGCCATCAATGTCCGCGTAGGCCGCGGCCCGCCCAACCACTGGCTTGGCCAGGTCGCCGGTCGTCTTTTCATCAACGGGAACAAAGCAGCTCTTGAAGTCCGTGCCGCAATTCCAGAAGAGCTGGGATGGCTGGCGGTAGTGCTGGCTGGGCTGCACCTTGTTGATCTCCTCCTCGAGGTGGCCATTGGTCTGAAGGAGATCAAGACGGCCATCGAGGTCATAGTCAAAGAAGAAGAGACCAAAGCTCAGCATCCGGCGGCTGACCGGTCCGATTCCCTCGCCAATCGCCTCGTCACTGAAGAACTGGCCATCCTCGGAAACGTAGAAGCTCGACATCTCATTGGCGAAATTACCCACACCCAGCCCGACACTGTCATCA
>Ga0066842_10000211_pt1 | contig 15583 bp, 10 predicted proteins | sample ETNtaG_19_FD_67289 | JGI IMG/M metagenome (GOLD analysis project Ga0066842, IMG submission 67289) | Marine microbial and viral communities from oxygen minimum zone, Eastern Pacific Ocean - ETNP201302PF86A | ecosystem: Environmental > Aquatic > Marine > Oceanic | place: Pacific Ocean: Eastern...
AGTCAGTGGTTGCACGTCTCCCACTTTAGCCAACTGATGCGCAAACCCGACAAATGACCATGAAGCAGCAAATAACTGGTTTGCTTCTAACTCAAAAAACTCAACGCTCGTGTAAGCTGTCCCCGGCAATCCGTGGCGGACTGGATGAGCTTCATCAAAGGCTTCGAAGAATGGATTGTTGGCTACTGTAGACATAATTTCACCCACATTTAGAGGAAAACGTTTCTATTCCCTAGAGCTAGCGGGTGTTCAATTAATCAGATATATTAGCATTTGGTCGAAAGAACCTAGAAATTTATTTTTTATAATTAATAGTGTATCTGAATTCGCTGTAGCGACCTAAAAAGTTAATTCGTTTAGTATGTCCCTGCTTCGCCGTTAAAAAAACGCTCTGTCACTGAAGGAGACAATATGAAACCACATGATAAGTTGATCCAAGAATTACACCAAGGAAAACTATCGCGTCGAGAATTCCTACAAAAAGCTGTCGCACTGGGGGCTGCTGGTACCGTATCGGGCAGCTTATTCAGCACACAAGCATTAGCCTCGACTCCCAAACGGGGCGGACACATGCGGGTTGCAACCAACCAAGGTTCGTCGACCGATTCACTAAACCCGATTTTATTGACCAGTGGCCATACCAACTTCTTGCACTACACAATTCACAACCAGCTGACAGAGATTGACGCATACGGTCAGCTTCAACCATTGATAGCCGAATCCTTTGAGATCGGCGCAGATGCATCTGAGTGGGTTTTCAAACTTCGCAAGGATGTTGTCTTCCATAACGGTAAAACACTCACCTCTGACGATGTAATTGCCTCGCTGGGCCGCCATCGTGGTGAAGAATCAGCATCAGCAATGAAGTCATTTATGGAACAGATAGTCGGCCTTTCTAAAGACGGTGATCATATCGTCAAAATTAAACTCGACACGGCGAGTGTCGACTTTCCAGTCATACTGGGCGCCAGTTCACTTGGGATTTTGCCTTCAGTAAATGGGAAGGTCGAAGCCTTTGATGTTGGTTGTGGTTCTTACATGCTCGAAGCGTTTGAACCAGGACAATATTCAAAAGTTAAACGTAACCCCAACCATTTTATGAGTGATCGAGCATTTGTTGATTCTGCAGAGATTATCACTATTGCCGACCCAACTGCGAGGACAAATGCTTTACTAACTGGCGAAGTCGATGTCATTGCTGATATTGATTCCACTACGGCAGATCGCCTTAAAGGACGGAACGGTATTAAAGTGATTGATGTAGCCAGCACTCTTCACTATACGTTCCCGATGCGCACCGACATGGCACCATTTGATAACAACCATGTACGAATGGCGTTAAAGCTGTCGATCGATCGACAGGATGTACTCGACAAAATCCTGGGAGGCTATGGCTCACTCGGTAACGACCACCCAATCTCTCCGGCTAATCGCTACCACAATCCTGATCTCGAACAGCGCGTCTATGATCCTGACAAAGCGAAATGGCATCTTAAACAGGCTGGACTGGATTCACTAAACGTTGAGCTAAGCGCCTCTGAAGGCCTCTATAATGGTGCACTTGATTCGGCAGTTCTATTTAGTGAACACGCTAAACAGTCTGGGATAGGATTAACCGCAAAGCGAACACCAGACGATGGATATTGGTCAGATGTTTGGCTTAAACACCCGTGGTGTGCGAGTTACTGGAGCGGTCGACCAACTGAAGACTGGATGTTTACACAAGGCTACTCCTCTACTTCCAATTGGAATGAAACGTATTGGAAGAATGATCAATTCAACCAACTGCTGGTCGCTGCTCGCGGAGAAACAGACGAAGGCAAACGTCGTCAGATGTACTATGATATGCAATCAATTTGTCGTGATGACTGTGGATCAGTAATTCATGTATTTGCCAACCATCTTCAGGCTCAAACTGACAAGGTAGGTGTGCCCGATAAGATCGCGGGTAACTGGGAGCTGGATGGCTTTAAGATACTCGAGCGCTGGTGGATGAATAGTTAGGACACAGCCTCTCCAAAAGGCTACACATATTTAAATCCGACGACTAACCGTAGTCGTCGGATTTATTTTTGGGCTGGCTAACATGAATCAGCGTGCCACCAAACCCCCGCGTTCAAAAAGTCGCAGATTAAAAGCTCAGCGAAATGTTGATGCGGCAAAACTAGACAATAAACTAGAACAATGCTTATCACTTGAACTGGTTGATTCCACAAATGCGGAGCTAATTCACAGCACGGTCAAGAAAGTCTTATGGGAAGTCGGAGCCATATTCGAACACCTCCCGACACGCTCCAACCTAATCCAAAATCATGGATGTCGAGAAGGCGACGGTGGCTATATTCAAATACCACCCGATCTTATTGATGAAGTGATATCAACCGTACCTACCCATATCAAGTTGTACGATCTTAACGGTAACATACGCGTCGACACATCGTCGAAGATTTCAAGTTTCTGTCCAGGGCACAATTGTGTGCGCATTCTTGATTTTCGTACCAATGAATTAAGGCCGTGCCAACTAGAGGATATTCGCGAGACTGCACGACTCTGCGAGCAATTACCAAATATCGATATGGTCTGCTCACTTGGGTATCCAAGTGAAATCCCTCCACAGAATGAAGTAACGGAATCGGTACGGGCTATGTACGAGAATTGCACGAAGCCCGCTGCATTGTTGGCCCATGACGAATTTATCCAAGAGCGCATGATGAATAACATTGCAGATATGGCGGGTGGCTGGAACCGAATAACAGAAAAGCCAGTTTCTATAGAACTAATGGGCCCAGTCTCACCATTAACGCTACCAACAGAATTGTGTGTTCGACTGATTAATTGTGCACGTTGGCGTGCGCCCGTTGTGTGTTATCCAGCGACTTTTCCTGGCATGTCCTCACCTATATCTGCAGCGGGAGCAATTGTCCAATCATCCGCAGAGGCCTTGGCCGGAATTCTAATACATCAGCTTGAAGAGCCAGGGGCTCCTGTTCTGAGTGGATCAGCAATTCTGCCTATGGATTTACGCCAGGCGAATCTGGCATATGGATCGCCAGAATATATGCTGACCGGTCTTGGTGCTAGCGACTACTTTCGTCATATCGGTATTCCATCTTGGGTGGGTGCTGGATGTTCAGATTCGCACCAATTTGACGCTCAGGCGGCAGCCGAGGCTGGCGCTAATCTAATGATCTCCGCGCTGGCCAAAACACCGTTCGTCCATAATTTAGGTTACCTATCAGGTGGTCGCACGGGCTCACTCGAAATGTTAACACTGTGCGATGAAATGATTGGATGGATAAGTAAAATGGCAAATGGAGTCACTGTTAATACTGACACATTGGCACTGGAGGTTATCCAGCGTGCGGCACCTAACAATGACTATTTGACGGATCCACACACCCAGGCTCGATTCCTTACCGAAAACTGGTACCCTGATCTTTCTGAAAGATCAGATGCTGAAGCCTGGCAAAACGCAGGCGGTTTGGACATGCAGGCCCGTGTAAAACAAAAACTCCGGGATATTCTCGACTAACTATTAATCTATAGTCCCATAACTCATTGGAGAATAACTAAACGTTCGTGGCAGATCACTGGAATGACCCATATTCTTATAATCCTCGCGCAACGTGCATTGTTGGGCCTAATCACACTGTTCATCGTGTCCGTTATTATATTTCTCGCCGTTTCTATGCTGCCTGGAGACGCCGCTGAAGCAATTCTCGGACAAGCCGGCACCCCCGAAACTATTGCCGCACTCCGTAAGCAGTTAGGCCTTGATGTGCCGGCGCACATACGATACCTAAACTGGCTGGGCAACATTTTTCAGGGTAATTTTGGAGTCTCTATTGGTAATGGGCGGGACATTGGTGAGATCATTGGCGTCAGGTTTAGCAACACTATATTCCTTGCGACTTTTGCCGCCTGCATCGCCATACCGTCCGCACTGATACTCGGTGTACTCGCTGCCCTATATCGAAACTCTTACTATGATCGGACGATCAACGTTGTAACAATTTCATCCATCTCAACACCAGAATTTTTTGTCGCTTACATTCTGATTGTATTTATTTCCGTCAAAATGGGCTGGTTGCCCAGCCTAGCGAACATCCGTGCTGACACAACATTCCTGGGAAAGCTCGAAAGGACTCTTCTACCGGCAATCACCCTGACGCTAGTCTGTATGGCCCACATGCTGCGCATGACTAGGGCGGCGATCATCAATCTGTTATCCAATTCGTATATTGAGATGGCGACACTCAAAGGCATGAAGAAAGTTCGTGTAATCATTCATCATGCACTCCCCAATGCCTGGGCGCCGATAGTCAATGTTGTTGTATTGAACCTTGCCTATCTTGTTGTCGGTGTGGTTGTCGTTGAGGTTGTGTTTGTGTACCCGGGGTTAGGGCAACTGATGGTAGATGCAGTGCAACGTCGTGATATGCCGGTTGTTCAAGCGAGCTGCCTGATATTTGCAGCAACCTATGTTTTCTTAAATCTAGTCGCTGACATTTTATCCATCCTGACCAATCCACGGCTGCTACATCCAAAATAGAGAATTCCAAATTGATTTCTAAATCAGAACCATCAATTGTTACGTCCAAAACGAAGTATTTTTTTACAGAACTTATGGGCGCTCCATTAAGTGCGAAAATTGGAATCTTAATCGTAGTTATCTATATTTTTGTTGCCTTGTTCGCTCCCTTGCTTGCGCCATTTGGAGAATCAGAATTAGTTGGCAAAAAATATCAACCGTGGAATAACACGTTTTTATTAGGCACCGACAATTTGGGTCGTGATATGTTATCTCGCATTCTGTTTGGAGCTCGAAATACAGTGGGCATTGCTTTTCTGACGACTCTCGTCGCTTTTTTGATTGGTGGTATTTGTGGAATTTTTGCTGCTGTCGTCGGTCGCTGGATCGATCAAGTCCTATGCCGAATTGTCGACATACTAATGGCAATTCCGCTTCTGATATTTGCAATGCTTTTGCTCTCTATCTTTGGCACATCGATTCCAAGCTTGATTCTGATAATCGGCATTCTTGATGCAACAAGGGTCTTCCGTATATCTAGAGCTGTTAGTCTTAATATAGTTGTCATGGATTTTATTGAAGCTGCGAAACTTCAAGGCGAAAGCCTATTCAGGATAACGATACGTGAGATCTTACCGAACATATTCTCACCGCTCGCAGCAGAATTCGGCCTACGATTTTGCTACGTATTTTTAACTATTAGTGCCTTAAGCTTTTTGGGACTAGGCATTCAACCACCCACTGCAGATTGGGGTTCTATGGTCAGGGCAACTGCTGACTTAATTACTTTTGGAGATTACACACCACTAATTCCGGCCGCTGCTATTGCTGCCCTAACGGTAGGTGTGAACTTCATTGTTGATTGGTTCCTGCATATTCACAGTAGGCTTCAAGATGAGCTCTAAACAAAATAAAACTCTGCTTAGTATCACTGACCTTTGTATTGATGGATTTAGCAATAATCGCTGGCACCAAATAGTTAAGCATGTCAATTTGGGACTAGATCATGGGGATATTCTTGGATTGATTGGTGAGTCAGGTGCAGGTAAATCAACGATCGGTATTGCGGCAATGGGATATGCTAAACCTGGATGCAGAATTACACAGGGCTCTATCAAGTTTGACAATTTGGAACTAACAACAGCAACTGAAGAAGAAAAGCGTATTCTGAGAGGTTCGCGCATTGCGTATGTTGCACAAAGTGCAGCGGCTTCTTTCAACCCTGCCCACAAACTAATCGACCAGTTCAGTGAGTGTGTAGTTCAACACGGGATTGGCAGTCGCCAGCAAGCATATGCAGACGCAAAAGACCTCTACAACCGCATAAAAATGCCGGACCCAAATCGAATTGGATTTCGATACCCCCATCAAGTTTCCGGGGGTCAGCTCCAAAGGGCCATGACCGCCATGGCACTATCATGTCGACCAAACTTAATTATTTTTGATGAGCCGACCACAGCTCTTGATGTGACCACTCAAATTGAAGTGTTGTCAACTATTCGCGATATCGTCCAACAGTTCAACACTGCGGCAATTTACATTTCACACGACCTTGCCATTGTTGCCCAGATGGCCGACAAAATTCTGGTACTACGCGATGGCGAGCCTATCGAAGAAGCTGAAACACGAACAATGATTTCAAATCCGAAACAGAAATATACAAAATCACTGTGGGCAGTACGATCTTTTCAGAAAAGTAAAACGTCACTAAATCCCCAAACTCGCCCTCACATCAAGGTTGAACGAGTCACAGCTGCCTATACCAAATCAACAGACGACGTGCTGATCGATGTGAACTTCGAAATAATGCAAGGAGAAACTGTCGCAATAGTAGGCGAATCCGGAAGTGGTAAAAGTACAATGGCAAGAGTCATAACAGGACTACTTCCCCCCAAAAATGGGATGGTTTTTTACGAAGGGGCACAACTCCCAGATGACTACCGGAATCGCACAGCACAACAACTGCAGAAGATACAAATGATTTACCAAATGCCTGACACAGCGATCAATCCAAGACACAAAATACGCCATATAGTCGGTCGTCAGCTATCGCTTCATCTGGATCTAGAAGGCGATGCTAAACAACGAAGACTAGAAGATTTGATGGACATGGTGGACATGACACCGACAAGATACCTTGATCGATATCCGGAGGAATTGTCCGGTGGACAAAAACAGAGAGTCTGTATTGCTAGAGCTCTTGCAGCCAACCCCTCGTTCGTGATCTGTGATGAAGTCACTTCTGCTCTGGATAAAATAATCGCCGAAGGTATCCTACGTTTACTCGATCGTCTCCAGCAAGAACTAAAACTAGCTTATATGTTCATTACCCACGATCTCGCGACCGTCAAAGCTATCGCCGATCGGGTTGTTGTCATGCGACAAGGTTGTATAGTCGAACAAGGATCAAGATCAGAAGTGTTTGATCCTCCCTATCACGAATATACAGAGCTATTGCTTTCTTCGGTACCCGAAATGGATCCTGACTGGATGGACCGCGTAATTGCTAACCGCCTTCAGAAAAATAGAATGCAACCAGCGAAAATCTAACTTGTACAGCTCAATTGTCGATGTTTATTCGGCCATAGCTAGTTCAAAAAAATGCCTACAAACAAGCATAAACCTAAATTCTAATCCTGTAATTGTAGGTTGTTTGAGGTCGTTTCGCGATAGAAATGACGTTTCGTAATTGAGAATCGACTGGCATCTATCCTGGCGAGATTCTTCGTGCCAATAGTTTATAGGTAAGAACTTGATTTAATTTATAGCACTGGACAGTTTTCCACCAACACTGCACCATTGTGAACAGAAGATCGCAACTATGATCCAAAAAAATAGGGGGAGAAAATGAATTGTTCTGTTGGGACTTCTAAAGGTAAATTCAAGAATGAGATCTCTCGTCGACGGCTGATAACAAGAGCGCAGGTAGGTTTCATTTCGATCCCAAGGTATTTTGACTATTCCCCGCAAGAATTTCTAAAGGTCGCTCCTAATGGTACAGGCGCAATTCAGCGGATTCTTCATGTTCCAGATTACACCTATACGCTCAAACAACGCTCGGATAATTTCTACTTGATCGACGAAGCAGCCACTTGTCTGAGCGACGCCCATTGTCAGGTTATTGGGCAGACCGGTGTCAACTGGTCACATTGCACCGGAACATCGCCAGACGAAATTCGGGACTATTGTGAGGGCGTCTCAAACCGATGTGGCGCGAAACTGTTAATGATGGGCTTGAGCATCGTTGATGCCATCAATGCCATTGGCGCAAAAAAAATCGCCGTCTGCAACGGATACTATACGTCTGACTGGGCAGAAGGTACCAACCGTTTTTTGACACAAGCGGGTTTCGATATCACCTGGTCCGGGACAATGGTAGATCTGGGGTTATATGAGAGCGAAGAAGAACTTCTAAGGATTGCTGAAGCTAATCAATGGATGTTCACCCCTGACGAGACGGTTCAGGCCATTTGGCGAACCCATCAGAATGCACCCGATGTCGATGCCGTTGTGCAAACGGGTTTTGGGCTTCGCACGTTGTCTCATGTGTCAGCGATCGAGGCTATGATCGAAAAACCGCTGATATCGTCAGATTTGTCGTTGTATTGGGCTATGCTGAGAGAGCTTTCTACAGTCGCCCCTTGTGGCAACGGGTCGCTACTAGCAGCGCTTTAAACAGATGGGTCCGATGACGCCCCACCAATTCAAAACATGCTGGAGACGGCCAAATGAAGGCCATGTGATTTTGCCGAAATCATTAAACAGTTACGGCTTACAGGCTCGGGCTCGATTTGCCGACCTATGACCGGTATCTGGATTGGCTATCTGGCATTGCACAGGGTGACTTCGGAACGTCACTGGCCAATGGTCGGGAGATATTTGAGCCCATAAACATTGGGAATGTTTGAATTTATCGGCGCTTCGTAACCTAGATCAAATATGAGTAATCACGACTAGATTGTGATTAACATGCATCGTTACTAGAACCGTTTAAATCACGGTAAAGACCAATCGATTCATCTCCCAGGCAAATTCCCAATGCGTTAATAAACCTTACCCAGTAAGCAAAACAAGCCGTCGATTGAACCGCTTCGAGAATTTCGGTGTCGGTCACACCTGCATCTCGGAGTGTTTCTATGTCTTTGAAACACATTTTTTCAGGGTTGCGGCACAATTTGGCTCCATAACTCAATAAAGCAGCCTGTTTTCTTGTGAAAATGGAACTACTATTGAAATCATCTTTTCGAACTCTATCCAACATTAGTTCGCCCAGTTCCTTGTCACCAAGCAGGTTCTTGAAATTGGCACCATGGTTCTGTAGGGCATAATGGCAATCAGCTATCATTGCTGCTTGTGTTGCCAATAATTCCAAGAACCAAGGCTCTGTATGGTTGGCCTCGTTATGCAGAATATCCCGGTAATGTTGGTCGGCGGAAATTAGAGGCTTTGGTTGAAGCGAGAATGCTCGATAAAGATTGTGGATTTTGTTGTGCACCGAACCAACACATTGATACATTTCCGATAATTCACTCGTTGCATCATTTGGATCAATCGTTTCTATCCAGCAAGGTGATGTCATTTTAGTAACCGACCTCTAGGTTGCAGTGAATACAAAGAATTAAGATACAGCGGCTACACCTCAAATCTATCATTTACACACAAACTGAACTTCATACTAGGTTGATGTTTGCCGATTTCGAAGAGTCAAACGGTTCCTGCAGGCAATCCGGAAACATTGGAATGGTTAAGTTTTCTGCATGAAGAATAATATATTCAATGCACTGATTCACTAGAGATATCCTCCTTACGTCGATTCATATATGCCTGCAACTCTTCTTCGACCGCAGATTCAATTGATGGCTTCTCATATTCTTTTAGTAGACGCTTCCATATCTCATTAGCTCGGATAGTTGCCGTTTTTTGGCCATTGTCAAACCAGTTTTCAAAGTTCCCCCAGTCTGACAATAAAGGTTGATAAAACGCATTCCGGTAACGGTCAAGAGTATGTTCTGCACCAAAATAGTGTCCTCCTGGACCAACAGCTGTGATAGCGTCAATACCTATACTTTTCTCGTCCATAATCACAGGTTCCATAAAGGCTGCCTGCATCTGAAGTAACTCTGCATCCAATATAAGTTTTTCAAATGAACATGTTAGGCCACCCTCTAGCCAACCCCCTGCATGCATCACATTATTTACGTGGGCTTGTATACAAGCATTTATAGACATATCACTCTCATAGGCCGCCTGCAGGTCAACACAAGCTGATGACGTCACATTAGAAGACCGTAGTGGGAGCCTATAGCGCCGCGCTAATTGACCCGAAATTATCAGAGACTGTGCGTATTCTGGAGTTCCAAAAGCAGGAGACCCACTCCGCATATCTACGTTTGAAGTGAAATGACCGTAAAACGTAGGTGCGCCTCGTACAGCAACCTGTGTTAATGCAATACAGCCGAGTGCTTCGGCATTCTGTAGAGCAACCGCACCCGCAACGGTTGCTGGAGCCATCGCTCCAGCCAACGTAAAAGGAGTAATGTGTACCGGCTGCCCGGCAATGGCAAACTCTCTCATGCCATCAGCTTGACCTTCATCAAACAGAAGGGGTGAATTCGTGTTCAGCCCACCGACTATACCTGGTCGTTCTCGTAATCCTTCATCATCGGTTTGTAGTGCAATTTTCGCCATCTCAATACAATCACGTGCACGCTTCGCGGTATTCAGCCAACAAGGTTGCCACGCCTTATCTGTCAACGTAATCTGGGCATACATCATATCCAAATGCCGAGTTTCAGGAGGAAGGTCCAATGGCTCAACCCCGGCTCCACCATCGTGGTGAAAAATATTTAGTGATCCGGATAACTTGACAAAATTCTCCATATCACGGGCGGTACCAGCCCGTCTTCCATTATCAAGATCGGAGACAAATGATGGACCGCAGACAGTAGCAAAAACAATTGCATTACCACCCATCGTTACCGTTTTCTCCGGATTCCGTGCGTGGATAGTGAATTGTTGCGGTATATCGAGCAGAGTCTCTTCAATCAGATCTGGATCAAACCGAACTCGATTGCGCGTCCAATCTACATCAGCTCGTAGGTCTTTCAACAACCGTAGAGCTGCATCACTTTCGACCTGCAAGCCAACTTCCTGCAGAATTCTTAAACTAGCGTGATGTATCGTCTCGAGCTGATCTTCCGAGACTAACTCCATAGGTTTAAAGGGAATGCGCAATTGTTTGAACGGCATCTGAGCTAAACAATCCCCTTTACTGGATTTGCGTTTAGAGCGTCCGATTCGCCGTTGTTTTCTTGACGCAGGAGATTTTTTTTCTTTATTCATCATTTCAAATTTCAATTGCGCATTCGCCGCCCTCCAGGGTCGTAGAGAGGCTCGGAGTGCAATTCTGCTTTGTATAATCGACCAAGCATTTCGATATCATAGTTCTTACCAGTCTCATAGGCTTCTGACTCCACATAACCTAGAGCAATATGTTTATCTATCTCAGGCCCGTAACCACCCGATGAAACATAGCCTATGGGATTTCCGTTTAGGAATATCGCCTCACCCCCCCATAACGCATTGTCTTTTGCATCCACCGTAAACGTCGCAAGCCTCTCTCTCGGAAGAGAATTTTTCAGCACCGCCATCCGACCAATGAATTCACCCTTATTAGGCTTAACAAATGCACTCAGATTACTCTCCATAGGTGTATAGTCACTGGACAATTCAAGACCCCATGCGGGGAAACTTTTTTCGAGCCTGGTCTGCATTAAAGACCGTGTTCCGACCAACCCCAATCCCAGATTCTGGCCCTCCTTGTATAGCAATTCGTATAGTTGCAGTTGCTGTTCCATTGGCAAATACAGTTCATAACCTGTCTCACCAGTAAATGAAATTCTCAGAACAAGTACATTGTCAACTGAACCAAGCCTTGATTCAGTCACAGACAAGAATGGGAAATGGTCACTGTCCATATCTTGTTCTGTAATTCGACACATCAGCTCTTGAGCTTTTGGACCACAAATGTGTAGTCCTCCAAATTTTGAAGACAAATTAGTCAACTTCACACCTTCGCTCGGCAAAGATTCCCAAAATCGTCTCATATGAATAAGTTGCATTACGTCCGCACTCAACAGAAAAAATCGATCCGGTCCAACCTTTGATATTGAAAAATCACCTACTAAACGACCACGTTTTGACAACATTGGCGACAACCTAATTCGGCCACACTCGGGCAGATTATTCGCCATGAGTCTATCTAGCCAGCCTTCAGCACCAGGCCCTTGTACTTCAAACTTTGCCATTGCCGAGAACTCCATGAGTCCAACCTCATTCCGGATGCGTTTCCCCTCGTTGATTACTGGTTTCCACCAGTTTGGTTGTCGATAGGTCAGGGAATCCTTGGCCTTCATGCCGTGGGGGGCAAACCAGTTAGGGTGCTCGTGACCAAACGATACGCCAAATACTGCATTGGCTTGTTTAAGACAATCATAGACTGCCGGCTTGTAGATAGGTCGGCCCGTCTCAAACTCCTGGTAAGGAAATATCTTCTCTGAACGGTTCTCATAAAAATACCGAGTTGTTTGTTCTGTGTAGGATTTATCTGCAAAATCCCCAAAACGGGCTACATCCCAACAAAACACATCAATCTCAGGCTCACCCTGTATCAACCACTCAGCCAAGGTTCGACCGATTCCCGCACCTTGATTGAATCCCGCCATGACACCATTTGCACAGAAGTAGTTTCGCCGCAGGGGATGTGGCCCAATCAAAGGGCCGAGGTCAGGTGAGAATATCATGGGCCCATTGATGATCCGTTTAACACCGGCCTCATCCAGCACCGGCATCAGTTCAATTGACTTGGAAAAATTCCACTCCATACGCGATAGATCGTCAGGCAATAGCTCGTGACCAAAATCAGCAGGCGTTCTATCCTTGGACCAATGTGTGCAATTCTTTTCATAGGCACCGAGCAATAGCCCTTGCCCCTCCTGTCGTGCGTATACACCAATTTCATTGTCATTTATTTGCGGAAGCTCGTGTACCAATCCTTCAATTATTGGAATATCTTCCGTAACCAGGTAATGGTGTTCGACTGGCATGAGAGGCAACTCAATGCCGGCAAGCGCTGCAACTTCACGCCCCCACAAACCCGCTGCATTGACAATATATTCTGCTTTGATTTCGCCGTTGTCAGTACCTACCACCCAACCGCCATCCGCACACTGGGTCGTCTTCCTGACTGGCGTCTGTCGATAAATTTCCGCTCCCAATCTACGTGCCGCGGCGGCGAATGCCTGGGTGGCAGAAGCGGGATCAACATGACCACCTTCGTCTTCCCATAGTGCACCAATAAAACACTCCGTGTTTAGTAATGGTGCGCGTTCCTTCGCTTCACTAGGGCTCATAAAGTGACTCTCTATACCGAGCCTTCGACAGGCGCTTTGCATCATCGCATTGCTATCCATTTCATCCTGTGTCCGGCAAATGCTCATACCGCCCGTGAAGTGAAAACCACAGGACGTTTCACCTAAGGCTTCGAGTTCACGGTAACTCTGAAACGTATAACGATGCATAACCGCCGCAGTATTCGGTCGCGTAATCGTAAAAAGGCCTCCAGCCGCATGCCAACTGGAACCGGATGTTAATTCCCGTCGCTCGAGCAGTACCACGTCAGGCCAACCATTCTTGGCAAGATGGTACAAAATTGAGCAGCCAACAATACCGCCGCCGATCACCACAACTTGGGCTGATGTCTTCAATTATCCGATTCCCGAAGCCAATCAAGTTCTTGAACGTTGGAGCTCGCTAGCCAATATCATGTCCGATCAGTCTTGCAGCATTGTCAGCGTCACCATGACAGTGAACTTGGGCATTCTTTAAATACCGCTCCGCGGCGCAAGAATCGATAAGTAATCCCGAAAAGACTGCGAAAGGCTACGCTCAACCAACAAGCTCAATTCGGCTTCATCATCCCACCAGATAATAACCGGATAGTGACCCAACATCGTCTTTGCAGTCCTCGTCGCCAGTATGATTTCCTGCTGCAGACCCAGCAAACAGTACTGGTCCAGAAACGCTATCGATCTCTCCCCCGCAAGACAGAACTTGCAATACCCGTCACTGATATCGGTAGTCAAACCAGCATACCTAGGCTCTATTTTAGGAAGCGGTGTGCCATCTGTAATCAGGTACAACTTATGCGGCCAATGCCGGATCAGTCGCAGTGTATCGCCGCCCGACATTTCACCAAGCTCAAGTGACTCGCCCAGCACCGAACAGCAAAATTTCGAGATACTGTGTTCGTTGTTAGACTGCACCGAAAGAATCTCCGAGGGTTTAGCCTCGGTGAGCGAAAGCGCAAATGATTCCGGCCAGCTCGACCCTTGAGTGATCTCGATATCAATCACGTAAGCGACTCCCACCAGGATCATAAAAACACCGATCGACAACTCGTACTTCAGTCGACCGATTCTCGATTGGAGATGCAGTCCACAAGGTGTCCCGGGCACGGTGATGCCCCCGCTCCAGTAGTGCAAGCCCGATACTACAACCCAGCGTTGGGCTGTTAATCACTGCCGTCATGCGCCCGATCGAATTCATCACATCACCCGTATGCCATTCTTGATCAACCAACTGGGCGGCTGTCGGAATATCGTGAGTGTTATCCACTGGCACCAGGCCAACCAGCTGCAGTCGATTTGTGTCTTTGAGGACCGGGCGCTGCAATAAGCTCGCGCCTACAAAGTCCTTGTGGATGGATACCATGCTTGCCAGGCCCAGGTCCTGAGGGGTTGTTCTCCCATCGATCTCAGCACCGACCGAAATGTGTCCTTTCTCAATTCGCAATACATCAAGGGCCTCCAAGCCATAGGGTGTAATCCCGTAGTCGGCGCCTAGCTCAATTACCCGTTGATACAACCAGTGTGCATGTCTCGCCGGTACATTGATCTCGAAACACGACTCCCCGGAGTAACTCAAGGAAAAAACCCGGCAGGATACTTTCTCATCAAGCCATCCCGTACGAACTGATGCAAAAGGAAAATCGCCTTTATTGCATTCAAAACCTGGTGACATATCTGCCAACAGAACTCTCGCGTTGGGCCCAGCAATTGCGAGCGAAGCATAGTGATCGCTGACTAGCGTGAGCTGGACATCGAGCTGTGGCCAATGCACCTGCAGCAATCGATTCAGCCAGCGCCACACCGACACCGAATTGGCCGTGGTCATGGTGATGAGAAAATGATTGTCGGCAAGACAGCTGACCGTGCCGTCGTCAAAAACCATTCCGTCTTCACGCAGCATGACTGCATAACGCAGTCTGCCAGCCTGAATATTCTCGATATCGTTACAGTAAACCCGGGATAAGAATCTAATCGCATCTGATCCTTTTACATCGACTTTACCCAAGGTCGACATATCCACACAGCCGACCGCATTGCGTACGGCAAAAACCTCACGGCGCACAGCGTCGGTCATTGACTCGTCGGCGACCGGAAAGTAGCGCGAGTAAAGCCACTCTCCCGAGGTCTGGAACACACAGCCATATTTTTCTAATACCGAGTGAAAAGGAGATCTGCGTACCGGCATCATGTGCTGGTCGGTATTAGCGCCCGCCAAGGCACCAAAACTAACCGGTGAATAAGGTGGGCGCATCGTGGTGCGACTGATAGTGCCAAACTGCCGTCCAGTCAAATCGGCCAGCGCCTGCGTTGTACCGTACCAGCTGGTTTTTCCCTGATCGGTACCCATGCCTACAGTGGTATAGCGCTTGGTATGCTCGACATGAGAAAAACCTTCATGCACAGCGCTTTCAATATCGCTACCTTGCACATCGTTCTGGTAATCAACGAACGACCATGCCCCGCCCTTATGTACCTGGTCTTGGCTGTTGCCAGCAGCTTCAAATCGATACTTACCAATTTGCCCCGAGAGGTCGCTGTTCCGGGTCCAACCAGCCGAAACACACAGCAAGTCACACTGGTAGGCTTTTTGTTGTCCCTGACGACTGAAGACATAAACCTTTTTCAGACGATACCTTCCTTTAGT
>Ga0066842_10000213_pt1 | contig 15522 bp, 12 predicted proteins | sample ETNtaG_19_FD_67289 | JGI IMG/M metagenome (GOLD analysis project Ga0066842, IMG submission 67289) | Marine microbial and viral communities from oxygen minimum zone, Eastern Pacific Ocean - ETNP201302PF86A | ecosystem: Environmental > Aquatic > Marine > Oceanic | place: Pacific Ocean: Eastern...
CGCCTCGACGGTTGAGGGCACCTCGAAGATCTCGTCTTCGGTTCGCCGGCCGATGACGATGGTCGTATTCGCAGCGCCTTTTTTGTCTTCAGCCGCCGCCGATGCTTCATCGTTCTGTGCTTTACGCGGGGGATCAGCCGAGTCCTGTCCCTTGAGGCAAGGAGCCCAAGCGGCGAGGGCGCCCGCGAGGGTGAGGCAGCAAAGCAGGAGGGTCTTGAGAGCTGTGGTATGAATCATGTTGGAGAGACGAGATTATATTTTTTCATCGGCGAGTTACAAAAAAAAAAGAATCGTGGATCAGGGCTGATTAGAAAATCTCGGCTACCAGGCAGCGGACACTCCCCCCCGCTTTTTCGAATTCGCTGACATCGAGGAAATGGATCCGAAAGTTCCAGTCTTCGAGGGCTGTTGTAGTTTCTTCCCGCAGAACGTTTTTTGCCTTCTGGCTGAAGAGGAGATCCTTTTCGGTGGCGGCGATGCAGTTACCGGCGAAAGCGTTTTTTTCGCTTTCACGCAGCAACAGCACCCTGTCTTCGTAGATTGCCCGCAGCGATTTGAGCAGGAAGGGGTTCGGGACGGAGCCGGGATGAACGAGGCAGAGCTCTCCCGCCGCGATGGCAAGGACGAGATTCGTGTGGTATTCACCCTCAGCGAGGTCAAAGCGCAACGTTGCGTCGAGGCCGAGCGCCTCTGCCATGAGCGCGCAGCCCGTTTCGTCAACCCGTGGGCTCATTCCGCAGAAGCCGATGTTTCTTGCCCGGTCGATGACCAGCGGTCCGGTCAGCTCCGCGACGCAGTCTTCCGTCGAGAGATCCCGTATTTTATAGCCCAGGGTTTCGCTGAAGAAGGCCCGGATGTCTTCTCGCTCGGCCTCCTCTCTCCGTACGGGATGTCGCATGGAGCCGATGACCAGGCGCCCCGGGGTGGTGGCGAAGACGTTGTTGGGAAAGACGCCATCATCCTGCCCCTCGATTCCGCTGAAGATGCGCGTCTTGACGCCGAGCTTTTCGAGCTTCATCGCCAGCGCCGCATGCTGCCGGGCGGCCTTGTCGCGGTTGAGAGGAAGACCCGTCTTCATGTAGGAGTTGTCGGCGGCGGACTGCTCGCTCAGGCGGAAGCCTTCGGGGGAAACAAGCAGGGCCTCCTTCATTACCGCGGGGGGGCCAGCGTTCTGTTCCGCGGCGATTTCGAGGAAGCTGTCGGTTGTCGTGTGGATGATGGTCATCGAAGGACTGTTCTCGTCGGGGCTATTTCCTCGTCCTCGACCGCGGAGAATTTTTTTTCGCTTCTTCGGCGATGCGCTTCTTTGTCGCCGTCCAGGAGCAGATGGGGCATTCGGCGAGGTCGTGGCCGAGGGCAGGGCAGTGTTCGCGGCCGAAGTAGATGATCTGGAGGTGGAGCTTCGCCCAGCTTTCGCGGGGAAAGACGGCTTTCAGGTCGCGTTCGGTCTTCTCGACGTTCTTTCCGTTGGAGAGCCCCCAGCGGGCCGCCAGGCGGTGGATGTGGGTGTCGACAGGGAAAGCCGGCTGTTCGAAGGCCTGGATCATGACGACACTGGCGGTCTTGTGGCCTACGCCGGGGAGAGCCTCGAGCTTTTCCATGTCGGGGGGAACCCGGCCGCCGTGTTCATCCAGGAGGATCCGCGACAGGGCGTGGATATTGCGCGCCTTGCCGGGAGCGAGCCCGCAGGTGCGAATGATAGCGAGGATCTCCTCGACCGTCAGCTTCACCATCTTTCGTGGTGTCGGCGCCCGGCGAAACAGCTCGGGGGTTACCAGGTTGACGCGCTTGTCGGTGGTCTGGGCTGACAGGAGCACCGATACGAGCAGGGTATAGGGATCCTTGTGGTCGAGGGGGATCGGAGGATCCTCGTAGAGCTCATCCAGGATGGAGTGGATCTTCGCGGCTTTTTCCAGGCGCTTCATGGCTTGAGAGAGGATACCCGCTTAGCGGCCCGGCTTGAAGCGACTAAGCGCCGCTGTCAGGCATCATCGAGCGTGTTGAGCCAATGTTCGAGGGCTTCGCTGATCAGGTCCCGGATTCTTCTGAACTCATCCAGTCCACGGCTGAGAGGATCTTCGATCTCGCCGGCGGACTGACCTTCGGGACAGAATTCCCAGAGGCGTACGATGGCTCCGGCCGAGCCCGGGTGCCGACTCAGCAGGTATTCTTCATGCTCGGGAGCCATGACGACGATCGCGAAGGCATTTACGAGGAGTTCATCGGTTATTGCGCGGGAGCGATGATTTTTGAGATCGATGCCGGCCTCCTCGAGAGCCCTGACGGCATCCGGGTTGGCGGCGTGATCTTCGATTCCCAGGGTTCCGGCCGAATCGACTGCGAAGGAGTGTCTGTGCGGGGAGCTTCTCGATGCGAGCAGCGCCTCGGCCATGGGGGAGCGGCAGATGTTGCCGCTGCAGATAAAGATGACCTGTCTTTCAGAGCTCATGTTCCTGGTGTGTGATTGCCTGCGCGAGGTGTCTTGCGATATCTTGCTGTACCCGGCGGTGGGGGAACAGGACCGATTCTACAGACTGGAGGTTAGGGATGGGAGCACTCGATGGGAAGACCGTGGTGGTGACTGGAGCCACCCGCGGTATCGGCAGGTCACTGGCGCGCCGACTTTCGGCCGAGGGGGCCCGGCTGGGTGTCTGCGGTCGCGACGAGACCGCGCTCTCTGAGCTGAAGGGGTCGCTTGAGACGCCGGTGGTGACGGCGGCCTTCGATCTCAGCCTCGAAACCCCGGCGCTCGAGTTCCTGGAGAAGGTCAGGGCCGAGCTCGGCGGAATCGATATCCTCGTCAACAACGCCGGCTTCAATCCGCGCAAGGCGCCCCTGGCGGAGGTCGGCACGGATGAGTTCGATTCCATCATGGCTGTGAACCTGCGGGCGCCCTTTCTGCTCATGCGCGAGACGGCCCAGGAGATGAAGGAGAGGGGAGGGGGACACGTCATCAATATTCTCTCAACCGTGTGCCATAGCGACATGGCGACGATGGGCGCCTACACCGCGGCCAAGGAAGGACTCCGGGCGCTCACCAACGTATTCCGCAAGGAGGTGCTCGAGGATGGGATCCGGGTGACCTCCGTCTACCCCGGCGGGACGGATACCGATTTCAGGCCCAACCCGCGGCCCGACTACATGAAACCCTCGAGTGTCGCCGACGCCGTACTCACGGCTCTGACCTTGCCCGAGGACCTGGTCGTGCACGAGCTGACCTTCCGGCCCATGGTCGAGAATAACTTCTGAGGCTTCACTCCTGTTCGAAGCTCCGCAGGGCATCCATGTCGACCTCGATGCCGAGGCCGGGCTTGCGCGGGATCGACAGCTTGCCATCGACAAGCTCGATCTCGTCCTTGACGAGCTCCTTCCTCAGCAGGGAGTCGGTGAGCTCGGCCGGGAGAAATTCAAAGAAGGGGCAGTGAGGAGTCACCGTGGCGAGGTGGGCGCTGGCGGCGATGCTGATGCCCGTCTTCCAGCAGTGGGGGATGATCCTGCGTCCGCGTTCGGCCGCCAGGTCACAGACCCGCAGAGCCTCTGTCAGGCCGCCGACGCGGCCAACGTCGGGCTGGGCGATGTCGACCTTGCCGATGTCCATCAGGTCGATGAACTCGAAGCGGGTGTTCTGCCATTCGCCCGCGGCGACAGGCACCGGCGATTCATCGTGCAGCCTGGCGTAGCCGGCGAGATCATCGATCTGCAGGGGCGTCTCGATGAAGTAGATGTCGAGATCTTTCCAGTCCTTGAGGGTGTTGAGAGCTCGCTCGACATCGTTCCATGCGTATTGGACGTCGACCATGAGGACGAAGTCCGGTCCAACGGCCTCGCGGCAGGCGGCGACGACTTCGGTGACTTTTTCATCGGGTTCGTCCATGCCGCTGTGGTTGTAGGGGCCGCTGAGGGTAACCTCCAGCTTGGCGGCGGTGAAGCCGATCTCTTTCGCATGCAGCGTCCAGGACACCAGCGACTCCTTGTATTCCGCGTAGCTCTCGCCATTGGGCTGAAGAGATGCGTAGGGATGGATGCTGTCGCGGGCCTCTTTCCCGGTGAGTTCCCAGCACGGGACCCCGGCCGCCTTGCCCTTGATGTCCCAGAGGGCCATGTCAATCGCTCCCATTGCGCAGATGAGAGCTCCGCGCCGGCCGTTCATGCAGCTGCCGGTGTAGAGCTTTTCCCACAGGCGCTCATTGTCGAGGGGATCCTCTCCGAGGAGCATCTCCGTCAGGCCCATGCCCATGGTATGGGTGCTGGGGGCTTCGATGCAGGCCCGGGCGATCCAGGGGTTGACGTCGCTCTCGCCAACTCCGGTTATTCCCTCGTCGGTATGCACGAAGACGACGATGTCATCCTGGGCTGAGGAGGTTGCGTCCTTGCGAACATCGGGCACGAGAAGAACGTGACAATCGATACCGGTTATTTTCATCGCTGGTTTCCTGAAGGTTTTGACTGATCCTTTTTTAAGCGGGAGTGGGCTTCAGGGCAAGAGGGGGGCTTGGCGGTTGCAAATCGGGCCTCAGCGTCGGACACTATCTGCAGTGGCAAGGATAAAGAACATTCGCATTCCCTGAACCGAAGGGGCTTCGGCATGAAATTTACTGTATCCCAGGTCTTCCTGTTTATCTTCCTCGGCGCGGCCGCCCCGCTTCCGTCCGCGGATTGGCCGACCTACCGCCATGACAACAGCCGCAGCGGTACGACGGCTGAAAAGCTTATCGCTGAAAAGCTCGAGCTCAAGTGGGTTCACCGGGCGGCTCTGGCGCCGCGGCCGGCCTGGGCCGGACCGGCGAAGTGGGATGCCTACGCCGGAATTCGCGGACTGCGGTCGATGCGAAATTACGATCCGGCCTTTCATGTCATCGTTGTCGATGGCTCGGTTTACTACGGCTCTTCAGCTGACCATGGCGTGCATCGTCTCGATGCGAAGACCGGCCGGGAAAAATGGGTCTTTTTTACCGATGCCCCGGTTCGGATCGCGCCGACCTGGTATTCGAAGAAACTTTACTTCGGCTCTGATGATGGCTACGCCTACTGCATCCGGGAGCGCGATGGTGAACTGGTCTGGAGGAAGAGGCCTGAAATTCCCGGGCGCCTGATTCTCAACAACGGCAATTTCATTCCGTTCTGGCCCTGTCGTACCGGGGTGCTGGTGGACAGGGGGATGGCTTATTTCGGCAATTCCCTCCTGCCATGGAAGGATTCCTATATCAGCGCGGTCAACGCGAGTACCGGCAAGCCGTCTTCCAGGGGAGGTTTCCTGAAGAAGTACGGGGGGCTGACTCTCGAGGGCGCCCTGCTCGCATCCAGCAGTCGACTCATCGCCCCCCAGGGCCGGGTGGCGCCCCTTCTTTTTGGCCGGGCGGATGGAGCCCGGCTCGGTTCGCTGCAGGGTGGTGGTGGTTGCTTCGTTCTCCTTACCGATGATTCCAATGTCCTGCATGGACCGGGCAATAAGACGGGCTGGATCACCGGCAGCAACGAGAAGAGCCGCGGCAAGATCGCCACCTTCAAGAATGGCAACGAGATGATCATTTCCGGTGATACGGCCTATATGCTGAGCGATCACGCGCTGGCGGCGATGGATCGTAAAAACAAGAAGGGCAAGTGGAGAACCGCGGGTAAGTATTCGCTGACCATGATTCTTGCCGGCGATACGGTTTTCGCCGGAGGAATAGACGAGGTGGCCGCTTTCCGTACAAGCGACGGCGAGCAGATCTGGACGGGCGCGGTAGAAGGCGGTGTTTATGGCCTCGCGGTAGCCGACGGGGCTCTCTTTGTCAGTACGGACCAGGGCAGGATCGCCTGCTTCAGGCCGGGCAAGGGGAAGCCAGCCAGGGGGGGGACGTCCAGGAAGAAGGAAGAGCTTGTGGTACTTGACGTTCCCGCGTTCAAGAGTCCGGGACTTGTCGGCCGCTGGCTGTTGCAGTCCGGAGCGGTCAAGGGACGCAAGGTATTCGATCTCGCCGGGAAGCAGCACGCCGCGGCGCAGGGAAATCCCCGGTTGGTGAAGCTAGGTGAGCACCAGGGGATGAATTTCGAAGGACAGGTTTCCAGCCTGAGAATTGCCGATGATCACAAGGATGCGAATCTGCCCGTGAAGGCGATCTCGGCGGAGGCCTGGGTCCGGATAGACCAGGCAGCTCCCTGGGGTTGTATCATCGGCGCCTTCCAGGACAACGGCAGCTACGAGAAGGGTTGGATCCTGGGCTATGTAGGCTCGAAGTTTTCTCTCGCGATCCAGGGAACCGGAGGCGCCTCTGCGATGACCTACATGACCGCCGATCGGGACTTCAGGGCCGGGCAGTGGTATCACGTCGCCGGCACCTACGACGGCGCCGAGATGAGGCTCTATGTCGATGGCAAACTCGCGGCCTCCGGGAAAACCCAGAGCGGCCCCATCGATTATCCACCGTCTGCGTTTTACGAGATGGCCGCCTACCATGACAAAGATGAGTATTTCAGGTTGAGAGGCGCCCTGAACGAGGTCAGGGTCTATAGTCGCGCCCTCTCCGCCGCTGAATGCGCCGAGCACAGCCGATCGAGAAAACTCGAGGGCGGAGGCTCCGGCGGCATCGCGGTCCCCGCCGAACAGCTGCTGACCCTGAAGGCGGGGCCTTTTCTGCATTTTACCTCCCTGGACACAGCGGTGGTGAATTGGGAGACGGCCGAGGCATCGAGGACGGCGGTTCTTTTCGGACCAAAGGGCGGGGAGCAGGAGAAGCTTGAGCGGCCCGGCGCGCGCAAGGAGCACGAGCTCGAGTTCAAAGGGCTCGCCCGCAACAGGCTCTATACCTACAGGATTGTGACGGGAGTCGAGGGTAAGGAGCTCAGCACGGCGGAGTACGAGTGCGATAATTTCTTCAATCTCACGCTGCCGTCCGCGCGAGCCGCTCTGAATCCGTATTCCGGAGAAAAAGACTCGAGCGTGGCGGCTGACACTGCCCAGAGAATTCTCGATGAAACAGGGATTGATCGGGGAATTTGCCTTGTGCTTGCCAGTGGAGACGGGCGCCTCGCCTGGGAGCTCGCCGCACGCAGTCGTCTGCAGGTGGTCGGGGTCGACACCGATGAGAAGGCGGTGGATAAGGCTCGGGGGCTGGCCTACAAGGCTGGCGTCTATGGTGTCAGGCTGAAGTATTACAAGGTCGATTCCCTCTCGAAGCTGCCTTTTACAGGGCACTTTGCCAACCTCGTCGTCTCGGCAGGGATGCTCGAGAAGGGACGCTGCGAGGGCAGCGCGAGTGAGCTGTTCAGGATAATGAGGCCCGATGGCGGCATCGCCTACCTGGGACAGCCGGCCGAGCTGAAGCCGACCCTGACAAAGACCCGGCTCGCCTCCTGGCTGAAGCGGGGCAGAGTGGAGTTCAAGTCCATCGAACGCGATGGCTCCTGGGCGGTTGTCCGGCGCGGCCCCCTGGAGGGAGCGGGCTCCTGGTCGCATCAATACGGCCAGGCGGACAACTCGGCCTTCGGCGGCGAGGAGCTCGCGGGCGCGGCCGGCATCAAGGACCTCGATGTCCAGTGGATCGGCCGCCCGGGCCCCAGGGCGCAGCCTGATCGCAACGGCAGGAAGCCCTCCCCTCTCTCGACCAATGGGCGCCTCTTTGTCCAGGGCCTGCACAGGATCATCGGCCTGGATTCCTACAATGGCTCGATTCTCTGGAGCTGGGAGATTCCATCCATGATGCGTTTCAATATGCCGCGCGATTGCAGCAATTGGTGCGCTGATGGCGACAATGTTTTCGTCGCGATGGGCGGGCGTTGCTGGCGTATTGATGCGAAGACCGGAGCTCTCAGCAAGAGCTACAGGGTCCGTCCGGGAAACATCAAGGAATGGGAGTACGATTGGAGCTACCTCGCCCGCGAGGGCGACAAGGTCATCGGCAGCGGCGTCAAGAAGGGTACGGCCTTCACGAGCTTCTGGGGAGGCTCCGGGGCAGGCTGGTATGATGCCAAGAGCGGTCCGGTGACGCACAAGGTCTGCAGCGAGAATCTCTTCGCCCTCTATGAAAAGTCCGGGTTGCTGAAGTGGGAATATTCGAAGGGAGTCATCCTCAACCCGACGATCACCGTGAGCGGCGGGCGAGTTTATTTTGTCGAGAACCGCAACGCCGGGGTCAAGAAGGCGGGTGACCGGCGGGTAGGTTCGTCTTCGCTCTGGACAGACCAGTATCTCGTCGCCCTCGACTCCGATTCCGGCAAGGTCGTATGGGAGAAGCCTATCGATACGGCCAATGGGGATGTCGTCTTCTATCTTGCCAGCGGCGGCGGTAAGGTGGTGCTGGTCGCATCCGGGGGCAAGAAGTACCATACCGATGTCTTTGATTCGAAAAGCGGCAAGGCATTGTGGAAGGACAGCTTCAGCTGGGGGCAGGATCATCATGGCGGGCACATGGCGCGCCCGGCGATCGTTAATGGTGAGGTCTACGTTCGGCCGCGCGCCTATGACCTGGAGACCGGTAAGGTACTCAAAAAGAGCCTCCCTGGAGGAGGCTGTGGGACCTATGCCGCCACCACGGGAGCCTTTATCTTCCGTTCGGGAAACGTGACCATGTGGGATCGCTCAAACGGCAAGGTGACGAGCTGGAGCAGGCTGCGTCCGGACTGCTGGTTATCGACGATTCCAGCCGGCGGTATGCTGCTTTCGCCCGAGGGCGGCGGCGGCTGCAGCTGTGGCTCCTGGCTGGAGACCTCGATCGGGTTCATCCCCGTTGTGAAGAAGTGAGAGGCCCGAGCCGCCGCTCAACTGTTTTCGCCCATCTTCCTGCGATCGCTATCCCTGATGTTCCTGCAGATGAAGCCGATGACAAAGCTCGCCATGCACAGGAAGAGCCCCATCATGAAGAGAATGCTCCAGGTGAATCCCGACGCCGAACCGGAGTCGACACTCTCTCGTCACATGGCGCATTGCGCCCATGCGATGGTCGGGGCAAGGGAGAGGGCCAGCCAGGCCAGCAAGGTGAGATAGGTACATTTCATAGCTTGAAAGTATAGCTCCCAGCGACCGGCTGTGAAGAGTTCCACGGTGGAAATCGTGTGGTTCTTGTTCATCCCGTCTGCTTGCCGTAACATTTGCGGCTTGTCAGAAATCACGCGACCTTCCATGAAGATCGGCCCTGGGGCGGTTACCGTACTGCTCCCACTCGTGCTGCTGCAATACGCTGTCGGCGGGGCCTTCTACCCCTTTCTCGGGCCCTATCTCGAGAGCGCCAAGGGCTTCGAGGTCAGAGATCTCAGCATGCTGGCGCTTGGGGCGGGAGTTGTTAATTGTGTAATGCCCTTTGTCTGGGGGGCCCTGGCGGACCGAGTCATAGCGGTCAACCGGTTGATCTGTCTGCTCCATCTCTCGGCAGCTTTCTCCCTGCTTCTTTTTTCACGTGGTGTCGGGCTCGCCATGTTGACCGGCCTCTTCGCGCTCTATACGGCCCAGCAGCAACCCACGAATTCGCTCTCCAACGCGCTCTGCTACCACAACCTCGAAGACCCGCAGAAGCAATTCGGCCCGCTCAGGCTCTGGGGATCGATCGGCTGGGCGCTGCCTTCGGTACCCATAGCTTTCTGGATCCTCGATGGCGGCGAGCGTTCGCTTCATTTCATCATCTACCTGACCTTCGGGCTCCATCTCGCCCTGGCCTTTCTCTTTCCCCTGCTGCCTCACACTCCGCCTGCGGGCCGCAGGGAGGGCGCCGGGAGCTTCCTGGTTGATCTGAAGGTCCTGTTCCAGTCGCCTGGTTTCGCCAGGCTGCTGCTGGTTACCTTCCTGGTACAGGCCGGCTTCGCGATCATGTTCTACCTGTCGCCCCTGGCGCTCGGGCGGTCGCTGGTGGAGAACGACATTCGTCTTGGCTGGTTAGGGCCGATCCAGACCTGCGGTGTTCTTATCGAGATTCCTCTATTCCTGCTGCTGCCGCGTTTTCTACGGCGCTTCGGGTACAGGAAAGTGCTGGGCCTGGGGATCGCCGCCTCGGTGGCGCGCCACCTGGTTTTCGCCAGCTCGACCAGTCCGTTGATGCTGGCGCTGGCCAGCCAGTTGATCGCTCCCTGCGTGGTCTTTTTCCTCATCGGCGTCAGCCTTGCCATCAACTCGATCGCAGCAAGGGAGGTTCGGGCGACCTCGCAGACCTTGCTTGCCCTCACGGGCTCAGGTCTCGGGTCGGTGCTGGGGCTTGCGACCAGCTACCTGCTCGCATCGGAAGATTCTGTGAAGAGCTCGTTCTTCTTCGCCTCCGGTTGCAGCGTGCTGGCGCTGGCGCTCCTGGTGGGTCTTCGATTTCCAGGCGAGGGGGCCGGCCGGGAAAAGCGCGGGGCTTGAGACCTAGTCGTCGAGATCCTCAGGGTCGGCTTCAGCTTCGGGCTCGGGCTTCTTTTCGCCGAGGGTCGCCATGTATTCCTTGAACTGCTTCTCCAGGGCGTTGAACCCGCCTCCACCTTCGATCTTGATGTACTCGGCCAGGGAATCGTTGCCGACCTTGCCCATGTAGTAGGCGCTGAGGAAGCGCACGAAGTCTTCCTTGTAGACCTCATCGTTGTAGTGCATGAAGAAGTGGCAGAGCGCTCCAGCCAGGCAGTAGTTGAGACCGCGGTTTACCTTGTGGAACTGGTCATTGTCGATATGGGCGAAGCCCTGGAGGCTCCAGTCCCCGTTGGATGCGAGGAAGCGCTGGGCTATCCTCATCCGGCTGTTGTCAATTTCATATCCCGGCACCCAGTTGCCCTTGATCTTCTTCCAGGTCTCGATATAAACCGCGATCCCTTCGACCACCCAGTTGTTACCACGACTGCCGCCGCTGCGCGTCGACTTGGTCTCAGCGAAGAGCTGGTGGGCCACCTCGTGGTAGAAGGTGCGGTAGGTCTCCTCCTCGTTGTCGGACCAGTAGAAGCGGGACTTGCGGTCGCTGCCGGAATAGAAGCCGGCTGATTCTCTCAGCAGCTTGTCGTTGCCTTTTTCCTGTTTGACGTGGGTGAGGTAGTCGTTGCGGTTGGGGAAGAGGATCACGAGGTGCATCTTCTTGGTCTCGGGACGGTTGAAGAGCAGCCTGGCGCCGGCGATCTGGTCGTAGTACCCAATGAAAACGCGGAAGAACTGGGTATAGAAATCCTCGAGCTTCAGGGCGAATTCCCAGGCTCGTTCCCTGCCCATGTTGGTTTGAACCTCGAAATGCTCGCTCTTTACGGTGTAGGGAGCGTATTCGTTGCGGGTCCGGATGGACTTTTCACGTTCGGCCGATATCCACTTGCCCTTGTAGGGGCGGAGGCCCTTGTCGAAATCTTTCTTCTTCTTCTTTTCGAACCAACCCTCCTTGGTGATGAAGTTTTTTTTGCGATGGTTGTATTCCCAGGTGCTGATCCATGTCTTGGTTTTCGTGTCTTTCTTGTAGCCCAGGATCTTACGGGCCTTTGAATCATCCGGGCTGATCTCGAGAACGTAGTTGATCATGTCGAAGGCCCGGGTGAAGAGCCCGACCTTCATGCAGCCGGTTGCCAGCTTGACCAGCTCCACTCCCTGCTTCTTGTCGGCTGACTTGAGCCGCGTGAGGAGTGACTTGCCGTTTTTTTCGTTTTTTGCCGTGTCGCTTTCCTCTTCGGCCTTTTCCACCTTCTCGCGGATGTCTTCGAGCTTGGGATATTGCGGATTGATTCCGCTGATTTTTTTCACCAGCGCGGTGGCATCCTTCTTGAGGCCCTGGAGCGCGGCCCAGTTCGCTACCCTGACGAGATCCCTGCAGTACTGGTCCTGGATCTTCCGGGTGCGTTTTCTGAGCGCCGCCTCGATCTGCTCGTCACGGCTCAGGCGGGTTTTCGAAGAACGCCTGGTCTGGGCATCGACCATCGCGGGGACAAGCAGGAGCGCAGCCAGGAGAAGAGAAACGGCTGGTGGGGCTTTGCGTCGTCTTGGTGTTCTGTCTTTCACAGGATTGCCGGAGCTGAGCTCAGTCCTTTTTCTTAGAAGCGTCTTTTTTGACCCGCGTGAACTTTCTCAGGAAGCCCGCGACGTCCTTATTGAAGCGTTTTGATTCTTCGCAGAACGGCATGCAGGAGGAGTAGCCGTACACCAGGCAGAGCCCGCGATAGTACTTGGCGATCCCCTTGGAGTCCTCGATGCTGTTGTAGAGGCTCGACTTGCCGGTGATCACCAGGGCCGGGATTCTGAGGGCAGGCTTCTGCTCCTTGAAGAGGTCGAAGTCCGGGATGGCTACGCTTCCCATGGGGTGGTTCTTGACGGGATAGAGCATGCTGATGACATAGTCCCGCTCGTCGTGAAAGAAGAGGCTCCAGGAGCGCCGATCGATGCAGCCCCCCTCACCTTCCCACTTGGTGATTTCGTTTTCGCGCTGGTAGCTGTCGAGGTTGCTCTCGCCGGTCTGCGAGTTGAACCTCCGGGTCAGCCCGAAATAATGCATCTCGGTGTCCTTCTTTCCCTTGCCCTGTTTTTCAAAACGGTCAGTCGCCCGGGCGTATTCCTTCACCCCGGACAGCGGCGCCACCAGCAGCATTCCCGCTACCGATTTGGGATATTTCCTGGCGTACCGCATGGCGATCCAGCTGTTCATGCCACAGGCCATGATAGCGAAGCGCTCCTCCTTGGTCTGCTTGCGCAGATCCTCGAACGCGTCGACCAGCTGGTCGATCGGGTAGTAGGGGATGTTCTTGGCGCTGACGGTGCGCAGCTTTTTGAAGCTCCTCACAGGAGGCAGCTTGATGTAGTGGAGCTTGTGCCGCTGCTCGAGCCCGGAGAGAAAGGGCAGCATGATGTTTTCGCTGTAGCCATAGGGCGGGATGATGAGAATCGGGACTCCTGCCCCCGAGCCTCGCTCGGATGATTCGAGCGTGACCCCGCCAAGGATGGAGACGGTTCTTCTCTGCTTCAGCTTGTGGCCGAGGTCTTCAGCGGCTTTTTTCGCCTCCTCATCCGTCTCACCAAGCTTGTAGTCGGGGTCGTTCTTGGCGGTTTCCCACCAGGACAACCAGTACTCCGCCTTGGGGCCGCGGTAGGCCTGGGTCAGCTCATTGAGGGATCTTTCGAGGAAGGTCTTCACGACCGGGTCGTCTTCCTTCTGGAAGCGTTGGACCAGGGCGTCGACAGCTTCGGGTTTCTTGTGGACGCGCAGACTGTGGACCACGACCCGGCGAACGGTGGGGTCCTTGTCGTCGAGCGCATCGTAGAGATGCTTGTAGAAGATCGGGTCGTCCATCTTGGCGAGGGCGACGGCCATGCCCTGGCGAACCGCGCGGTCCTTGTTCTTCTGGAGAGCCTTGATCATCTTTTCGAGAACCTCGTCGCTGGCGGCGGTCGCCAGCGCCTTGACGGTTCCATCCCGGTCGAACCAGGGTTGCCTGGCCATGATCTTTACGAGCATGCTGAACTGGCTCTTGTCCTCCGGGTTCATCTTCGACCAGGTGTCGTGCCGGATGAGGGAATTGGGAGTGCGCAGAGCCTTGCTGATCTCCGCCTTGCTGACGCCCTCCTCCTGGCCGCTTACCGTAGAGGGTAAAAGGAACAATGCGGCGCAGAGAGCCGTCAGGGAGAAGGTTTGAATATTGAAAGAGATCATCGAATTATCCTGCCTGGTTCATAAGTCAAAATAAGGAACCGTTTCCCGTGTCGCATCAGCTACCTTAACGCCAGGAGACGGGATAGATTATTCTAAGTGGAGTCGGAACAGCCGCCCATTATTTTTTGCCCGACGGTCATTCAGCAAGGCTATCATCCTGCCTGATACCGTCCAGCCGAATTTTAAGGTGTTCGAGGCGGGAGTGTTCTGGAGACGGAGGGATGGATGGAAAGAGCCGGCCGTGATTTGACAGGAGAAATTCTCGATGAGTGATGGGCCTTTTCCAGCAGCGGACGCCAGCGAGGATGATCTCGACATGCTCGAGACGCAGCTCGGGCGTCGGCCCACCGGGGTTCTGAAGGTCGAGGTCTACTGTCCGGCGGGGCACCCCCAGGTCATTCGTTATTATCCCCTGACCGTTGGCGAGCAGGGCGAGGCGCTCTCTCCCTTTCCAACGCTTTTCTGGCTTACCTGTCCATCCCTGATCCGCCAGGTCTCCGAGTTTGAATCCTATGGCTGGATAGGGAAAATAGAGGAGAGGATCCAGGCCGATTCCGATTTCAGGGCGGAGTACCATGAAAACCACAGGGCCTACGGCCTTGAGCGCTGGGCTGCTCTCCTCCCGGCTCACCAGGAGGCTGTTATCGAGAAGGGCTGGGAGAACGTCTACAGGAATACCGGCATCGGGGGTATCAGGGAGTGGGATTTCGTCAAGTGTCTGCATCTCCAATACGCCCACCACGCAGGCGCAGCTAATGTCGTGGGCCGCTTCCTCCAGGAGCAGTTTTCTCTGCAACCTTGCATGCCTCCGGAGTCCCCGGTAGGTTGATCCTGCGGGCTGCCGCCGCGTTCCCGGTGTCGACAGGATTGGAGGCCAATTGCGAAGAGAAGGGTTTGACCGGTCCAGGCTGGAGTTTCTGCCCGTGAGTTCGAGGCGGAGCAAGCTCGAGATGAGCGCGGTTGCCGTTGATCCGGAAACCCCGGCCCCCGACCCGGGGCTCGCCGCGTCCGTTATCGACCGGGCCGCGGAGCGGATTATCGAGGCCAGGCAGAGGGGGGCTCCCGTTGTGCTGTGTCATGGCGCCCACTTGATCAGGAACGGGTTGGCTCCGCTTCTCGGCAGGATGGTCGAGGATGGCTGGCTGCAGCACATCGCCACCAACGGGGCTGGCTCCATCCATGACTGGGAGTTCGCCTTCCTCGGCCGTACCTGTGAGGATGTGGAGGAATACGTCAGCAGCGGGCAGTTCGGCATGTGGGAAGAGACCGGGCGCAATATTGGCCTGGCCCTCCTGGTCGGCGCTTTCGATGGCCTGGGGTATGGGCGTTCCATCGGACGAATGATTGTTGAGGAGCGTATCGATGTCCCCGCGAGGGAGGAACTACTGGCCGCGTTGGAGGCCGGAGCCTGCGGAGATCCGGGGGCCGCCCCCAGGGCGGCCGCGGCGGCCGATCTCCTCGATGCGATGGACAATTCCGGTCTCGAGTCCGGGGCGCTGGACCTCCCGCATTCTCATTCATCGATGAGTATCCAGGCCGCTTGTTTTCGCCAGGGCGCTCGTTTTACCGTTCATCCGGGAATTGGCCAGGACATCATCTATCCTCACCCGTTGCTCAATGGCGGGGCGGTTGGCCGCGCCTCGATGTCAGACTTCCTGCTATATGCCGATACGATCAGCGGCCTGGAGGGCGGGGTCTACCTGAGCGTTGGCTCGGCGGTCATGTCGCCGATGATTTTTGAGAAGTCGCTTTCCATGGCCCGCAATCTCGTTTGCCGTGAGGGCGGCGCTCTCGAAGATTTTCTAATCGTGGTCAACGACCTGGCCGAGTCGACCTGGGACTGGTCCAGGGGGGAGCCGCCGATGGATCATCCAGCCTACTACGTCCGCTTCTGCAAATCTTTTTCCCGGATGGGAGGGGAGCTTCATTATGCCGGCATGGACAACAGGGCGTTTTTATTGAATCTCTACCA
>Ga0066842_10000216_pt1 | contig 15325 bp, 12 predicted proteins | sample ETNtaG_19_FD_67289 | JGI IMG/M metagenome (GOLD analysis project Ga0066842, IMG submission 67289) | Marine microbial and viral communities from oxygen minimum zone, Eastern Pacific Ocean - ETNP201302PF86A | ecosystem: Environmental > Aquatic > Marine > Oceanic | place: Pacific Ocean: Eastern...
CCCGACAACGCGGAGGACAGCGACGGCGACGGGGTCTACGACGACACCGACGCATTCCCGTTCGACGCGAACGAGACGACGGACACCGACGGCGACGGCGTGGGCGACAACGGGGATGCGTTCCCCAACGACGCGAACGAGACGACGGACACCGACGGCGACGGGATCGGGGACAACTCCGACGACGACGCTGACGGCGACGGCACCCCCAACGACTTCGACGACTTCCCGCTTAACAGCGGCGAGTCCACGGACAGCGACAACGACGGCGTTGGCGACGGTGAGGACGCGTTCCCCAACGACCCCAACGAGTACGCGGACAACGACGCGGACGGCATCGGCGACAACGCTGACACTGACGACGACAACGACGGCACCCTCGACACCCAGGACGCGTTCCCATTGGACGCGACCGAGCACACGGACACCGACGGCGACGGCGTGGGCAACAACGCAGACGCGTTCCCCAACGACGCCCAAGAGAGGACGGATGCCGACAGCGACGGGGTCGGAGACAACTCGGACCCCTTCCCAAGCAACCCCAACGAGTGGGCAGACAGCGACGGGGACGGGACTGGGGACAACGCAGACGCGTTCCCCAACGACCCCAGCGAGATAGTCGACTCCGACGGAGACGGCGTGGGCAACAACGCTGACGCGTTCCCCTACGACGAGACCGAGACGGCCGACACCGACGGCGACGGCATCGGGGACGAGGCCGACGACGACGCTGACGGGGACGGGATCCCCGACGAAGGCCCAGTCGACACCGGCGGTGATGACGGGGGCATCCTACCAGGGTTCTCCGCCTCACTCGGACTGGTCTCGATGCTGGGCGCTGCGGTCCTAGTGGCCGGACGACGCAAGGACTGAGCGGTCCTCGCCCAGCCGGGTGAGGGCCCTCAGGACCCCAACCGAGGGGACCGGGGCATGGAGTCCAAGGACGCATTGTACTCTGGCATCCGCAGGGGTTCCCTGGTGGGTCTGCTGATAGCGGCCCTCTCGTGGGCACTGGGCAGCGAAGGGGGACCGATCGAGATGGCCCTGCTGACTTTCGCGGGTGCCGTGGTCGGCTTCACATGGAGCCTGCCCTGGGTCGGAGCAGCGATCTTCAGGACAGGAAGCCCGGCAGAGGAGGAGGAGTAGCGTTGTCGGGCTCGGCCACCTCGGAGTACACGCTGCCGAGGACGGGGCGGGTTCTGCGGAACCGGACGGTCCTGGCAGCGATGACGAACAAGCAGTCGGAGGAAGACGGCACCCTCTCCGACGTGGAGATAGCCTGGCTCCTGATGAGGGCCGGAGGGGGATTCGGGGTTGTCACCACGGCCGCTACCCACGTTCACCCGGGAGGAAAATCCTGGGAGGGGGAGATGGGCGTTTGGGGCGACCATCACGTCGCGAGGCTGACCGAGCTGGCCGATGGCATCCGGGAGCACGGTGCTGTCAGCCTTGCACAGATATTCCACGGGGGCCTCAGGGCCCCAAGGTCGCTGACCGGAGAGCAGCCCGTCTCAGCTAGCGAGAACCTCGAGAGGGGCGTAGAGGAGAGTTCCAGGGAGCTCGGGGACGAGGAGGTCCGCGAGCTAGTGTCCTGCTTCGGCGAGGCTGCGGAGAGGTGCGAGAGATCGGGCTTCGACGGGGTCGAGGTCCATGGCGCCCACGGCTACCTGGTCTGCCAGTTCCTGGGGACCCGGACCAACAGGAGGGAGGACCGCTGGGGAGGTGACCTGACTGGAAGGTCCGCCTTCCTCAAGGAGATAGTGGGGGAGATCAGGGGCAGGACGTCCGAGGGCTTCCTCGTAGGAGTCAGGATATCTCCCGAGCATGAGGTCGGGATCACCCTCCAGGACAGCATCGAGCTGGCCAGGCGGATGGAGGGTTGGGACCTGGACATGATACACATATCGTGCTGGGACGCATTCGCCGGGGCGAAGGGCGAGCCAGACGACCCGAGGACCCTGACGAGGAGGTTCGAGGAGGCCCTCGAGGGGGATGTCCCGCTGCTGTCCACCGGCTCGGTATGGAGCGAGTCGGATGCCAAGTTCGTGCTGGACGAGGGCGCGGACCTCGTTGGGGTGGCAAGGGCCGGAATAGCCCACCACGACTGGGCAGCGATGCTCGGCCAGGGAGGCTACGACCCCCAGAGACCCCCCTTCACCCCCGAGCACCTCCTGGGCCAGGGGCTCAGTCCCGCCTTCATCGACTACATGCGAAGGTGGCAGGGCTTCGTAACCGACGGCCGGCAGTAGCTGGCCTCGATGCCATGGGCCCTCACAGCGACACTCGTCTCAACTCGGAGAATAGCTTGGTTGGGATGTCGCTTTCTACCCGTATCCTGCTTCCGTCCGGATGCTCAAACCCAAGCGCGGAGGCGTGCAAACACAGCCTGTTCACGCTGGCCTTGCCTCGGCCGTACCTCGTATCACCCACTACCGGACAGCCAATCTCACCCATGTGGAGCCTGATTTGCGCCCTCCTCCCTGTGTCAATTTTTATCCTGATCAGGCTATGGATAGGCTCAGACTGCTCGATCCTCCAATTGGTTATCGCTTCCTTCCCCGACCTCTCCCCCTTGGGCACCAGACGAACCCTCTTGTCCCTCGTCTCCTGGATGCGGGAAGTTACAATTCCCGAATCAGAATCGGGTTTTCCGATTACCACTGCATGGTATATCCTCTCTATCGAGCGATCTTTGAATTGCTTCTGCAGCATGTCCCTTACTTCCGGTGACTTGGCGAGAAGCAGGCATCCGGAAGTTTCCCGGTCTAGGCGATGGACGAGGAGCACTCGGGTTGCGTGGTTCTTCGAAGCCCACTTCAACGCCCGATCGAACATCGTATCGGGCTCGCCCCTCGGGGTCGCAACGGAAAGGAGCCCAGCGGGCTTGTTCACGACGACTAGCTCGCGGTCATCGAAGAGGATCTCCGGTTCGGGGATGCCGTCCGACTTCTTCCTAGCAGGGCCATCGCCCTCGGAGCGAGAGAGGGACTCGACGATTGACCCGGCCGGGACGACCTCCTTGGCACGCGAAGCCCTGCTCCCGTCCACCAGCACGCGCCCATGATCAATCATCCGACGTAGCGAGTTTTTCTTTGCCGTGGGGTGGAGGAGCGACAGCACATCGATCAGATGTCCCTCTTCCGCTGCCTCTATCCTCGGGTTAGCCACGAACCCGGCAGAGGGAGGGGGGCCATCAAAGGTTAGGGAACGCCCATCCATTCAAACTAGGTGGTTTCGGCATGACCCGCCCCTCAGTCTCTTTGCGGGGTGATCAGGACGTTCGACCCGTCTCTGAGTATCACCGGAAGGAAGAGGGCGCTGTCATCGGTAATGTGCACGTTGACGGGGCATGCGATCCCGCAGGCGGGTGCCAGGTAGTCCTTGCCTGTAGTGCTCATCACTAGTTTGATCCCGGTTCCAGCTGCAAGCAGGTGGTCGATCCCCTGGAACTCCATCATCATGGTTACCGTCTCCCCGGGAAAGACCCCAGTAGGCTCATTTCCACCCTCGTGATAGCGGATATCCATTGTTGCGTGGCCTATCCTGGTGCCCGTGGATGAGTCCTGCATCTCGACGAAGACCTGCCCTCCGTCGAAGACGGTCGAAGCGAGTAGGTGCAGCCTCACCAAGCCGGAGATATGCACGTCGTCGTCGAAGGGCGGGCACTCCACGACGACCTCCGCCAATCCCCCCACCACGGGAGCCCCTCCGACCCAGGAGTTGCCCGAGTTAGTGCAGTCACCCATGTTGATGCTGAGCCACTCAACATCGGCGGGGGGCCAGGTCTCCTCTATCCTCCACTGGCCGTCCGAGCGTTGGATCTGGGCTGTCTGGTCTGGCTTGGGGCCTATTCCCTTGAGGTAGTACTCGAACCACTCGAAGAGGTCCTGCGCCCAGTCCCATCTTGTCATGTTGTCTCGGGCTTCCAGGCCATTTCCGCTGCTGACCCCGTCGTGGCTTGAGACCTGATCGGGGTAGTGGTGCCCCCATTGACCGAGTATCCCCCGGACCTCGAAGCCCTCGTCGACGTAGTCTTGGTACCAGTTCACCCCGACCGGGCCCCCGAATACCTGGTGGGGGTCCACGTTCCAGTCCTGCATCCCCTGGACCCAGTAGACCGAGCCGTTCCAGTTCTGGAACGCCTTGTCTATGTGGCTCCTGTCATCGTAGTAGTTCTGCATGTAGGGGTCCATCTCCCCCCCGATGTACGTCACTGGGCCGGCGAACAGCCCCTCGGCGATGTCGGGGCAAACGTTGTCGAGGTCATCCTCGTTGTAGTCGACCGTACTGGAGAAGTAGTTCATGTGCATTATCTGGCTCCTAGCTTCGGCGCTTCCGTTCTTGTAGAGGAGGGGGTGCAGGGCTGTGGTCCCAGATATCGGAACTATCGTCTTGAGGAACTCGCTGCCCATCGCTGCAGCCTCCCACTGGGTGGCCCCCTCGTACGACTTCCCGTACAGGCCGACGTTCCCGTTGCTCCAATCCTGCGTCCCTAGCCACTCCACTGCGTGATGGATCCCAAGCCCCTCCCCGAGGCCCCGGTAGTCGAAGCACCCCGTCGAGAGCTCGGTCCCGAACACGCTCACCTGTGCGAACGCATAGCCGTGGGGGACGAAATTGTCGAAGATGAACACCCCTCTCCCTGCACCCACTACGTTCGTCGGGGTCGACTCGTCGCCCGGCTGCCCGTACGAGAAGTAGGGGCTGATCACGGCAATCACCGGAACCTTCTCTCCCTCGAGGATGTTGCTGGGGAGCCAATAGGAGAGGTGCACGGTGGAGACGGCCGGGCCGACGTCCCAGACCTCGCTGGTATCGACCTCGATGAAAGCCTCCATGACCTCCAGGGCCTCGTAGGGCCCGGGCTCGAGCAGGAAAGAGTGCGTGTGATTGGTCTGCCAGTCCAGAGTGTGACGCTCCCAAATCGAGGGATAGGTCACGTCAGAACCAGCTGACGAGTCATCCTTCGAGATCGAGGAGAGGCATCCAGAAGTCCCGGCAAGGAGGACCAAGCCAGACAGAACGAGGGCCGAGCGAGCTGTTCCCACGACCCCTGGAGTCAAACTTGGCCTTTCTAAGATGTTGCAATTGGCGATACAGGGACTAGGGGACGTCACTACCCTTAGTGGCGTAGGAATCACTATCCCCCCTGGTTACCTGATGAGAGTGTGGAAGAGACTTGGTGGGAAGCCAATAAAGAGGATTTGGATGATGATGACAATACTTATTCATTGGAGAGGAAGATTGACAGAAAATTGGAGGATCTGGACAATTTATTCTGGGAAACGTATTACAAACTGCCTCTAGCGATACGATTATTCCTAGGTGGCATTCTTATTTTCGGCCTACTAGGTGCTATTTTGCCTGATTTTTCGTGATGAAAACTATTGCCCAATATGGTGCAAACGAATCATAGTGACCGATTGACTGCGACACCGCTCACACGCTAGGGACTGATTCGGCCCACTGAAAGCCCTTAGAAAATCAATATTTGTTTCAATGGGTATTCGGCGGATGCCGTGGATAACTATACAATGCATTGTTTGAGAGACGGTCTAATGGGTTCTGAGGAATCGGCAGAACGACACAATTTGATGTTGCATTTCTCATTCCTTGCTTTCAATCGGGCACCTAGGATATGGGTCATAGTCGGGTCAGCAATATTTCTGATATTCACGATGATGGTAAACGAAAACGACGGTTTTCTGGATCCAAACTCCCCCCTCCCCATGGCCAACCTCCTATGTGCATTGACATGCCTACTCTTCCCACTCCTCGCCCTTTTCACCGCGAGGTCCTTCGAGAAGACTCTCCCAGAACACTCCCACAAGAGGTACAAACTGGTTTACGACGCTACTGCTGGTGGAGGCCAGGGCGGCTGGGACTCTGCTCCAGAGGCGATGGAGCTTCAGGCCATGGCAAGGTCTGCGTGGATTAAGAAAAACTCCGATTCACTGGACATGGATGAGGCCCTCGTCGTATCTGAGTGGTTGGATTCTCGAGGTAAAAAATTCGAGGGAGGAACCCGCACTTTCTCAGTGCTCATTGATGGATCGACAGAGAAGGAATTTCAGGCCAGTTCGGTAGGACAGTTATTGGAAAATATGCCCGATTCTGATGAATTCGTTCTATTTCTTGAGGATACAAAGGAGAAGGGGAGACAACTGGAGTTTTCTTTCCTAGGGGACAAAGGAGGAGACGATCACCTTTCGGTTAGGGAACTACTGGAAGATGAGCTCATCAGAGAAAAAATAGTGAACGTAGAGAGGAACCCTAGCGAAATAATGGACATCGTAAAGGAAACCCTTCGTAACTGTGGAACCGATGAAGAAGACTGGTGGAGTTAACGTCCCAACAAATAAAGTCGCTCCAACGGGTCCCGTTCCGCTCAAGGGTATTCGCAAGGGTACCGGGTGTTGCCTCTGACAATTATTGGAACTGTAATAAGGAAAAGATAGACTGCGGCAGTGTTACTTATCACACCGACTGTTGCATTTAGTAGTCGTTGTAATTATTAATACTCTATGGTTTAATTATTACACTGAATAGTAATTACTTAATGGCTCTAATAGCCGGCTATGCTCGCTCACCCTTCACCCCCGCTCGAAAAGGGAAACTCGCCCGCACACGCCCTGATGACATCGCCGCTGCGGTCGTCAACGGGCTGCTCAAGAAACTGGAAATCGATCCAGATCTGGTTGAGGACTTAATTGTTGGAACCGCTTTCCCGGAGGCGGAGCAAGGATTCAACCTCGCTAGAATGCTCACCTTCCTCACCGAATTGCCGGATTCTGTTCCAGGGGTCACGGTCAATCGCTTCTGTGGCTCAAGCATGCAGGCCATACACGATGCCGTGGGTCGTATAGCAATGGGCTCCGGTGAATGCTTCATCGCGGGGGGTATCGAGTCTATGTCGCGTATTCCGATGACTGGATTCAATCCAATGCCGAATCCACGAATGGCAGAGGTTGCTCCTGGTGCTTTCACGTCAATGGGAATCACAGCGGAGAATCTGGCAGTGAAATACAGCATTGAGCGAGAAGCTCAGGAGGAGTTCGCGGTAGAAAGCCACGCTCGCGCTACGCGTGCGCTCGAAGGCGGCCATTTCGTCGAGGAAATCGTTGGTATCCAAACTGAGGAAGGCTTGGTTGATTTGGATGAATGCATCCGCCCAGGTACTGACTCTGATATCTTGGCTGAGTTGAAACCCGCCTTCGATGTAGACGGATCGGTGACCGCCGGTACATCCTCCCCACTCACTGATGGGGCGGCTTTCGTCCTTGTATGTAGTGAGGATTTCGCCAAGTCCCACGGCATTAAGCCGCTTGCGCGCGTCCTATCAACGGCGGTCAGCGGATGCGCTCCTGAGATCATGGGAATCGGTCCAGTAGATGCTACAAAGAAGGCTCTCGAGCGTGCCGAGTTAAAACTCGAGGACATCGGCATTGTAGAGTTGAACGAGGCCTTCGCAGCCCAATCGCTCGCCGTCATAGAAGAGTTGGGTTTGGACAAATCAATAGTCAACATCGATGGGGGGGCAATCGCTCTTGGCCATCCATTGGGAGCCAGCGGAGCTCGTATTACAGGGAAGGCGGCCAGTCTATTGCAGCGCAATGGCGCCAAGCGGGCCCTCGCAATTATGTGCGTAGGTGGCGGACAAGGCATAGCCACTATCCTTGAGAAGTACGAATGAGGAGAGAAGATGGCAACAAACAAGTTGGAAGTATCGTCACAAAAGTTCGTCGAAGGTGTCGATACTACCCGACAAATCGAGCGCGTAGCGGTCATCGGTAGTGGTGTCATGGGTGCTGGAATCGCTGCCCACTGTGCCAATGCCGGCTGCGAGGTCATGCTTCTCGACATCATACCGAAAGGGAATCAGAAAGTCCGGGACCGAGATGCTCTAGCCAAGGGTGCAGTCGCAAAAATACTCAATTCAAATCCAGAGATGTTGATGCACGAATCATACGCTAAACGAATCATTACAGGCAATATTGAGGATGACCTGCATCGCTTAAAAGAATTCGATTGGGTCATCGAAGTCATCATAGAGAATCTTGATATTAAGAAGGATATCTACGAAAAACTTGCTGAAAACCTCGGAACCAACACGATCCTCTCCTCGAACACATCCACTCTACCACGCTTTGCTTTAACACATGGAATGCCGCACGATATTGCCAGCAGATTCCTCATCACCCACTTCTTCAATCCACCGAGATATCTTCCTTTACTAGAGGTCATTGCAGGGCCGGAAGTCGACGAATCTGTCATCTCACGATTTGCTGATTTTGCAGAAATTAAACTTGGCAAGAACGTCATTCATTGCAACGATACACCGGGATTCATCGGAAACCGACTTGGAGTATATTTCGTCCAGCGCGCAATCGCGGCGACACTTGACCACGAGTTTACAGTTGAGCAGGCCGATACCATGCTAGGCAGGCCGATTGGTTTACCAAAAACAGCAGTTTTTGGCCTGATTGACCTTGTTGGAGTAGACCTTATTCCCCATATCATGGAGAGCATGCTCGCTCATTTGAATCCGGATGACCCATTCCATCAGATTGCAGGCGCGGGAGAGCAAATCATTCGCTCGATGATTGAAGAGGGATACACTGGTCGCAAGGGCAAGGGAGGCTTCTATCGACTCAACCGTGACGGTGCTGCGAAGATAAAGGAGGCACGCAACCTAATCACCGGTGAGTATGCACCAGCCAATCGCAAGGTGGCTTTTCAGTCTACTGAGATGGCCAAACAGGGCCTTGCTCGAATGCTCAACCACCACGACGAGGGCGCCGCCTTCGTCTCCGACGTTCTCGTAGACACGCTCGCCTATGCAGCCTACTTGGTTCCCGAAGTGACCGATGATATCTTCGCTATCGACAACGCCATGAAGGTGGGTTACAACTGGAAGCGCGGTCCATTTGAGATGATGGATGAACTAGGCTCAGCCGAACTGGCCTCCCGTCTCGAAGCATTGAACAAACCGATTCCACCATTTCTGGAACGTGCAGTCGAATCAGGACCATTCTACAGGCTCGAAGATGGTGAGATTAGTCGATTGACTCCCTCTGGAGAATACATCGAGATTGATCGACCAGAAGAAACTCTCACAGTCGCCGATCTCAAGCGCCGAGGCGAACCGCTTCGGCGAAACGCTTCAGCGAGCATATGGGACGCTGGTGACGGGATCCTCCTCGTCGAATACCACTCTAAGATGAATGCGATGGACCCGTTATCGATGGAAATCATTCTCGCAGCGGTTGACATGGCTGAGTTCGATGATTGGAAAGGAATCCTAATCGCCAACGATTCCAAGAATTTCTGTGCTGGTGCGAACCTTGGCATCGCACTCTTCGCTGCAAACCTCGCTGCATGGACGGAAGTCGAGGATTTCATCGTCCTCGGCCAAGAGGCATACCAGGCTCTCAAGTACTCAGAAGTTCCTGTTGTGGCGGCCTCCACAGGAATCTGCGTCGGTGGCGGGGCCGAAGTGCTACTCCACTGCGACGCAGTTCAAGCCCACACTGAATCATATATCGGACTTGTAGAAGTTGGCGTGGGAATAGTCCCTGGATGGGGTGGGTGCAAGGAACTGCTCGCACGACTCTCTGATTTTGAACTCGTAGAAGGCGGACCGATGGCTCCCATATTGAAGGCCTTTGAGATTATAGGTACAGCGAAAGTCGCCAAATCAGCAGAACAGGCACGAAGAATGGGATTCCTACGTCCGAGTGACCGTATCAGTATGAACCGCGATCGTCTGATTGCAGATGCCAAAACCACCCTCCTCGAACTTGCTGAGGGATATACTCCCCCCGAACCGCACTCATACAACCTGCCCGGACCTAGCGCCAGATACGCTCTCGACATGGCTGTCGCTGACCTCGCCCGGTCAGGACGAGCTACACCACACGACGTCGTGGTGACCTCCGAGCTCGCGCACATCCTCTCGGGAGGAGATACCAACCTTCTCGATAGCCTCACTGAGGAAGACATCCTGGCAATGGAACTCGCTGCGATAGGGAAATTAGCCCGGCACGAAGATTCTCTGGCAAGGATGGAACACATGGTTCAGAAGGGCAAGCCATTGAGGAATTGAGGTGAGTGTCTGGTAGTCTACAATGCTCCTTACGAGGAATACGATTTTCTATTTCACGAAGTCTTTGATGTGATTGATATCGCCAAGAGTCTAGGGCACGATGACCTCGATCGAGATTTCATAAGAATGATCATGGAAGGATGGGGCGATTATTGCAAAGAAGTCCTACTCCCGCTTAACGAGGTGGGAGATAGAGAGGGACTCAAGTTTGAGAAGGGTGAGGTGAAGACCCCTTCCGGCTTCAAGGAAGCTTGGAGGAAAGGCGTCGAGGAGGGCTGGTTCGCTACCACATGCTTGCCCGAGCATGGGGGCATGGGCCTGCCAAATTTTGTACGCAACGGGGTCGATGAAATAGCTATTTCAACTAACATGGCCATATCCGTCGTTCCAGCATTGACGCTGGGTGCCTACGAATTGCTCACTAAACACGGTACCAAGGACCTAATTGACCACTACGCACCCCATCTTGCGAACGGAAATTGGTGCGCGAGCATGTGTCTTACGGAACCTCATGCAGGTACAGATCTGGGAATTATTCGAAGTAAGGCGGTTCCCCAAAAAGATGGTACTTATCGTGTGACTGGAACGAAGATTTTCATCACTTGTGGGGAACACGACCTCTCGGAAAATATCGTCCACATGGTTCTAGCTAAGACTCCGGGTGCCCCCGCAGGGACCAAGGGAATCTCCCTATTCCTAGTACCAAAACTCCTTCCAAAGGACTGGAAATCGGGAGGAGTGGGGGGGCTATCTGAAGATTTGAGCAATATCAGAAACGGCGTCACCTGCTCGGGTATCGAAGAGAAGATGGGACTGCACGCATCACCGACCTGTGTGATGAATTTCGAAGACTCCATCGGCTGGCAGATAGGTGAATTGAATACAGGTATGGCGAAAATGTTCGAGATGATGAATCGTGAGCGCCTTTCCACCGGAATGATGGGTTTGGGACTCGGAGAAATCGCTTACCAAAACGCGCTTTCATGGGCACGAGAGCGTCGCCAGGGACGTGATATTGCTGGTATCAGCGATCCGGAACAACCTGCAGACAATATCCTTGTTCACCCCGATGTCCGTCGAATGTTACTCATAGCCAAGGTCAACAACGAGGGCTGTCGTGCCCTTGGAGTCTGGGTCGGGACATTGCTCGATCAGATGCATAGCGAGGATAACGATATCCGTGAGCGTGCACAAGCTCTAATCTCGCTGTTGACACCCGTCGTCAAAGCCCATTTCACAGATCTCGGTTGCGAGACCACCAGCATTTGCATGCAGGTAATGGGTGGGGCAGGGTACTGTAGCGATTTCGGAGTCGAGCAATTTTATCGCGATGTTCGAATATCAAAGATTTGGGAAGGAACGAACGGAGTCCAAGCGCTCGACCTCGCAGGTCGTAAAATCACACAAAACTTAGGTAGAAACCTTCGCTACCTGATGTGGCCTCTTGTAGAATTCATAGAGGAGAACCGCGAAATCCCCGAGATGTCCGAATTTAACAAACCCCTACACAAGGGGGTACGTGGATTACAGCATCTTACCTTACTCATGATTACTGAAGGCATGGCCAATCCTCACTTCCTCGCCGCAGGCGCGACCGATTACTGTCGCTACTTCGCAAACGTCATGCTCGCCTATATGTGGGCAAAGATAGCACGTGTCTGCATCGAACAACCAAACTCTGATTTTCACCGGGCTAAACTCGCTAGTGCACGAGTATTCTTCAAACGAATATACCCTGAAACAGTGGCACTGGGAGCCTCTATCCAGTCCGGCCACAAACACCTCATGGAATACCCAGAAGCTATGATTTGATGTGGGAGAAGGGCCTGGGCCGGGAAATAACAACAAAACCCGGTCCCCGGAGGACCTCTTCCCCCGGTTACTCCGGGGCATCCGTCGCACTGAATCTCACCTTTGAACGAATCGGTAAGTCCGTGGGAGAGGGGAATTGTCACTGCAGAGGAACCTATAGCCCGGAGAGTGCCCTTTGGAAATCGGTGATGATGTCCTCAGAGGCCTCGATGCCGACGGAAATCCGGACCATGCCGTCGGTTATCCCCACTGCCTCCCTGTCCTCTGGGGTCATCAGCCTGTGAGTCATGGATGCGGGGTGCTGGACGAGGGTGTCCACGTTGCCCAGGCTCACGGCCAGGGAGGACATCGATAGCCCGTCCATGAACCGGGAGGCGGACTCGAAGTCCCCGAGCTCGATCGATATCATTGCCCCGAAGTCCTCCATCTGCCGGGAGGCTATCTCGTGCTGGGGGTGGCTCTCCAGACCGGGCCAGTGGGTCGTCTTGACCTTGGGGTGAGACTCCAGGAGCTCCGCGAGCGCTCGGGCGTTTGCGCAGTGCTCCCTCATCCTCAGTGGCAGCGTCTTCAGTCCGATGCTGGTGAGCCAGCAGTCCAAGGGGCTGGGTACCGCCCCCATGTACCTAACCAGTGCTCCCCCGCCGTTCTCGATGAAGTCGGGGTCCCTGCTCACCAGAGCACCGCCAATGACCGTTCCATGGCCGTTGATGAACTTCGTTGTGCTGTGGACGACTACATCGGCACCCAGAGATAGGGGGCGCTGCAGGACTGGGGTCGCGAACGTGTTGTCGACGACGACGCTGGCACCGTGGGAGTGCGCCACCTCAACGGTCCTGGCTATGTCCACCACGGACATCGTGGGGTTCGCAGGGGTCTCCACGTAGACCACCTTGGTGTTCGGGTTGGAGGCCAGTTCTGCCTCGAGCAGGCTGGCCTCTAGTAGGGGCACCCTGGAGGTTGAGATGTCGTATTTCGGGAGCACCTCGTTTACCAGGTGGTTGGTGGTCCCATAGAGCACCGACTGGGCTATGATGTGGTCACCAGCACCCGCTAACCCGAGCAAGGAAGCGGAGACTGCACCCATCCCCGAGCCGAATATCTCCGCTGCCACCGGCTCTTCCATGCCGAAGCCCTCCAGAGCAGCCAGCTTACTCGCCAAGGCCTCTCGGTTCGGGTTCCCCACCCTTGAGTACACATGGGCATCGGTCTCCCCCGAGCCCCAGGACCTGATTGCCTCGGAGTCCTCGAAAACGTATGTGGAGGTCATGTGGACGGGATCGATGTGCGAACCGGACGGATCGTGCATCTCCCCGGCATGGACCGCCTCGGTCGAAATCTCCCGCTCCCAGTCATCCTCGTTCCCCCCAGACATAGTGGTCAGACACCCGCTCGCATGAAGACCGATACAAGAGGGGGCGTGATAAATCCCCCTCCGCACAAGTAATGAGCGTTGAAGAGCCACTAAGTCCTCGTGAGTTCAGAAGCTCAAGGGTTATAGATCCACAAGGCACGATTTCAAAGTGGAATGACCTCGAACAACACTGCGAAGTAATGGCTGATGCTTCCCCCAAGCACGAACAGATGCCAGATGGCGTGGTTAAACGGAATCCTCTCCGACAAGTAGAACACGACTCCGATAGAGTAGAGTGCCCCTCCTAGCAGAATCAGGCCCAGTCCATCCCAGCCCACAGAGTCAAACAGCGGTTTGATTACAATGACCGCCAGCCACCCCATGATTAGATAGGGCGCTGCTGAGATATAATTCGGGACCCGATGATTTGTGACTCTGATGATGATTCCTAACACGGCGCAACCCCAGATGAGGACGAAGAACGTCCAACCAATCCAGCCGTGGAGGTTCACGAGGACGAAGGGGGTGTAGGAACCAGCAATCAGCAGATATATTCCAATGTGATCGGCAATCCTCATCTTATGCTTCAACTCAAGATTAGTAACGGCATGATACAGGGTAGAACAAAGGTAGCAAGCGAACATGCATAGGCCGAAAGTTACGCTCGACCACAGTTTCCACGGATCGGCTGTCAGGTGCGCCTCGGTAGCGAGGAAGTACAGGCCTACCCCGGCGAGGATGACTCCCAGCCCATGTGTGATGACATTCGCAATCTCTTCCTCGGGTGGATAGTGGGAAACGTGCAACCTATGCAGCATTTCGCCCATCCATCACACCTCTGAAGAAACGGGTTCCTTGGAGGTTTAAAAACCACATCTACTTTATCCTCTTCATCGGTGATGGGGGGGCATCCAGACGCTCGTGAGTCGGTCCCTTTGAGTCAATTCAGGAATGTGTAATTCCAATTAGAAGGACCGGGGAGTGCTAGCTGCTTGGGCATGTTTTCGGGTGTCTTTGAAGTCAGCTCAACCCAGTCATGTAGGGTCCTCTGCTCTCCTTTGGGACACGAGAAAATATTGTTGGACATGGCCCAAGCGATTTGGGGCATAGTCAACGGCCTGACTCTGATACAGACCTTGCTAGGGACACGATTGTAGCCCCTGCATGGATTTCCGACATTAACGAACTCGACCGTCCCCTCCAATTCTGGACTAGCAAATACTGAACGGGGCCTCTCCCAATTTGGACCCACAGAATCACCCACAGCTAGTTTCGAGAAACTCACCCATCCACTATTGAGGATTGGTTTTCGACTAATCTCTAGTGAGAAACCGGTCTCAAGTGCCTCCTCTTCATGTCCACTGTGAATAATTAGTGAGATTATCCCGGTTGGTAGGCTACGAATTCCAAACTCCGAGGTCTCTTCGCTGGTCCTTCCAAACCTGAACTCAGCCTCCTCCAAACTTCGAACAGGTCCTTGCTCGCCGTTTCTAAAAGTCACTAGTGTCCATACAAATCCTACTCCTGAAAATTTCCTCATTTTTTCCTAACCTCCTTTCCTGATTGATTGCCTCTCAGACTATTTGAAGCAACGAGTGGCTCTGCACTGTTGATCCCAGTGAATCCTCGTGAGTCAGAACCCTTTGAATCCTCATTCGATGGTATTCGTTGGAACGTCACCGTGAGCGTTGACGTGAGCGTCCCCCTCCTCCACAAGCCAAACAATGAGCACAATCAACCCGATGCAGGGGATGGCCCCAATCAGCAACCACCAGCCGCTCCGGCCCTTGTCGTGCAGCCTCCTGACTTGGACTGATATTAGTGGAAAAATCAGTGCGAGGGTGCCAATCCAGAATAGCGGCCCCCATTCCTCGGCAGGTGTGCCAAAGATGATCGTGTCTGCGAAAGTTGTAATCATATCGAAAACCCATACGAACAGAAAGAACCACCAAAACTCAGAGCGCGAAGCTCTGCCTGAAAAGTTCACGTAATTGTTCACAATTGCACTTCTCACTGCATCAGCGAAACCCATCATATTTTGTGGTCGTGCCACGAAC
>Ga0066842_10000220_pt1 | contig 15269 bp, 11 predicted proteins | sample ETNtaG_19_FD_67289 | JGI IMG/M metagenome (GOLD analysis project Ga0066842, IMG submission 67289) | Marine microbial and viral communities from oxygen minimum zone, Eastern Pacific Ocean - ETNP201302PF86A | ecosystem: Environmental > Aquatic > Marine > Oceanic | place: Pacific Ocean: Eastern...
GCGCCGTTGTCCGAGAGAAAGAGGATCAGGGTGTTGCCGAATATTTTCAGCTCCTTGAGCTTGCCGACGAGACGGCCGATGCCCTGGTCGACCCGATCGATCATCGCCGCGTGGACGGCCATGGCCTGCGCGTCCCACGCGGCTCTCGGGTTGTTCTTCCATTTCTTCTCGGGGCGGATGCGATCGGAGAGCCGGGCGCTCTCTTTGTCGAGCAGGCCCATTTCCACCATGCGCTTGAATCTAGCCTTGCGGATCACGTCCCAGCCGACCTTGTAGGTGTCCTCGTACTTTTTGATGTCTTCCGGCAGGGCGTGAAGCGGCCAGTGGGGGGCGGTGTAGGCCAGGTAGAGGAAGAAGGGCTCCTTGCCGCGGGAGTATTTTTCGACGTATTCGACGGCGTGGTCGCTGAAGGCATCGGTAATGTAGTAGTCCTTCGGCACTTCGCGTACGGGTTCGAGGTTGTGAACGAGGCTGTAGGGGTCGAAGAAGCTCGTCACTCCCCAGATGATGCCGTAGTGCTCCTCGAAGCCGCGCGAGACGGGATAGGTGGCGGGGTCGGAGAATCGCTTTCGGATCGCCTGGTTGTTGAGGAACTTCATGTGCTCGCCGGGACTCTCCGTCAGCGAGAGGTGCCACTTGCCGACCATGGCGGTACGGTAGCCCGCTCCGCGCAGCACCTCGGGAATCGTCACCGTATTGGCGGTGAGGAAACCGCGGTAGCCGGGCTTGCCTGCATCGAAGGTCATTCGTCCGAGGCCTGCCTGGTGCGGGTAGAGCCCGGTCAGGAGCGAGGCCCGGGTCGGGCAGCAGCGTGCGGTATTGTAGAAGTTGGTGAATCGGACACCGCCGCCAGCGAGCCCATCGATATTTGGTGTCCGCACCTCGCCGCCGTAGCAGCCGAGGTCGGACCAGCCCATGTCATCGACCATGATGACGATGATGTTCGGCCGATCGTCGGCGCGGCAAGGGGGCGCCGAATATGCGAGTCCAGCGAGCAGAAAAACAAAGACCGGGACCGCGCGGCTGAGATGGCATGGATGCATGAAAGAGCTCCGGACGAGGTGAGTCACAGACAACCTGAACAGGTTAGCTCCTCAACGCAATGGAAGCCACAACGGGCTTGAGTCCCGGGTTCGTCCGCGTCGTTTCCTCTTCGGGTAAGTTCTTGACAGGATGGGTCCTTGGGGGAATTGTATGTAATCCCCGGGAGGGGAGAAGAGAAGATGTGCCACCTTAGCTCAGTTGGCAGAGCGGTTCATTCGTAATGAACAGGTCGCCGGTTCGACTCCGGCAGGTGGCTCCAACGAGGCCCGCTCGCCATTCATGGTGAGCGGGCCTTTTTTTTCTCGCTCGGCTCTCAGCGCAGGAGCTTTTCCGCGTATTCGCGTATGTCGTTCGAGGGGTCGTTTCCGGCCATCCATTCGACGAGGTCACGGGCGCTTCCATCGGCCGGGTTGGCTTCTTCTGGGGTGGGTCCCTGGCGGGAGTGATCGAGAACCTGAAGATCACCGGTCGAATCGATTACGAACGTACCCTGGGGGGATTGAAGAGACGAAAATAAGCGCTTCTGCGCAACACATTAGGCCTTGAGTGTTGACTTGCCCTTCGGCAGGTCGAAGCAGAGGCTGAGAGCGTCCTTCTGGCGAAGCCAGCTTCCGCCGGCGAGGTCTCGTTGGCGGTGGACCTCATTGAGAACAAGGGGTTTAGCGCCGTGGATGACCACTGGCGGCCTGGCACGGTTCGACTTGACCCGCACGGTAAAGGCTTCGCAGGCGAAGGGGGCATCGAGCACGAAGCCGGCGGCCTTTCGCTCGATTGCCGTCAGCTTCCTGGCCGCCCAGTAGCGGGCGATCTCGCTGACCTTCATCCACAGGGTCCTGTCGCCGAACCTGGTGTTGAGGGCGGTGACGACCTTCTTGAAGTCGTTGAAGCCCTCCCTGGTTCCCTGGGAGTACATCCCAGGCCAGTGACAGAGCATCACGGCCGGGGCGCCGCGTTCGATGAGCTCTACCATTCGGCCGGCGGTGGCATCGTCGTTCGAGTAAAGCTGTCCGCGGCTCTTCAGGTCTCCATCCCATCCGCCGAACCAGTCTCCGGTGCCGGCAGGGACGTTGACCACGGCGTGTGGGTTGGCGGTTTTGAGCCCGCTGACGTGCTCAAGGAGCGGCTCGGTGCTTTCGTCTTTGCCGCTGGCCACGTACTTGAAATAGTGTGGAAGCTCGACACCGTACACATCGCGCAGGGCCTCGCCCACTGCCAGCGATAGCTCCGGCTTGACGAGATTGCCGAAACCGCCGGGGGTGGTGACACCCTCGCACGGCAGGCCGCAGTTTTTCAGGATTCTCAGGGCGTAGGCGAGGTACTCCGTCAACTCGTCGACTGATTTTTTCTCCCGCGGCCAGGAATTCTCCATCGTAGCGGAGCTGGCCGGTTCGAGGGGACGGCCGGTCGAGAGATCGATGACCCGGGTGTGGGTGATCATCTCCGGATGGATGTCCCAGTTGGGCAGCATGAGATCTCGCACCAGCGCGAGGCTGTCCTTCAGCTCTTTGCGCGACCAGCCCGGCAGCTCCCGGTCGAGGAAACCAACGCAGGCGGGATTGGGTACGATGCTGTACTTGCCGCGGACGCCGTTCTCAGCGCACCATTGTCCGAATTGGCGAACGAAGTCATCGGGAATCTCCCGCGGCCAGGTCTTCCAGGGCTTCTTGTACTGCTGGCGGTCCGGCCAGGCGGAGGCGAACTGCGGCATGCAGAAATGCCCCATGTTCACCAGGCAGGTCGAGTCATCGATGATGAAAGAGAGCGGCACCCGCCCGCGTGGATGGAGTACCTCGACGCCCTCGTCCTGCCGGGGGCGCTCTCCGGCAGGGTTTTCAGGTACGTAGGCCGCGGCCGGCACGCTGAGCGTCCCGCCCGCGGCCGCCAGGGCTGCGGAGGTTTTCAGGAAATCACGTCGGGTGGGTTTCCACATGGTTCTCTCCCGGCCAGGTTTCCCTGGAGCCGGTTTGCAATATTTAGTCCGCCGCTTTCTTCTCGCCGAGCTTCACGCCCTTGAGGGTCTTGGGGTCGAGGAGGTAGTTACCGCCGGAGCTCGACAGGAAGATCCTGTCGCCGAGGGGGCAGATCCACTTGGTTCCGGACCAGGGTTTTTTCGTCGAGCGGGCGCCGGGGGATTTTGGCGAGACCCGGTGCAGGACGTCATCCACGAGGAGGTGGAGGTAGCCTCCGGCGGTGGTCACGTAGCGGGTGCCTTTCCAGTCGCCCTTGCTGTTCCTGATCTTCCAGCGCGCCGGATTCACCTCGTCGATGCCCGTGTCGGTGACGACGTAGAGCCGGTGCTTCCCTTTTCCCACGGCGTTCTCGAGGGCGACCAGGCCGCGGACGTTCTCCCATTTTTTCGGGCAGGTCTCGAAGGTCCAGGTTTTCGTTTCCGCCTGGTCGAGGACTCCCCCGGCCATGATGTAGAGCTGGTCGCCAAGCAACGCCGTATACTCGGCCTTCGTCCACCGCTCCTGCGGCGCCTTGAAGGAGCTCTTCGTTTCCTTGCCGCGGGCGTAGTCGTAGGTGCTTGTTTCGCGGCACCACTGCGGGTCTGGAGGTGCCGCGTGCAGGGTGACCTTGTTGGCGAGAACCTCGCAGGAGCCGTCCGTGGTCAACCAGAGACCGACCCGGCGCGCGCCCAGCACCCGGTTGGAGAACAGGCTGATGTTTTTAGTCGGCCAGGCCTTGAACTCGTCCGGCTCAACACTGATGGCGACAGTCCGGGGGTCCACAACCAGGTTGCCTGAGATGATCACGTCGCTTGAGCGAGAGCAGACCAGCGCGGCGCAATACCAGCGCGGTTGCTTCGACCTGGGGTCGTGGTCGAGGATGAGGTTGTTTTCGATCCGGACGTTCGATCCTTTCGCGGCGCGGGCCAGGTAGATGCTGTGGCGGGTGCATTCCCTGATGAAGTTGCCTGAGACCCTGACGTTGGTGGCGTTCTCGATGTGGATGCCGTAGCCCCAGCCGGCATCGGTTCCGGTCGTCGGTCCGATGACGTTGCGGTCGACGCTGACATCGGAGTAGCTGCCGTTTTCTCCCGCGGCGATGCTGATGCCGACGGCCACCTTTTCAATCTTCAGGTCGGTGAAACGGAGCCCCTTGATCTTTGTGCTGCCGGAGTAGTTGCCGATGGCGTGGGTGTTCTCCTTGAGCGGGAGGGTGCCGCTGATCGTCAGTCCCTGGATCGTTACATTGGAGAGGTTGCTGCCGATGTAGAAACCGAACTTGACCCCGGGGGAGAGCTCGATGCGGGTCTTCTCCCGGTCCCGGCCGAGGATGGTGACATTGCTCTTATTCTCGAGCAGAACCGCCTGCAGATGGGGTTCCTGGGGCTTCAGCTTGTAGGTTCCAGGCGCGAGCAGGAAGGCCGTGTTGGCGCGGGCGTTACGGATGAGCGCAGCGAGGTCCTGCCCCGGGCGAACCTTGACGTACTTTGTCCTGGCCTCGGCTCGGGATGCGCAGAAAGCGGAGCAGAGCAGGGCGAGGGAAATTAGAGCAGGGGCTGATTTGGGCATGGCTTTGATCCTCCTCCAGTCTATCTGAGCCGGTATCGACGGCCAAGAAATCGGTTAGTTTTCTTCTTTGCCGCCGGCCTCTCCAAGAGGGGGTGAGAGGTTGCGCGCCGGGGCGGTTTCTGGCAGGCTCGTCGCATGAAAACCGCAAATACCATCCAGTCTATCGTAGGAGCTTCGCTCCTGGTCTTCGCGTGCGTCTTCTGGTCCGGGATTGCCGCCGGGGATGGGAAGCCTACTCTCTGCGTGGGTAACTACCAGTCGGAGGCCGATGCCGTCAGGCAGCTGGCGCGTTTCAAGAAGGCCCACTCGAACCTGGCTGAGTGGAAAAAGCGCGAGGCGAAGATTCGCAGGCAGATCCTGACCGGATCCGGTCTCGATCCTTTGCCCAGGAAGACGCCTCTCAACCCGGTCTACGGTAAGAAGGTTGAGTTCAACGGCTATTCGGCCGAGCCGGCCGGCTTTGAGGCGGTTCCAGGCTTCTTTGTCTACGGAACCCTCTATCGTCCTCTTGGCAGGAAGGGGCCCTTTCCCGCGGTGCTCTGCCCTCATGGGCATTACAGGGGCCCCGAGGGCGCCCGCCAGAGGCCGGACCAGCAGCATCGTTGCGCGACGCTTGCCCGAATGGGAGCGGTCGTTTTTTCCTACGACATGATCGGTTTCGGTGATTCGGCTTTCCTCGGCTGGAATCACGGCCATCGCCAGGCGCTTACCCTGCAGACCTGGAGCAGTATCCGGGCGATCGATTTCGTGCAGTCGCTGCCTTCTGTAGATGACGGCCGCATCGGGGTTACCGGCTGCTCAGGCGGCGGTACGCAGACCTTCCTGCTGACCGCGGTCGACGCGCGCGTGACGGTTTCGGTGCCGGTGGTCATGGTTTCGGCCCATTTCTTTGGCGGCTGTCATTGCGAGAGCGGTATGCCGATTCACAAGACGCCGTCGCTCGAAACCAGCAATGTTGAATTCGCGGCCCTGGCGGCTCCCCGTCCTCTGAAGCTGATCTCTGTCGGCGGTGACTGGACCAAGAACACGCCCAAGGTCGAATATCCCTACATTCGCGGGATCTACAGCTACTTCGGCAAGGAGGGCAATGTTGAGAATTCCCATTTCGCCAAAGAGCAGCACGGCTACGAGTTTTCCAAGCGCCAGGCCATGTATCCCTTCATGGTCAAGCACCTGGGGCTCGATCCTTCGGGGGTACTCGACAAGTCGACTGGAAAATTCGACGAGAGCGGCAACGAGCTGCAGAAGACCGTCCAGATGCGTGTTTTCAGCTCCCGTGAGAAGATGCCGGCCCATGCCCTGAAGCCCGGATCCCGGGTGCCCCTTCCGAGGTAGTACTACCCGCACCCCGGGCCTTACTTATTCGACTATAATGCAAGTACCAGGGGGAGCGGTTCCCGCCGCTTTCGCCTGAAGAAAAAATGCTGACCTCGTTTGCATTTCCGTATCGAGACGCCATAACAACAATCTCCGCCTGTACGAGGAGTGAAGTTGAGAAATCTTCCAGGAACGGTTGGGTCCTGAGGGGAGCCAGCCTGAAGCTGAGAGAGAGAACGGACTACGAAGTCCTTTAGGGAGGGGCCCGATGGAAGAATATGATTTTGACTATGACAAAGACCGCGTGAGAGGGCCCGGCTTTCCTCTCTACAAGGTTCACAATCTGGGGAGCCTGCCGGGGCCCGGTTTCTGGATAGTTATCGCGGTTGTCTTCTATCTCCTGCTTGGTTGAGCCGGAATTCTGGACTATTGAAGAAATCGATCTCAGCCGGGAAGCTCTCGGGCTGATCAGCGGAAGAAAAGAAAGGCGGAACAATTGACTCCAGGTGATCTGTACAAGAGGGGCAGTCATTATTTCAAGGAGAAGAGCTGGAAGAACGCGATCCGGTTCTTCTCTCGCGCCATCAAGCTCGACGCGGAGTTTTCAGACGCTTATATCAAGCGGGGAAAGGCCTATTGCGAGCAGGATGCGCCCATGTACAACCTTGCCATTCTCGATTTCAACAAGGCTGTTCGGCTGCGGCCCGATGATTCCCGGGTCTACCGTGCCCGGGGGTATGCCTACTACATGCTGAGTAAATACGGCAAGGCCATCGGTGATTGCAATCGATCGCTGCGGATCGATTCGAAGCAGAGCTTTCTCTATGTTGTTCGAGCGATGTCGTACCTGTGTCAAGATCGAGAAAGTACAGCTGGCGTGGAGGATCTGGATCAGCTCGGTGAAAGCTTCGAGAACGAAATCGAAGCCCTGGGACCGTTTGATGCTGAGGCGTCCGATGAGAAACCGGCTGATTCGGGGCAGCCTGGCGAAGAAGAAAGCGCCGAAGGAAATTCTTCCGCCGTACAGACCTTCCGTCCATTGCAGCCCAGCCCGGCGGCGCGGGTCGTCTTTGACCTGGATTCTCATGAAAACCAGGCCTGGAAGGATGGCCAGGGGGCCGATTACGCGGCGCTCGAGGATCTGAGCAAGGCGGTGCTGATCGAACCTGATTACAGCTACGCCTTCTGGTGCCGGGGCAATCTCTTTATCGAGAACGAACTTTTCGATACGGCCATTGTTGACTACACCGAGGCCATTCGCCTGGCGAACGATGAGATTCCCGATCCCTATTTCAAGAGAGGCCAGGCGTATAACGGCAAGGGCTGGATTGGCCACGCCCTGAGGGATTACAACCAGGCGATCGCCCGCGATGGAAGCCGCGGTGAGTTTTTCTGGCTGCGAGGAGAGCTCTGGGAGTCAAAGCGCGAATACGCCAAGGCTCGTGACGATTTCGAGACCGCCCAGCGGCTCGGCTACCGCGCGGATGAGGAAGGCTGAGGTCTCTCGCTTTTTCGGCTCAGGGTTCCAGCGGACGGACGTAGACGTTGGCGAAGCCGATCGGGCCGTCCGGGATGATACGGATAGGTCCCTTCGCGGGAACGTCATCGAGCGCCTTGTCTGTGAACAACGGCTTGCCGTTGAGCTTGAGGCTCAGCTTGTTGCCCCGCAGCTCTCCCTCGAAGCGGTTCCAGCCCTTCGATTTCAGGGTTGAGTCGATCGTGATCGCGGCGGAGGACGAGTCGCGCAGCAGGACCTTGCAGGCTCCCGGTTTCTTCGGAGCCTGGACATCGAAGATGAAGCCGAAGTCGGAGAAGGATTCCGTCGTTACGATCGACTTGTCGCCGGCCTTTGGTTTTCCCGTGTAGCGAAAGGTCCAGTTGCGAGATTGCCAGCCCTTGCCGGCCGTTTTCCAGCCTGAGAGGTCGACACCGGTATACAGGCAGCGGTAGCCCCGGTCGGCGATGGCGGTCTGGCCGGGCTCGAGCGGGGTGTCGGGCAGCTCGCGGATCTTCAGGTTGCGGTAGTGGACGATGCCGCCCTCGGATTCGAGGCAGATATAGCCCTTGCGGGGGCTGGCGTTTTTGCCATTCGTTACGACCTTGCCATTGACGGCCAGAGAGATGGTTCCATCGTTGCAGGTGATGCGGTAGTGGTTCCATTCCGGGGTTGGCTTCGAGCGGTTCTCGGTGGGAAAGGCCCGGCTGCCGCCGCGGCCGTTGATGGGGGTCATCTTCGCCCCGTGGATCGGGAAGATGTCGCCGTGGGTGGTATAGCCCCTGGTGTTGCCGTAGGAGTTCTCCAGTACCTGCACCTCGACGCCGCGGTGGAAGGGCTGTCCGCGGGCGGTGATGTCATCGGCCCAGACGAAGATCCCGGCATTGCCGCGCGCCTTCATGTGGCGCCACTCGACCTCCATGATGAAGTTCTGGTACATGCGCTTCGTGCGCATTTCACCAGTAGGCTTGCCGGAGCAGATGATCATCCCATCCTTTACCGTCCAGGTGGATGGGGCGGTGTTGACCTTGACCCAGCCGTCGAGGTTTTTGCCGTTAAAGAGCGGACGGAATTCTTCCTTCTTGTCCTCTGCCGCAATAGCGGGGAGGACGAACAAGAGGGCCAGTACGGGCAACAGGCTGAAGGTTTTCATGACTCATGGTCTCCTTGGTTTATTTCCACCATGGATAGGATAACCCAAGCTGCTGGTGAAAAGTAGGAGTGCCCGGCTTGCCGGGAGCGCGGGCTCGGGCTACTCTCGGGTCTTGAGTTCTATTCCGCGGGCCTTCACGCCCCCGACCTTTTCCGAGGAGGATATTCTTGAGCCATTGGGACTGGGCCATCATCGCCCTGCTGAACATCCCGGTCATCGTCTACGGTTTCTACCTGGGGCTCAAGGTGCGCAGCAGCACCGACTGGTTCCTCGCCGGCCGGACCCTGCCGTGGTGGCTGGTGGGGGTGTCGATGTACGCCACGGCGATCGACTCCAGTGATCTCGTCGGAGATTCCGGCGAGACCTACAATGTCGGACTCAGCTTTTTCGTCATGAACTGGGTAGGGGTCGTGGCGGGCTGGATCATCGCCGGTTTTTTCATCGCGCTTCCCATGTACCGCCGGGGCATGTTCACCAATGCCGAGTACCTCGAGGCTCGCTTCGGGCCGGCCGCCCGTGTGCTGAGCGTTCTCGTACAATTGCAGTACCGTACCGCCGTCATGGCGATTATCGCCTATACGGCCTACCTGACCCTCAAGATCGTGTGTGGCCTGGACCCCTCCGCTGCCTGGTGGGGTGTTGTCGGGATCGCCATCCTGGCGAGTATCTACACGGCGCTGGGCGGTCTGCGATCGGTGGCGATTACAGATTCCCTGCAATTTGTGGTGATGCTCGCGGCGGCCCTGATTTTCTGGGGGCTTGTCTGGGGCGAGGTAGGTGGCTGGGAGGGAACGCGCGAAAAGCTCGAGGCGCACGATCCCGAGGTGGCCGCTGAAATGCTGCATGTCGGCCATGACACGGTTGAGCGCAAAGAGGTCGTTAATAGGACAGGTCCAGGCGCCGGGCCTGATCCCCATGAGGCGAAAGCGAGGTTTATCGAGGGCTACAAATACAACAAGGAGACCGAGAGCTTCGAGCGCCGTTCCCCGGTCTGGCTCGTCGTCCTGGCCTTCATCATCCTTGGCATCGGCTACTCGGTGGTGAACCATACCCAGTGCATGCGCCTGCTCGGCTCGCGCAGTGAATGGCACCTGAAAATGTCCGTCTTCGCGGCGGGCCTCATCCTGGTGGTGATGTCTTTCTTCAATCTCTCGATGGGGGTCATGGGCCGCGCTCTCCACCCCGTCGCTGACCTGCTGCCGGGCGGAAAAAACGACGCCATCTATCCCTTCATGGTCAGCGAACTGGCTCCGGAATTCCTCAAGGGAATCGTGGTAGCCGGGATTCTCGCGGCCGCCTTGTCGACCTTCGATTCCATCGGCTCGACGCTCTCGGCGCTCTTCACCCGTGATATCTACGCCCGCTTTATTGTGCGGGATGGGGATGACAATCATTACCTGAAGGTCGGCCGGTGGGTGACGCCGCTGGTCATCGGAGGTTCGTTTCTCTATATCTTTCCCTACGATTTTCTTGCTGAGGGAATGGTCAGCTACTTTCTCAGCATCAGCAGTGTCTTCGTGGTGCCCCTGCTGACGCTTTATCTCATGGGCCGGTTTACTTCGGTTCATCGGCGAAGCGGTGTGGTCGGGCTTTGTGTTGGCGGAGCCTACGGGCTGGCGCGGCTGTGGATCGACAGCCAGGGTGTCTATCTCGCTTTTTTCCTGACGAACAAGTACGCAGCCTATTCCTACAGCATGCTCATCACAGCGGCTTCGATGGTGGCGGTGTCGCTGGTGCTCGGCTGGGAAAAGAAGGGCGAGCTGCGTACTGTCGAGGTTGACGGCTGGCTTGGCAGAAGCCAGGAGCAGGCAAGACATGAGCTGTCGGCTTCTCAGGCTGGGGAGGCCTCCAGCTCCCGGCTGCCGGCGGTTCTCGCGTTGCTGGTCCTTGCCCTCGGTTGCATCCTGAGCTTCGTGATCTTCTGGTAGACATCCCTGCTGCCCACCACGGCGGGCCGGGGTATACTGTCGGTTCTGTTGATTTCCTCCACAAACCCATCGAGCGAGAACATGAAACACGCATTCTTCGTCCTTGTCCTGGCGGCCGTTACCTCTCTGGCGACCGCCGCTGACCGGCCGAACATCCTCATCATCCTGACCGATGATATGGGCTTCTCCGATCTCGGCTGCTTTGGCGGCGAGATCGACACGCCGAATCTTGACTCGCTGGCAATGGGCGGACTGCGCTTTACCGAGTTTCACAACACGGCGAGGTGCTGGCCGACCCGGGCAACGCTCCTGGGCGGGCGCTACAGCGACCGTCTCGGCCCCTCGCAGGTCACCATCGCCGAGGTCCTGAAGCCGGCCGGCTACCAGACCGCCATGGTGGGTAAGTGGCACCTGGGAATGAATCCCCGCAAGGATGGACCGATTCAGCGCGGCTTCGATGATTTCTACGGCACGATGACCGGCGCCGGCTCCTTCTGGGACCCGTATACCCTGACCCGCAACACCGATCCAATCGATGCGGTGGAGGAGGAGGGAGAGAATTACTATTACACCGATGTCATCGGCAGGGAGGCCGTCCGCCAGATCGAGACCTTCGCGAAGAACAAGGACAAGCCCTTCTTCCACTACGTCGCCTTCACTGCGGCGCACTGGCCGCTGCACGCTCCTGAGAAGACCATCCAGAAATACATCCCGCGCTACCAGGGCGGCTGGGAGGAGCTTCGTGCCGCGCGCTACAAGCGTATGCTCGAGATGGGGATCATCGACAAGGAGCGCTGGCCGCTTCCCGCCACCGAGTGGAACGTCAAGAAGTGGAAAGATATCGATCACAAGGAGTGGCGCATCCGCAACATGGCGATCTACGCCGCCATGGTCGATCACATGGACCAGGCTGTCGGTAAGATCATCGCCGCGCTGAAGCGCACCGGCGCCCTCGACAACACCCTGGTCATCTATTTTCACGATAACGGAGCCTGTCCGGAGCATCTTGGCGGCAATGGCTACAATACGGCCAACAATGTTCTCGCCAAGGCGAAGAAGGCCGGCAAGAAGGTCTACGTCGGCGATCATTTCAACGTCATGATGGGTGGGCCGTTGACCTACGGCAGCGTCGGCCAGAACTGGGCCCACTCGCAGAACACCCCGCTTCGCCGCTACAAGATGAATGTTCACGAGGGCGGAGCCTGCACCCCGGCGATTGTTCACTGGCCGAAGGGCCTCAAGCACAAGCCGGGCTCGATCACCCTGCAGCGTGGTCATGTTGTCGATATGATGGCCACCTGCATCGAGCTGGCGGGGGCGAAGTATCCCGCCGAGCGCAATGGCCGCAAGGTCGACCCGCACGAGAGCCTGAGCCTGCTGCCGGTCCTCACCGGCGGAAAGCAGCCGCGCGACCACGCCTATATTTTCAACCATGCCGGCACCCACGCGGTGATCAAGGGCGACTACAAGCTGGTGCGCGAAGGCAGGAAGAGGCCCTGGTATCTCTACAACCTGGCGAAGAACCGTACCGAGACGATCAACCTGGCCGAGAAAGAGCCATCACTGGTGAAGGACCTGGAGAAGATCTGGGAAGATCGCTGGGGAAAGAAAAAGAAGTAGGCCGCCATGAATCTATCCAGTCCGCTGCGAACCTTTCTTCTATGCGCCCTGGTGGCAGGAGCCACGGGGGGGCTGCGCGCCGCGCCGCGGCCGAATATCATCTTCTTCCTCTCCGATGACCATCGCTGGGACCGGCTGGGCTGCGCCGGGCATCCTATCCTCAAGACGCCGACCCTGGACAGCCTGGCCGCTGGCGGGATCCGGTTCGCGAATATGTTTGTCACCACCTCGATCTGTGCTGCCAGCCGCGCCTCGATCTTAACAGGTCTCTACGAACGCTCGCACCGCTTCACCTTCGGCACTCCGCCGATCGCTTCGAAGCTGACCTCCGAGAGCTACCCGGCGCTGCTTCGCAAGGCGGGCTACCGCACCGGCTTTATCGGCAAGTTTGGAGTCAAGATTGAGCGCGGCGAACGCGAGAAGATGTTCGACTTCTTCGTCGGCATCGGACGGGGACCGTATTTCAAGAAACAGAAGGATGGAAGCCTGCGGCACGAGAGCGAGCTCTGCGGAGACCAGGCCATCCGGTTTGTCGAGTCGAATCCCGAAGGCAAGCCTTTCTGCCTGTCGGTAAGCTTCAACGCCTCGCATGCCGAGGACGGCGACAAGCGTCCGGGCATCGGGCATTTTCCGTGGCCGAAAGCGGTTGACGGACTCTACGAAGATGTTGAGATTCCGGATGCTCTCTACAGCGCCCCGGAGATTTTCGATGCTCATCCTGAGTTCATGAAGAAATCGATGAACCGTCAGCGCTTCTTCTGGCGCTGGGACAAGCCCGAGAAGTTTCGCACCAACCTGAGAGCCTATTATCGCATGATCAGCGGGATCGACGGGGTGATCGCCCGGGTTCGGGGCAAGCTCGCGGAGAAAAAGCTCGCCTCCAATACGGTCATCATCTTCAGCGGCGACAACGGCTACTACGAGGGTCAGAGGGGTTTCGCCGGCAAGTGGTCGCATTACGAAGAGTCATTGAGGGTACCGCTGATTATCCATGATCCACGAGCGGAAAAGTCACATCGCGGAAAGGTGTCCGGCTTGATGACGCTCAATATTGACATTCCCGCGACGATCCTCGGCTACGCCGGCATCGATGTTCCCGCCGGTTACCAGGGGCGCAGCCTGGTACCCCTGGCGCAGGGCCGCGATCCGGGGAAATGGCGCGCAGACACCTTTGCCGAGCATCTGATGAATCATGCGGCGATACCGAAGTGGGAGGGCGTGCGCGGTTCACGCTACGTCTACGCACGCTACTTCGAGCAGGAGCCGGTCTACGAATACCTGCATGATCTGGAGAAAGATCCATCCCAGCTGAAGAATTTCGCGGCGGATCCGGGCTACCGTGAGACGCTCGAAAAAATGCGCAGACGTTGCGAGGAGCTTCGCGATGCCTACGGGGGTCCCTACGACTCCGCGAGGACGAAGAAGCTCAAAGCCCGGCAGCAGAAGAAGAAGCAAAAGAAGAAAGCCGGTTGAGATCCAGAAGTTCTTCAATGACTGTATGTTAAGAATCCGACAAGTACAGACAGCCATCCGGGCGAAGCTGGGGTAACATGGTCCGGTGACGGTGACGGTTAGCGTTGCCGGGTTCCGTGAACCATCTATCAGGAGATAAAAGACCATGAAGGCACTCATCGCTTCGATCCTTGCAGTAGGTGTGCTCGCTGGCGGTTACCTCGTTCTCAAGGTAAGCGATCTCAGCGACCAGGTGACCAGCCTGAACGATCAGCTGGGTACCGCACAACTGGCTCTCAATAACCTGGAGGGTTCAAACGAAGACAAGAAACAGAACGTCGGGCTCAAAGATTTGGGTGATCGATTGACCCTTCTCGAGGTTTCGAAGAACGATGCGGACGCCTCCGCGCCTGCCGCGGCTCCGGCTGCCGGCCTGTCCGAGGTCCAGGCGCAGCTTGCGGTCCACGACAAGGACATCGCGCAGTTGAAGAAAGACCTTAAGGGCTCCAGCCAGGTCAGCAGCCGGCTTGACGAGGTCGCCGATCGTTTCCTGGGCGGAGGAAGCAGGGACTCCAACGGTGAACGCGAGGGCGGCCTGAACCGACTCTCCGAGCTCAGGACTCTTTTCAGCGGTGATTCCAACGAGTTAACCCCGGAGCAGCAGCAGAGGCGTGAAGAGCTTACCAAGCAGTTCCAGGGCCAGCGGGACGACTGGACGATCAGGGGCTTTGACAGATCCCTCGAGCTGAAGCTCGATGATGGCCAGAAAGACACTCTCAAGCAATTTCTCGCCCAGGAGCGGGCCTCACTCGATGAGCTCAAGGGCCAGGAGCTCGAAAAGGAAGCTCTCGCCGCCTCCCAGAAACAGATCAAGGTCAACACAGATGCCCGCGTCGAGACAATCCTGACCGCTGACCAGAACACCTCCTGGGGCAAGTACCGCTCCCAGTCACGCTCCTCGAGAGGCTTCGGACGAAGCAGTCGCAGCAGGGGCTCACGCGAAGGCGGCTCCGATCGCGGAAGCGAATAGGCCGCCCCCTACCGGTACAGGTGTCCTGCGGCGTTTGGCGGCCCCACCATCGGCGGCCCGGTTCGTATCTCATGCTGATCAGTGACAGGGGTTCCGTCCAGTTGTCCTGAATCTGGCGCGAGCGGAGATTCGTATCCCGCATGCGCAGACCGGGCTTGTTCAACTGACGACCGCAACCCACATCCCATCCCTCATCAACTCGTCTGAAAAGGGTTGGTCGGTCTCGATCCGATTTATCCGGGCAATCGGTGTTATCAAACCTGCTCTCGCCACACTGACTGTGTACTGGTCAGACGGTCTGGCCAGGGAATGCCGTCTTATACACAGGGAGGCTCGTATGTCGAGTTGAACACATGAAGACAAAGACAGGAAAAGGTGTGAACCGGCGGCTTTACGGACTTGAGAATTCCGCAAGGAGGCGCGAACTGCCGAGCCCGAGTTATTACGTCAGGATGCGCCTGCTGAAGAATCTCCTGTGGATGTTTTTCATCGTGTTTCTGCTGGCAGGGTTTCTGAGTGTCTTTTGCCTGCATACCGAGGAAAAGGCGAGCGGCTCTGAACCGGGGTTTCCCAGGGATTCAGTTGAGGCGTTCGACCATTAAAGAGAGGGCTTGTCCTGGTATCTGAAAAGAGGTGCTGTTTTGTCAATAAGGAGAAGTAGCCAGCTGTTTGCGCTGGCTGTAATACTGCTTTGCGGCGGTTGTGGGGATCC